>Ga0172375_10008869_pt1 | contig 13408 bp, 11 predicted proteins | sample LakKiv1m_FD_114537 | JGI IMG/M metagenome (GOLD analysis project Ga0172375, IMG submission 114537) | Freshwater microbial communities from Kabuno Bay, South-Kivu, Congo - kab_092012_11.1m | ecosystem: Environmental > Aquatic > Freshwater > Lake | place: Democratic Republic of the Congo...
GGTAAGAAAACATATTGACAATTTCACCGAAGCATATAATGAAACCGCCTCGCCTTTTGAATGGAAGGCGGAAAAAGTATACCCAGGAAAACTCAAACATAATTATAAGGATTTGTGCAAGTAAGCACTAGTATATCAAGTGGTGTCGACCCTCTGTGGTCGACACCAACTACTTGTAAATTAGAAACAAAAGTAAAGTCTCTGGATTCCGGCTTTCGCAGGAATGACAAGTTCGGGGCATTCTCAGACAAGCTGTTTCGCCGGAATGACATCTGAAAAGATTTTCAAGAAACAGTGTATTAATCGGTTATGTTAATATTAATGTTCCGTCAAATTTGAATTCCGATAAGTCCGGAATTACTTATCACAGTTATGCCGTAAGCCGATTTTTAAGATTAAATTTCGCTTGTAACATAGTGAAGACTATATAAATTAGGAATTATTATCTTATCAATCTTGTCAATCCTGTCTGTGCTTTTTAATTTATGAATAAGGCAGGCAAATTACTTTGTAGATACAACAATATATGAATATAATGCTGGTATAAAATGTTCACCTACCTGAAATACTTCATCGGCGGTATCTTTGTCGGCGCCGTAATCTTGTTGGGCGGGCTGTATATGTCCGACCGCAGCGGCCGCTTCGGGCAGGGCGAAGTGGAATTAGTGGCCGAAGCGGCGGCGCAAAATCAAGTCGACATCACCGCTTCCCGGCAGAACGCTATCACCCGCGCCGTGCAGAAAGCTTCCTCTGCCGTGGTCGGCATCAATGTCATCCAGGTAAAAGAATACCGCTACCGCAGTCCTTTCCATGATGACCCGCTGTTCCGGCAGTTTTTTCCCGAACGGGTATTCCGCCAGAAAATCGAAAACCTCGGCAGCGGTTTCATTATTTCCCCCGATGGGTTCATCGTCACTAACGAACATGTCATTCACAATGCGGTGGAAATCATCGTCACCACTTCCGACGGCAAACAGTATCAGGCGGAAATCATCGGCTCCGACCCTCTGCTGGATGTCGGATTGCTGAGGATCAAAGGCGATAATTTCTCTTATCTGGAATTCGGTAATTCCAATGAAGTTATCATTGGCGAATGGGTCATCGCCATTGGCAATCCCTTCGGCTTGTTCAGCAACAACGCTCATCCCACCGTAACTGTGGGTGTGATATCAGCAATCGACCGCGATTTCCAACGCAATCAGGAAGGAAAACTTTATCAGGATATGATTCAGACCGACGCTTCCATCAATCCCGGAAATTCCGGCGGGCCTTTGCTCAATAGTCTGGGGGAAGTGGTAGGAATGAATACAATGATTTTTTCCGAAAGCGGCGGCTCCATCGGGCTTGGGTTCGCCATCCCTTCCAATAAGATTCAGGAAGTGGTTAAAATGGTCAAATCCGAAGGCGCCATCGACCGCAACTATTGGATCGGCATCTCCATTCAGGATGTCAATCCCCTGATTTCTATGGCTTTGGGGCTTAGCGAATCCAAGGGCGTGGTCGTTACCGATATCGACAAAGGTTCTCCGGCGGAAAAAGCCGGTCTGAAAGTCACCGATGTGCTGACAAAAATGGACGGAGTGGAGGTCAAAGATAAGGACACGGTTCAGCAGGTGCTGAATTCCAAAGACTATAAAGTCGGGGACAGATTGACTTTCACGGTTTATCGGGAAGGTAAGACGCTGGATTTGACGCTGATTTTGAAGAGTCTGCCGAAGTAGAAAGGAGGCATTGGGCATTGAGCATTAGTATAAGGTAAAAAGAAAAGCCGGGATTGGGGAACAATGCAAAGCATTCAATAGTGGAATAAGATATCGGTAAAATGTGATTAATAAATCACAATAAAGAGGTAGACTATAGGTGAATGTTATAGCTGTTTTCATTTATTCAGGAATTCAGCTTTAATTGTTATTATATATCCTCATCATTTATTTGAGAGGTGATCAATGCTTCGCTTATCTATCATCTTCAGCTTAATAATCGATTTATTCCTGCCTTATTCGATTCTCGCGCAAGTTCATCTTTCCGGGCATTTAACAGGGACTTTACCTGCTCAGGACTATTTAGTTGTCGGGCAAATCCGAGTCGATAGTACCGATCGACTCATCATTGAATCCGGCGCTAATTTTTATTTTAATGGGAATTATGAGTTTTTAATCAACGGGGTATTGAACGCCGCCGGAACGGAAGATGATTCCATCGTTTTTACCGTTGCTAATCCCGATTCCTGCTGGAAGGGGATCCATTTCGTCAACAATCCGGATACTTCGTTTCTAAGCTTCTGCTATGTCTCCTGTTGTTCTATTCCGATGTCAGCGCCGGGCGGAGCTTTGACAGTATCCAATTCTCGCTTGAGGATTTCGCAATGTACATTTACCGATAATTTTAGATATCAGGACGGGGGAGCGATGTATTTTTATTCCGCCTGGGTGGAAATTATAGGCTGTGATATCAGCGGCAATTATGTTTATTTTAACGGAGGCGGGCTTTACATAAACGAATCACAATGTTCAATAATTGACTGCATCATCGACAACAACCAAGCGATGCAAAATCAGGGCGGAGGCGGAGGAATATACTGCAAATATTCCACCATTTCACTTGAAAGCAGTACTATTTCGAATAATATCGGCGGGGAATATTTGACCTACGGCGGAGGGATAATGGTCTATTCTTCAAGCATACAGTTGTCCGGCTGTTATATTATTTATAATTACAGTTCTGATAAAGGTGGAGGCATTTATCTTAACACGGGTTCTCAACTGCAAATGGATCATTGCGTCATTGCTTTCAATGAGGCAATGGACACCGGCGGCGGAATCTGTATCTCTGCCAGTGGCAGTTTCCCGCAATTTATCAGTAACTGCACTTTTTACGGCAACATAACTCACAGCGTGGGTTCGGCTATAGGCTGTTTGAATTACGGCAGCGCGCATATTGTCAATTCCATCATCGCAAATAATTATGGGCTTTATGGATTCTATATCGCGTATCCTGATATAAATAGCTTCAATTACGGCTGCGCTTATGAAAATGAAGGAGGAAATTTTGGCGGGACGCTCCCAGTTGCCCTGGGGGAACTCACTACCGTCAATGCCAATGGCGACCCTTGCGATAACTATTATAACATCTTTCTTGATCCTCTGTTTGCTGACACCGCAAATGGAGATTTCCACTTGACCGAAAATTCCCCCTGCGTCGATGCCGGAGCGCCGGATTACCTGCTCGATCCCGATTCTACTATCGCCGACATCGGGGCTTTCTATTTCCCGCATACGGTCGGAGTAGGTGGTATCGCCCCGGTGGAAATGCCCGTAAATCCAAACATAATTACCTGCTACCCCAATCCCTTCAACCAGCGCCTGGCGCTGGACTTCACTTTACCGGAAGCGGCGGATATTCAGCTGGCGGTGTATGATATTCAGGGAAGGGAAATTCAGGCATTAGGCGCTGGGCATTGGGCATCAGGAAAACATTCCGTTGTATGGGACGCATCCGGACAAGCCAGCGGGGTGTATTTTGTGCGGCTGTCGGAAGCAGGCGGTCTATCTTCGGTGAGGAAAGTTGTATTGATGAAATGAAGGTGTTTAAAAATAGCTTAATTCGTTCGATTTATGAATTGATTTTGCTTTTATCCGTCTTTTATCCCCTTTATCCCTGTAAATTGTTTTTATGTTTGCTTTTCCCTAATCCCCAATCCCCGCTTTTAAATCACGGTACCATCTTTCAACACCGCGTCTTTTTCCACTACGGTAATCCCGTCCACGATGACATAGCCGGGTCCTGAAGTGTTCAATCCGTCCGGGTGCGGGCCGATGCGGACATTGCTGCCGATGCGGGCGTTTTTATCGATGATGGCTTTTTCGATGCGGGAATAAGGGCCGATGCCGATATGGGGACGGTTCAGTTTCACATCTTCCCGCAGATAATCTTCCGTCTGGTAATAATCCGCCCCCATCAACTGAGTGTCTTGAATGATGGCGCCTTGATTGATGAAACTGCGCAGTCCGACAATCGACCGTTCAATCGCCGCATCTTTGATGATGCACCCTTCGGAAATGATGGAATCTACCAATTGCCCGCCGTAGATTTTGGAACCGGGCAGGAAACGAGGATTGGTGTAGATCGGATGTTCCAGCGAAAAGAAGTCGAACGGAGGATTTTCATGCGTCATACTTAAATTGGCGCGGTAGAAAGCCGGGATAGTCCCAATATCTTCCCAATAGTCGAGGAAGGGATAAGCGAAGACATTGACTTTGCCGATGAGCGCCGGGATGATTTCCTTGCCGAAATCGGTCATATTCATATCGTGCAAAGCTTCTTCCAGAGCTTGGTATTTGAAAAGATAAATCCCCATCGACGCCAGAAATTGTTTGCGGGTATCAGCTATGCCGCATCTTTGCAGCATTTCCGGCGGGCATTTCAAATTGCTGATGACTGTATCGTCGGTAGGTTTTTCCACAAATTTAGCGATGCGGCAATCGTTGTCGATCTGCAATACGCCCAATCCCGTAACTTGTTCCCGCGTCACCGGGACTACTCCGACGGTGACATCCGCGCCTCTGTCTTCATGATGTTTCCGCATCAGGGAATAGTTCATCCGGTAGATATGGTCTCCGGCGAGGATGAGGTAATAGGGCACTCGGTAAGCCCGGAAATGGCGCATACTTTTGCGCACCGCGTCAGCTGTACCCTGGAACCAGTCGGTATTGTCGGTAGTCTGTTCCGCCGCCAGAATATCGACAAAGCCGTCGCGGAAAAAGTCGAATTTGTAAGCGAAATTGATGTGGCGGTTGAGCGAGGCGGAATTGAATTGGGTGAGCACGAAGATTTTGTTGACCCCGGAATTCAGGCAGTTGGAAATGGGGATGTCGATCAGGCGGTATTTGCCGCCTAAAGGCACGGCTGGTTTACTACGGAATTTGGTCAAAGGGTAAAGCCGTTTGCCTTGCCCCCCGCCGAGGATGATGCCGAGGGTATTGCGCATAGTGGATTTTCTGGATTTATGGTTATAAGAAAAATAATCACAGGGATGAAGGGGATGTTAAGGGATAAAAGCAAACATAAAAGCTTCACCACAGAGTCACAGAGAACACAGAGTCTCACAGAGAAAAGTAAGGATTATTCACAGGCTATGAAAGCGGTTAACTCTATAAAACACAAATATTTGTGGGGACGAGGCAACGCCTCGTCCGGAGGATTATTCACTGGTAATTATGGGTATTATGGAAATTTGAACCGCTGATAAAAGCTGAAAAAGCCAGATTACGCTGAAAAAAGCAGCCGCCGGTCGTCAGTCGCCAGTGGTCAGTAAAAGTAAAAGCGAATTAACAGGGATGAAGAGGATGAAAGAGAGATATAATTCCGCATAGTGTGGATTTATGAATAGTGGAACCTTGATTTAGATTGTTCGATTGATGCATTCTTTTGTTTGTGATTAAAATCTTTAATAAATATGGTTCTTCGCTATTTTGTGTGGGTAACGATAATCAACACTGCAAATCCAAACACCCGATTTGTCATTCCGACGAAAGTCGGAATCCAGCTTTAATCGCAGCGCCAAAACTGGACTCCGGCTTTCGCCGGAGTGACAAGATTGTGTTATCGCTCAACGATAACTGTCAATCGTCAATCTTTAATCGACTTTACCCACACGATTCAGCGAAGAGCCAACATATTTTATTACAATGATTTATCTCATAGCTGGAAAACTTAATATCTAATTACCCATACAAAACAGCGAAGAGCCAACATAATGAACTCCATAATTTGATTGTCACAAATATAATAATTAGCTTATTTATATTTCTATACTAAGGATAGCCGTCACATAAAGCATTTTCTCACCGCAATCAGGCTTTTTCAGCTTTTATCAGCGGTTTAAAAGCAGGATTTAGGATTTAGGATTTGGGATTTAGGGAAACGCAAACATCGGGCGGGTCTATGACCCGCCCCTACAAATCATTGTTATATATAGCGTTAATTGCGTTAATAGTTTGTGAATATTATCCATAATTTCCATAATAGTCAGTGAATCGCTTCCACTTTTAATCCTTTACATCCTGTCCATCCGAGGTTAAACCGCTTTTATGTGCGCTTTTAAATTTAATATTAGCTTTTAAATTTCAGATATTAGATATTTGCCTTTTATCTGCTTTTATCCTCTTCATCCCTGTTAATTCGCTTTTGCTTTTCCCTAATCCCCACCCCCTAACTCCTAATCCCCGCTTTTACCCCACAATCGCCACTCCCGCCGAAGCCCCGATCCGATCCGCCCCTTTCCCCACCATTTCCAAAGCGTCGGCGAAAGTTTTAATTCCCCCCGCCGCTTTGACTCCCACCTCTTTGCCCACCACTCGCCGCATCAACGCCACATCGCCCGCTTTCGCTCCCCATTTGCCGAAACCGGTGGAAGTTTTCACGAAAGCCGCTCCCGCATTCACCGCGCATAAACAGGTTTTCACCTTTTCTTCATCGGTGAGGAAGCAGGCTTCGATAATGACCTTGACTTGTGCCTTACCGGAGGCTTTGACCACCTCGGAAATATCCTGTTCGACATAATCCCAATTCCCCGATTTGGCTTGCCCGATATTGATGACCATATCCACTTCATCGGCGCCGTCTTCCACTAGGATGGAAGTTTCCGCCGCTTTAACGATAGTGGTGTTGGCTCCCAAAGGAAATCCCGCCACTCCGCAAATCTTCACTTCCGGGTTTTTCACCAACTCGCGGCATAATTTTATCCAGCAGGGATTGACACAGACCGAAGCGAAACCGTATTGATCCGCTTCCGCGCACAGTTTGACGATAGTCTTTTCATCAGCCTCCGGTTTCAATACCGTATGGTCGATCATCCGGGCGATTTCCCGCTTCAAAACGCCGGTCAGTCCTACCGTAGCGCCGATGCGGTCCGCTCCGGAATCGAGGATAAGCTGAGCCGCCTGCGGTTTCAGCTGGACGCAATGCCCGCATTCGGAACAAGTCCCGGTGCGGGATTCCGCGCAAGCGGAATCGCCGGAGCGGATGCGGACTACGCGGTCGATGAGTTGTTGATAGTCTGACATAAAAGCAGGGATTAGGGATTAGGGATTAGGGGAAAAAAACAAAAGCAAATATAATCCGGCAGCTACCGGACACCACAGAGTCACAGAGGACACAGAGTTTCACAGAGAAAAGCAAAGAAAAAAGCATTCACAGGCTATTAAGGCTATTAAGCCAAAATATTTTTAGTTCTTTATTTATCTTTGCTTTGTAACATTTTAGCATTATCCAAAACCTTCTGTAAAAAGTCATGCTGAACTTGTTTCAGCATCCAGTGACTTAAAAAATCCAGAAAATCAAAGGCACTGGATTCCGAACCAAGTTCGGAATGACCCACTTTTCATTGAGTTTTTCAAAATACTAAACTGTTACTTTGCTTTTAATCCTGAATATCCTGTCTATCCGATGTCAATTCGCTTTTATGTTTGCTTTTAAATTTAATATTAGATTTTAGATTTTACATATTAGATATTTGCCTTTTTAAATCCCCTTCATCCCTGTTAAATGCTCTTTATATTATATCGTTTTCAAAAATTTCCACTCCATCTATTACTCCCACAATCACCGCCTGCACCGGGATTTTTTCATCGTCCAACAGTGTGCGGGCGGAACTGCCTTCTTTATTGACCAGCACTAAATCGCCGATACCGGCGTCGACAATATCCAAAGCTATCATATCGGAGCCCTGATCATCACCTTTAAGGTTTTGCGGCTGGACAATCAGCAGCTTATAGTCCTGCAGACGGTCATTTTTAATGGTGGAAACGACTTCCCCGGTGACTTTGCAAATCAGCATTTATTCCTCTTCGTTTTCCGGATTTAAAGCTGCTCTTTTAATGTCGTTAAGCAGCCTTACGGCATCGGTTTTATTGGACGCTTCGGCGAAAATGCGTAAAATCGGTTCCGTGTTGGAAGCGCGGATTTGCACCCAGCAGCGGGGGTAAATGATCTTGATGCCGTCGGTGCGGTCGATGACCGCGTCTTTAGTGCTTTTTTCGATGCGGGCGAAAATTTCCGCTTTGTCCAGCCCTTCGATACCCACGCGGTCTTTGACAATGATGTATTGCGGCAGTTTAGCCGCGATTTTACTCAGCGGTATATTCATTTCTGCCATATACTGCAAGGTCAAAGCCGCTCCCACTGGCGCATCCCGCCCCAGATGGACTTCCGGCAGGATAACTCCGCCATTGCCTTCGCCGCCGATCACTGCGCCCACCGCCGCCATCTTCTTCGCCACATGCACTTCACCAACTTTGGAACGGTGCATTTCCACACCGTATTTGTCGGCCAAATCGTCCAAAGCGCGGGTAGTAGAGACATTCGCGGCGATAGGGCCTTTCTTGTGGCGCAGGATAAAATCTACGGCAATAGTGACGGTGTATTCTTCGCCGATAGGTCGGCCGGTTTCATCCACGATAGCCAAACGGTCGCCGTCGGGGTCCAAAGCGAATCCGATATCGGAGCCAGTTTCCATCACCAGTTTCGACAAATCGCCCAAATTTTCTGCCAGCGGTTCCGCGCCCCGGGGGAAGATTCCAGTGCCTTCGCAGTGGATTTTATGCACGGTGCAGCCCAGTTCGGTGAGCAATTCGGGCATGATATGACTGCCGGAAGCGTTCACACAATCCAAAGCGACTTTGAAATCTTTGCGCCGGATAGCGGAAAGGTTCAAATAAGGCGTATCCAAAATCGCTTTGATATGATCTTCCACTGCAGTATCATACTTTTCCATCTTGCCCAGCCGGTCGTAGGGGACATATTTAATGTCATTTTCGTTCAATATCCGCTTCAATTCACGCCCTTCGTCTTCATCGAGGAAAAGCGTGGAAGGGGCGAAGAATTTCAGCGCGTTCCATTCCTGCGGATTATGCGAAGCGGTAATCGCCACTCCGCCGCGGGAACCGCGTTCGCCGATGATGACTTGAATGGTGGGAGTAGGGACAATGCCAATATCCAGAATATCGCATCCCACCGACTGCAATCCGGCGCACACCGCGTTGAATACCATTTTCCCGGAAATGCGTCCGTCCCCGCCGACTACGATTTCCCCGCCGCCCATCATCGATCCGTAAGCGGCGGCGTATCTGCACGCTATATCCGGTGTCAGTCCATTGCCCACAACGCCCCGGATACCGGCGACGCCTTCCATCAATCCTTTGAAACTGTTGTTTTGCATTTTTATACCAAAGTTATAACTTGATTAATTCATAAACTGTGTTGAATTAATCGCAACATCAATATAATCACATTATTATTGTAGGGACGAGGCAGCGCCTCGTCCAGAAGATAGGACAAGCCGTCGGCTCGTCTCTACAAATATAAAAAGCACGCTATTGCAACGGTGTCAGACGCCCTCGTCTGACACTGCATTGGATTATCGTGGAATGGTGTCAGGTGAGGACACCTGACACCACAGTTGAAAAGTATCAAGTGACAAGTAAAAGCAACCATTTTCGTTTCCACGCTCCAGCGTAGGAACGAGGATTATCTAATTCGTGACGACTTCATCTGTCCGAGCTTCCAGCGCCCGGCTGATTTCACCGGTCTTAATAGCATAATCGATAACACTTTGCGGATAATCGAGGACAACATTGACTACCTTCCCCATTTTCGTGCTTTCCAAACGAGGTACAGGAGTAATAAACGCCTGTGATTTGAGGGTAACGGCGGCAAAGCGATGACCGGCGGCGATTTGGTCATTCAACTGCTGCAATATGGGAATCAATTCGTCATTCACTTTTAAAGCGAGTTTCTTGTCCGCGTGCAGTGAAGAGATAACATTAGTGAAGAGGATGATTTTAGTCGATTTCAGTTCCGGGTTTGTCAGCGCAATCGCTGTAGGGATACGATAACCGGCGAAACCGGAGGCGGCGATAACTTCCGCCGCCTGAATAGCGATGCGGCCGGTCATTATTCCGTTTGCAGCTGCCCCACTCATATTCTCGACCGTAAGAAAGTCGTTTAGCGCTTTTTCCACTTCGGGTTGATGAGTATCATCTGAGATATATACATAAGCTTGAAAAAGAGAATCTTCATAAATTTCCCCGCCGATTTGCGCAGGTAAAAATCCCATCAGGCAATTGATTGTTGACTTTTCTGAACAGTTTTTAGTAAAATATTGCCGATACAGACTGTCATTGCCGGTTTCCCAGTATTTTGCCAGCAATTCCAGTGTTTCACGATATCCCGGCGGGCAAAACGGTTCGGCGGCGCGCAAATTATCGACGATTTTGACCGCTTCCAGCGAATGCGCGCCGGCGGGCAAAGTGTCATTCCCGGCGAAGATTTCGCTGCTGGCGGGGGGAAATGTCTGCGGGCGCTGCCTTTCCCCGGAAATGACCGCTTCATATTGCGGATCGAAAATGACCGGATCAAGTTCAGTAAATAGTTCTATCAGGATTTTATGCGCGGTAAAACCGATTTTCGCCCCGTTGGACAAAGCCACCATCGCTATCAGTTTCATCCTCTGCCCGTCGATGTTTTGCGGAATGAATTTGCCGCCGGAGGTCATATCGTAAAAGCCGTGATTGGCATAAAATGGTTTTGCGTAATCCGCCGCCGCCCTCAGCAGTCTTTCGTCCATCCCCACCGTGTAAGAGACGATGCCGTCGAGGATTAGTTTGATTTGATAGCCGTCGGGATGGATTTGTTTATAAATCAGCGGATCGCCGGATAAAGCGGCCTGGGTGAGGAAAAACACCGCCTGTTTCTCTTCCAGAGAAAGCGTTTGAAAAGAGGGGATTTCCAGCGCGGAAAAATTAAGGCCGGCAATGTCTTCGGAAACCGGGATAAATGCTTCGTTCCCCGGTTTTTTCCCGGAACACCCCGATAATAAAAATGCGGCAAGGATGAAACATCCCGCCGCAAAACGAGTCTTTATCAGTAAATTCATCTGTATTCAGCCTTTTCTAATTTGCGGAGGCAGGAATTTTTCACATCTTCAGCTTCTCCGCCGTCGACCGGGAAAATCGCAATGGCGATTTTATGGTTCTTCCATTTTCGTTCCGAAGCGATTTTGCTCAGACGGTTTTCCAATATCGGTTGAATCGAAGCATCGCCTTGAAAGGGGACTACAATGAACATCAGGTGCGGGTCGAGTTTGATGATGAGGTCGTATTCCCTAAGTTCCTGCTTAATCACTTCGTCGGGTAATACCTGGTCGAAAGCTTTAGTGATGGATTTAAGCGAAAAAGTCCCTTCAAAGTCCAGCGCGACCAGGGCGACATTGTATTGAAAGCGTTTGGCGCGTTTCAATTCCACCCGCAGGCGGTTAAGCAGTTCTTCGTTTTCCACCGCCTTGCTGAATTCGCGGCGCCGCACAAAGTATTCTCTTAAGATTGCGGCAGCTGCGACCAGTAAAGCGGCGGCGATAAATGCGGCAAGGTTCAATTAATCTTACCAAGTAATTGAAAGTAAACTGAAATTCAAAAAGCAGGCATTGGGCAGTAGTCTTTCGAGAATATGAATGCTGTTCCACATCACCCAGCGCCTAACGAACTATCTTCATCATAATCGCTTTCTGCGCGTGTAGACGGTTTTCCGCCTGGTCGAAGACTATGGAATAAGGGCCATCCATCACTTCATCGGTGATTTCCCGGCCGCGTTCGGCGGGCAGACAGTGCATAACTTTAACATCAGGTTTGGCATACTTTAACAGCGCATCGTTGATTTGGAAAGCCTGCAGGGATTTGGCTTTATCCTCAAATTTATCTTTTTGCCCCATCGAAGCCCAGACATCGCCGTAAACGATATCGGCGTTTTTCACCGCTTCCACCGGATCATGCACGAGGCGGACTTTGCCGAGGCCTTCGGCCGCAGCGCGGCGGAAAATCTTCATATCGGGCAAAGTATCAGGTGAACAGCCGATAGTCACATTGACCGGCAGACGATAAGCTGCATTGAGCCAGGAATTGGCGATGTTGTTGCCGTCCCCCAGGTAAGTCACATTGACGCCTTCTAAGCTTCCCTTATGCTCTAAAATTGTCTGCAAATCGCCCATTATTTGACAGGGATGCAGTAAATCGGTTAAAGCGTTGATGACCGGGATGGTAGTCCATTTCGCCAATTCGATGACATTTTCATGGCTGAATGTGCGGATGACTATCCCGGCTAAATAGCGGGACAGCACCCGCCCCACATCGGAAATCGCTTCCCGTTTGCCCAATTCAATTTCTTTATCGGTGATGAACAGGGAGTAACCGCCCAATTGATAAATACCGGTCTCAAAACTGATCCTAGTGCGCAGAGAAGGTTTGTGAAAGATGCAGCCGAAAGTCTTCCCTTGGAAAGGCTGAGGGCAATTGCCCGCGTTAGTGAGTCTTTTTACTTCGATCGCCGTTTGTAAAGTCTGGTAAATTTCTTCAGTAGTAAAATCCGGAATGGAAAGGAAATCGCGTTTCATTCTGCCTCATCGATTATTCTGAATCAGAAATGTTTATTTAGAGTGTTCAAGTGTTCCCAGTATGGGCCACTGCGTGGCAAGTTGGCAAGTGTTCAAGTTCAGCAGGCTGTCAGGCGAAGGCGCCTGACAGCACTATTTCGACTTTCGACTTTCGACTTGCAGATTTGCTGACTTGCTGACTTTTTCGCAATAAATATAACTAAAAAAAACCTTATGAGCAACATTGCGGGAGTCTTTAGGTGTGCAAAATAAATACGACGGTGCGCATTATAAATACAAAAGGCGTCCCCTTGAAACGGGACGCCTTAATATAGTTAATGGAAATTTTTTCCGCCGGTCAATTGATAATTACCAAACCGCGTTCCTCATCGACGCCATCGATACGATTATTATGCACCGCGAGGAAAGTCTGGTCGCGGTCGCGCCGGATTACCACGCCTTCAATCTGGTTATTATTGTTTCTCATAACCTTAGTCACGGCGCCGATCACGGCATTGCCGGCGGCTACTCTCATTCCCACTAAGTTCGCCGCTCGGCGTTTCACCGAAAAATGCTTCAGTTTCGTCATTTTATGGAATCCTCAATTATACATGTTCTAATTAATATTTTCCGATTGTAGGGACAGAACACTGTTCTGTCCCTACCTAAACATGCGAAAAGACTTTTAAGAAACAGTATAATTCATCTTTCCGGTAATAATCTAACAAATATCCATAGCAAAAATCGTGCTAAGGGTCACTTTTTTAGAAAGTCTGCAAGTCGACAAGTCGACAAGTCAAAAGCAAAAGCGGCAACTATAATAGTTTTCATAAGTTTGGTCGTCGCAACAAAAATGTAATCCTTTTTCGGATATTCACTCTAATCAGCAAGGGTGGATTTTCAGTTATACCGGTTCTCAAAATAATTTTCCGATGTAGGGGCGGTTCGCGAACCGCCCCTACGGAAAACATGCGAAAAGACTTTTTA
>Ga0172375_10008870_pt1 | contig 13407 bp, 14 predicted proteins | sample LakKiv1m_FD_114537 | JGI IMG/M metagenome (GOLD analysis project Ga0172375, IMG submission 114537) | Freshwater microbial communities from Kabuno Bay, South-Kivu, Congo - kab_092012_11.1m | ecosystem: Environmental > Aquatic > Freshwater > Lake | place: Democratic Republic of the Congo...
ACGCCGACTATATCATAAACTTTGCCCTCATAAGTCAAAGTGTCGCCAAGTTCGAAACCAATCAATCTGGTTCCAATGATAATCTCATCGTCATTTTCCGGCAATCTTCCTTCGTCAATGACTACCCGTTCTTCGATTGCTCCAAAAGGAACATACTCGCCACTCAGTTCTGAGAAGGATAAAATGGCGCTATCGACAACGGCTATCGTCGGTGAACCTGTGTCAATGATTCCGACAATTTCGAACCCGATATTCTGGCTCGAACCATAATAGTCGTCATAAAGGAAATAGAAATAACTATTTGATGAATACACTAAATGACCGATGAATCCGGAAATGTCGGTAATATTCAGGTCGGTGAATTTTTTACCTTCGATCAATAGGTCCAAAATCCATCGATCCACCACTATCTCCAAAGAGTTTTCCGGAAGTCTTCCCAATATCAGATCATCTTCTTTAAGTTGGGATAGTTTTATAGGATATGCATATGATCCCGCGCTTACATCTCCTTGATAGAAGTCGGTGAAGTCGTAATTGATGGTTATTGCGTTATATAAAGGCGACCACTCGACGTTATCAACGTTGTCAAGAATATAGTCGATATCAGAACCAGTCAAGAATGTTTCGCTTTGAACGCTGACCATGTTTTGTGCAATCTTCAGGTATTCGGCTTCGTTATTTTTTGTCAGAACTCCAAAGGTGGCGATTTGATAGGCTGCCAAGGCAGATATAACAAAGTAGGCGAACAAGAATAATTTCCCAATGATTTTTCTCGGGCTCAACATCTTAATGAATCCATTCCAAATCGATTTTCCCATTTTTATATAGGATTTGCGAGTGTCCGACTGGCGAATGGTTCTAAATTGATGAAGATCAAAACTATACTCTAATGCGTCTTCCGATTGCTTGGCCTTATAATGTTCATTCATTAATTTGATTTCCGTATCATCGGTCAAATATTTAATCTTTTTCTGGCTTTTGGCACGAATATAAATTGAATCTTTTACTTCCACAATTTGGAAACTAAGACTTTCATCTTTTGATGATTCGTAATACCTTTCAATACCACTTCCAGATAGGCTATCATCTTTTTGCAAATCCTTAAGATAAATTATTCTTTCATCTTTATGTTCAAAGGACCTGTTTCCGGAATTATCGAAATCGTTGACAACCTTTCCATCGAGGAGTTCGATGACTCTGTCGGCATAAAAGTCGACGAGACTGCGTTCGTGCGAAACCAAAATCACCAAGCATTCCTGGGAAATTTTCTTAATGATGCTCATGACTTCGAAGGTATTGTTTGCGTCGAGATTTCCTGTCGGTTCGTCGGCTAATACAACTTTAGGGTTTTTCGCTATCGCTCTGGCGATGGCGACACGCTGTTGTTGACCACCGGATAAAGCTTGAACATTCCGGCGGCGGTAATTATACATTCCTACGCTGGTAAGGACATAATTGATTCTTTTCTCGATTTCGTCCTTATCATAAAGACCAGCCATGTTCAAAGCCAGCTGGATGTTTTCATATACAGTCTTGTCATCAACCAAGTTGTAGTTTTGGAAGATATATCCGACATATTTATTGCGGATGATATCCCATTCCATCGCTTTGTATTTCGACCTTACGTGTTCGTCGAAAGCGATCTCTCCTGATGCAAATTTATCCAACCCGCCGATGACGTTCAAAAGGGTGGTTTTTCCACAGCCTGAAGGGCCGGTCAGAGCGACCAAGCCTTTCTCTGGAAATGATAATGTGGTATTGTTGATAACATGTATTTCATTTGCTTTGCCCTTATTGAAATACTTGTTTAGCTTCGTAAGTTTAATCATGATCTTTACTCCATATTTGTCTTCAGGGTCGTCTGAACGGTACTCCTGAAGATCCGATTAGAATACTTGCGCGATATAATCAAGGACATGATTATCAGCAGGAAGAAAAATACAACGTAATTCCTGAATCCGAACACGGTAAGGGCGTACCAGATACCATATTGAGAAATGGTGTCCGGAAGGCTCAGATTGATTGCCAGGAATATGGCGTATGCGGCAATTACTACAAATATATTTTCAATGTAAATGAATAATTTGATTGTGTTCTGATTGGCTCCGATTGTCCGATAAATCGCATAATCATGCAATTTGGTATTTATGATGGCGCGGAATATCACATATGTGATTAGCGTTGAGCCAATCATTACGGCAAAGTTAAGACAAATCATTCCTATATTGGTCAATAATAAGAAAAGACCTTCGAAATCGTTTACCGGTTCAGAATCGAAAGGATATAGGACCTTATACTGGCGGGTGAAAACAGTCCCCGGTATTCTTGACAGACTGTCAATCAAAGTGGTTACTCCAACTTCTCTATCCGTTAACAAAGACACTTGATACACTTCGTCGTATGTCAAGGCGTTAAGGGTGTAGCTGTTCATATAAAATACCGATCCATATACATAATCGGAGGTGATTATCAGTTCGAAATTATCAAAGCTTCGGCTAACATAGTAATCGTCGATGTCGACTGTTATATCATAGTTGCATGTTCCGGTATCGCACTCTTTGTATATCGAGCCAAGAGTTGTCAAAATCTGATTATTGTCAAGATCATCATCGATGATTACCTTGATACTGCCATTGCTGAAAAGAACTTCTTCATCGTCAGAAGTAATCTTGAAATCGAGCAGATATTGAAAATATGTAGTTTTTTGTAATTCCGCCATGGTGTTTTCTGTTACAAAGAAGTAGTTCGTGCCAAGTGCATCCGCGCTTTGAACCAACTTTGAGGAATTGACCATTCCTACTATTTTGAAAGAAGTAAGGTCTGCAGATGTAGATGAGTATACGGTTAATGGCAGCAGGTCCTCATAATAACTAATGAGGGCATCATGCACCGCCACAATAACTTCATCGTCAGCTCCGGGCATCACGCCAAAATCAAGCATGGATTCATCAATTAATGATAGCGGAAGATATGAACCGCTGAAATAATCGCGTTCACTGTAGCTGGCATTTGTTTCAAAGCCGTAACGTATATCGAGAACATAATCAAAAGGCAAGACGGTATTGACTATGCTATAATCAGCCAAATCGCTTAGTTGTTCTTCAGTAAATGCTGAATTATCCAGATTTCTCAAGACAATTCGATTCGGATTCGTATTGTTGAAATAGTAATTATAGTTGTAGGTAGTCGTGTCAGTAACAATCTGGTAAGCGCCATAAGCCAAGGCTACAAAAAAGCTGAAAAAAGCAAATATCAAAACCATCAAAACGGTCTTTTTAGGAACGGCAAACAGGTTTCGCAAGGATATGCCAATATAATCTCGATACTTAATTTTGTGTTCCGAATCAGGAATATCCGGAAGGTCGAGTTTTTTTACCTGCTTGAGATTGATATCTTCAACAATCTCCCCGTCGAAAATTCTGATTTTTCTGGTGGCGTAATCCTGTACCTGGCTGAAATCATGGGTTACCATGATCACAAGCTTCTCTTTGGATATTTCGTGAAGCAATTCGATAATTTGTTTTGCGGATTGCGAATCAAGGTTTCCGGTAGGCTCGTCGGCGGCGATGATAGGACAATCCTTCGCAAGCGCTCTGGCGATGACAACTCTTTGTTTCTGTCCGCCGGAAAGTTTGGTTGCCTTATGGTTCATATGATCGGACAACCCGACTTTTCTGATTATCTCTTTAGCTCTTTCCCGAATCCTGTCTTTCGGATATCCAGATAGAACCAGAGGTGCTTCAACGTTTTGAAGTACCGTATAAGAATCAATCAAATTGTAGTTTTGAAAAACAAATGCAACATATTTCTTGCGGTAATTTTCCATGTCTGATACGGAGAAATATGAAGTCTCTTTACCGTTGATATACATTTCGCCGTCTTCATAAGAGTCAATACCGGAGATTACGTTCAAAAGTGTCGTTTTTCCTGAGCCGGATTCACCGACTATGGCAACGAACTCGTTTCGATGCAATTCCAGATTCACTTTCCGTAGTCCAAGAGCGATTACGTTGTTGGAACTGTAAAATTTCGATACATTTACCAGTTTGATCATGTCTAGAAGTCCTTTCAGATGCAAAATATCGATATATGTCAATTTATTATATCACAGATATTTTTTGCAACAAATCAAAGCTATAAAAAAAGTCAGACAAGTTTGTCTGACTAAATTACTTCTACTTCTGTGAAGTCCAGTTCCATCGCTGTTTGCCGACCAAACATTTCAATGAGAACATGCACTTTGCCTTTTTCTTCGTCAAGGCTTTCAACCGTGACGATTTGTCCAGCCAATGTACCCGCAGCGACTTTGACTTTCTGTCCAGGTTTGACGTTGAGTCTTTGTACTGCTAGCATACCGCACTTCTTGAGAATCGGATTTATTTCATCCGGTTTCAGTGGAATCGGTTTAGTTCCGCCTCCGCTTGAGCCGAGGAATCCGGTTACGCCCGGGGTGTTTCTTACCACGAACCAAGAATCATCGGTAACTATCATTTCTATAAATACATATCCAGGGAAAATCTTTACCATCTTTTCCTTGATTGATCCGTCAGTTTTTTTCTCGGCTTTGAGTTCCTCGGGAATCATGACTTGGAAAATCAAGTTTTCCATGTTCATGCTTTCGATTCTGCGTTCGAGATTAAGTTTTACGGAATTCTCAAAACCAGAATATGTCTGGACAATGTACCATAATCTTTTCGTCGTATCCATTATGTCTCACTTCTTACATGCCGTAAATAAGTTTAAACAGTGGTGTAAAGGCAAAATCTAACACTACGAATACCAACGCCAAGAAGAGCAGGAAGATGAAGACCCTAACCGAATTAGTTGCCAATTGTTTTGATGTCGGGAAAGTGACTTTCTTCAATTCGGCGATGCTTGGTCTGAAATACGGTATCATCAAATAAACCAAAACTAAGCCGCCGATTAGAATTAGGAAAGATCCAGTCAGAATTCTTCTTAAAGCAGTTTTGAAGAAGAAATCAATGAATCCGATTCCTGAACCGCCAAGAATCGATGTCAAATCGACGGTACCGAATTTTCCGATGACGATATATACACCATAAAGAATCAAGACTGGTGACAGGATAGCCAGCAACCAGTTTTCAAAGGCGTATTCCTTTTTCAGGATTGCCATTACTCTTGATTCATCTCTAGGTTGTTTTATTTTTGCTTGGGTAGGCTTTTTCTCTTTCTTTACAGATTCTTTTGCCATGTGTTTCCTCCTACTTACCTTCTTTGTGAATGGTATGTTTCTTGCATTTCTTGCAATATTTTTTTGCTTCGAATCGAGTTGAGCTGTCGGTCTTGGGAATCTCGTAATTACGAGACAAGCATTCCTGACATATCAATACTGTTTTCTTTTTCATATATATCAACTCACTTGCTTTATTAAAGATATCAAAAAAACGTTGAAAAGTCAAGAAAATCATTACAATAAATGCAATTTTAGCTTGTTTTTGATTCTGTCCATCGCATTGTAGATTTTCTTCTCGGAAATATTGAGAAATTCAGCGGTCTCTCTTATGCTGCGATTCTCTATGACTTTGGCTTGAAAAACCTTTTTCTCGAACTCCGACAACCGATCGAGAGCTTCTCTAATCTCTTTTTCGGAGATATAATATCCGGGAGATTCCATCAAACTGTCCTGATAAAGAATTGGCATTTTCTCAGATAGAAATTCTCCATAACGGTTCGATCGGCTTTTCAAACTGATAAACCGATTGACGAGATTCATTTCAAAGAAACGCATGAAGGTTTTATTGAAAGACTCGTCAAAGGCTAAAGCGGATTTGTGTAAAATCATCAGAGCTTCCTGAAACATGTCGTCAAATTGGTAGCCAAGATTGAATTTTCCGATGTTTTTCGCAATAAGATATCGATATTTTTCAACCATGAAGTGGAAAGCTTGCTCATTTCCCTGCTTCACAAGATTGACAATCTCGAAATCATTATAATTGCGAAAAAGCATCCTATCACATTTTCTTTCTTAATATTTCAAAAATAAGTATCCCGGCGCTTACTGAGGCATTAAGACTGTTAATCTTGCCTGCCATCGGAATTTTTACATTGTAGTCAACAGTGTCTTTAATTAGTTTCGACACGCCTTTTCCTTCGCTTCCAATCACTAAAACCAGCGGAACGGAAACATCGATTTCCTGATAACTTTTTTCCGCCTCAAGATCCGTTCCAATGGTCCAGAATCCTTTCTTTTTTAGAAGTTCAAGGGTGTTTCTAAGATTAGTGACTTCCACAATCTTGATGTGTTCTATCGCACCGGAAGAAACCTTCACTACCGTGGCGTTCACGCCGGCTGATCGGTTTTTCGGAATAATTATTCCCGATACACCTCCCGCTTCCGAGGTTCTGATTATCGCCCCAAGATTATGAGGGTCGGTGATTCCGTCAAGCATCAGGATTAACGGCCTATCCACAAGGTCGATTCCTTTGAGAAATTCTTCGATTCCATAAAGCTTGTAGTCTTCCACCTCAAGTACAATTCCCTGGTGATTGCCTAAAAAACGCTTTTTGAATTCGTGTTTGTCCAAGTATTCTATCGATATCGCATTTTTGGATAGACGCGCGACGATTTCCTTGTTCGTTTCCTTGACAAGATATGCCTTGTAGATTTTTCTTCCCGAATCCAGTATTTCAATTGCCGGGTTAATTCCAAATATATTAACACTCACATGTATCACCATTCTTTATTTTATCATAAAACTCGATTTTTATTCTTGAAAAAATCGTGAAGAAAAACTATAAGGAACTATGAGCGAGTTCATAGTTCCTCTATGATTTCAAAGGTCCTTTTTAGTAATTCATCCAATCTTTCGTGCCTTTTTTCCAGATAGAGAAATCCGATTACGGCTTCGAATCCGGTTGCTATATTATAAGTTTGGATATCCGCATTCTTGGGTTTATGACTTGAGTTCTGATTTCTACCCCGTTTGAATACCGCAACTTCCTCTTCAGTAAAGGTTGAATCGACAAGTGTTCTTGCGACTAGTGCTTGCTGGGTGGCGCTGGTATAACGAATTGCGTTGTTATGGAGATCATTCACTTTGACAAGTTTCAGATCTAGAAGATGTTCTCTCACGCGCATTTCATAAATTGCATCTCCGATATACGCTAATGTAAGTCCGTTGTACTGGATCATAATATTCCTTTTTCCATTAAGATTTTCCGATATTCGTCAGCTTTTTCGAAATCTTTATTGGTTCTTGCGGTCTCCCAAGCTTTATATGTTTCCCTGTCTTTTGGTGTAACTGGTGTTATGTCAATTCTAAATCCTAGAATTTGTGTCATGTACTGTAAGGCTTTGAGCAATTGGTTCAAAAGATTTTGATTGTTGTTGCGCCTGATGTTATTATTGCATATCTTCAAGATACTCTGTAATGCAGTGATGGCATTAGGTGTGTTGAAATCAGCCTCCATCGCATCGTTGAAATTGTCTATTTCCTTCTGAATTTCTTGATTGGAAATCTTGATATCGCTGATGATATCTTCAGCGATATCAAGCTTGTAAAACAGCGATTTATAGGTATTTTCCAGCTTTTCCCATTCTTTTATGTACATCGAAAATGCCTCTTCACTATAGTTGAGAGGTGAACGATAATGGGTGCTTAGCAAAAAGTACCTAAGTGGCATTTTATGTTCGAAATCCTTGACGAAAATGACGTTTCCGAGACTCTTGGACATCTTAATGTCTTTCATGTCCAAGCGGCCGTTATGCATCCAGAAGTTGGCCACTCGATGATTATGGGTAGCCTTGGCCTGAGCTATCTCGTTCTCGTGGTGCGGGAACTTAAGATCAGTACCGCCGCCATGAATATCGATTTCTTCTCCAAAAATATCGTCAATCATCGCGACGCATTCGGTATGCCATCCCGGTCTTCCGATAGAGAATGGTGACGGAAATTTCAAACCTACCTCGGTCTTCTTCCATAATGTAAAATCCAATGGATTCTCTTTCAACTCATTAACTTCGATACGGCTTCCGGAAATTAAGTCTTCAATGTCGCGATTGCTAAGAGCGCCATAATCTTTGATTTTCGATACGCGGAAATAGACATCGCCATCAATTTCATAGGCGTAACCTTTGTCTACGAGGTTTTGGATGTAATCGACTATGTGTTTCATGTATTCCGTTACTTTTGGTTTGATATAGTCGGTTTTGCAGTTTAAGGATTCAAGATCTTTCAGGAATGCGTCAATATAGAAACCACTCAACTCTAGTTCCGGTATGTTCACTTCCAATGATTTTTGGATGATTTTATCATCGACATCCGTAAAGTTGGAAACAAATTTAACCTGATAGTCTTTGCATTCGAAGTATCTTCTAACCGTATCGAAAAAGACAACCGGTCTGGCGTTGCCTATATGAATGAAATTGTATACGGTCGGTCCACAGACATACATATTGATTTGCTTGGGATGGATTGGTTTGAATTCTTCAAGGGCGCCCGTATATGAATTATAGATTTTCATGTCAACTGTCCTTTCTTTGAAGCATAATTAATTATATTGTATAAACCGCGGAAATTCAATACTTTTACCGTTCTCCGCAAATAAAAAGGATGCTCGGCATCCTTTTTCGTTTAACTCACAGTTTCATTTACAGCTTTACTATGTTTGCAGCTTGAGGTCCTCTGTCTCCGTCTACTACGTTGAAACTGACTTTTTCGCCGTTTTCCAAAGATTTGTAGCCGTCGCCCTCGATTGCTGAGTAATGTGCAAAAATATCGTTATCTTGTTCATCGGTGATGAACCCATAACCCTTCTCTGCGTTAAACCACTTTACTGTACCGTTCATGCATTTCTCCTTTGATTAATATTATTTGACATTATACATTAAAAGAACGGTAAATGCAACCGCAAACCTTATTTTCGCCTTTCTACACGTCATTTTCAACGTTTTTAGATTCAATATTGACCCCTTCGGAAAGGTATCCGACTTTGTCAATATCATTGAACTTAGTCGATATTTTTTCGACGCGAGTGTTAACATTTGTAGCATCTTTTTCTAGTGTTACGATGGTGCGATTGAGTTTTTCCCATTCATTTCCGAACAATCTAAAATCGTTTTTGAGCTTCTTCAATTGTTCGATGATTTCTTTTGTATGGCGATTGTATTCATAATCGATTACTATCGCGAAGAACGATGAAAGCATTGGAATAATGGTAGTTGGAGAAACGATTGTGACGTTCTTGCTTCGAGCATATTCCACTACGACAGGTAATTTGGAGTGTAGTAATGCCAGAATCCCGTCACTAGGAACAAACATCATTGCATAATCGGAAGTTACCCCAACGACAATATATTTTTTGGCAATATCGGTTATGTGTTTTTTTACTTCTTTGCCAAATTCGCTGATGAGCTTTCCTTCGTCTTCCTTGGATAAGTCTTGATTGTCGAATAATTGGCTGTACGAAGAATAAGGAAATTTGGAGTCGATTGCTATCATCTGCCTTGGTTCTGGTAAAAATATAACTGCGTCTGCCCTGACCGATTCTCCGCCTGTTTCCTTAAAATTATATTGGGTCTCATAAAGCTTTTTGTTTTCGCCGAAGACACTGTAAAGAAGTTGATTCAACTGATATTCGCCAAACGCACCTCTAGCTTGATTATTGGACAAAATATTCTGTAATCCCACCATTTCTTCTGATAGGCTTTGAATTTTCTTTTGAGCGTCATCTATGACTTGAACCCTTTCAGCTATCTTGGTGAAAGTATCATTGGTATCTTTAAATCCCTGAGACAAACGCTCTTCGACTTTGCCATTAATTTCAGCCATCTTCTTTTCAACACTTTCGTTGAGTGAAGTAAAATCTTTGGTGAGAGAATCACTGATGTTCTTACGAAATTCACCAAGTTCCTTGTTTACATTGAGTCGAAAATCGGTTATTTTCTCATTAGAATCGAGCGTCTGGCTTCTTAATTGTTCGTTGACGCTCGTCGTGAACTTCATCATTGATTCAAAGATGTTGTCCTTCATCGAATTTTCCAAATCATGGACGCGGTCGACGATTGCATCTTCAATTCCATCAACATCTGTATTATTATCCTTTTTAAGGAAAATAAACATTACCAAAGCCATAGTTATGGCGGATATGATAACAGCGATCAAACTTAATATTTCTGCTAAACTCATAACACTTCCTCCTTAAAATATTGGACTAAACAAATTGAAGAGTCCTTGAATAATCCGGGCAACATGGCCACGCTTCTTCCATCTTTCCAAAAGCACCTTATTTGATTTTTTTAAATCATCGACAAAGCTTTCTACGACCTTTTGAATGGCGTCGTTTTCGAAGATTGTTGTAACTTCAAAATTTAAATGGAATGACCGCGGATCGAAATTGACCGAGCCGACAGAAGCTAGTTCATCATCGATGACCAGAATCTTCGAATGCACGAAATGGTCGGAGTACTCGTAAATCTCAACACCTAAGCGTAGAAGTTGTTCATAGTAGGATTCAGTGGCGTAACCTACGGCCACATAATCATGCTTACCCGGAACCAACAATTCGATTTTCACTCCTGATTTGGCCGCTATCTGCAAGGCTAACATCAATTCGGATTCGATAATCAAATATGGTGTAACAATCTTGATACTTTTTTTCGCCCGGTGTAACATCTTGTAATAAACATCGCGAATCAGGCCGTTTTCAAAGTCAGGTCCCGACTCGATGATGGCAATCTGTCCACTAAATGATTCGACTAATTTATCCATAGGTTTGTCAATCACATCGTTAGTGATGTAGTACCAATCTTTCACGAAAACATTTTGAATACTGGTAACGCCGTTCCCTTTTAGGATAACATGAGTATCACGCCAAAATCCGAATTTCGGATCCTTGTGATTGTATTCGTCCGCAAGATTCATTCCCCCGACGAATCCAACTTTCCCGTCAATGACAGTAGCTTTACGATGATTGCGGAAGTTCAAGTTGGAATTAAAGATTGATAATGATTGAGGGTCGAAGACACCAACTTTGACACCATCTTCTTTCATTTCACGTAGATATTTCTTGTTTATATGCTTGTTAGAACCCATATGGTCATAAATGAGATAAACATCCAAACCTTGCTTGGCTTTCAGTTTCAGAATATCCAGGACTTCTCGACCGATTTCATCAGTTTTGACAATATAAAACTCCATGAAGATATAATCTTTCGCCTTTTTGAGCTCTGTTATAAGCCTTGGAAAGAACTCGTCCCCATTGTTCAGAATTTCCATACGGGTGTCGTCTTGGTAAACGGCTCTTCCGGTAGTGGTATGCACAAATTCAAAGATGTCAGCGAAATCAGATTTTGTATAATCGGGATTGGTTATTTCTTCCAAACCAAGAAATGATTTTGAAGCAATCAAAGGTCTAGCCTTTGATAATCTTTTAATTTGATAATCTCTAGCAAAAATGTAATATAAGATAATTCCGACAAACGGGTTCAGCAATAATATCAATATCCAATGGCTCTTGTTATAGGCGTAGGTAGGTTTCAGGAGAATCCGGATTATCAACCCGACGGATACCAGCCAAATAAAACTAAGAATTACATAAATGGCAATGTTGTTCTTGATAACTATTGACAAGGAAGATATGTGCAAGCCGATAATCAAAAAAAACGAGTATATGAACTCGGCAAGTATGATCAATGCAAATACGAAATAGCCTTTTTTCATCTTATCCTCCAGTAAGACAATTGTACCATAAATAGTTGAATTTGTTAACCGCATATCAAATATGTCTATTATCCAACTACGCTTTTTTTATGTGGTTCGTTTGCTTTTGATAAAACAAAAGAATATAATCTAAATTGACAAGGAAGTGATAACTTTGATTAAAGGCATAGCCCATTTGGCCTTTGTGGTTTCTGACATTGATGCATCGCTTGATTTCTACGTCGGTGCCTTGGGTTTCAAGAAAAAATTCGAACTTGGGGATGACCCTGAAAAACCGTGGATTGTCTATTTACAAGTAAACAACGACCAGTTCATCGAACTATTCCCTGCGTATGAAGCAGTTCGCTTTCAAAAGGATGTTGATTCTTATCGACACCTTTGTCTGGAGGTAGAGGATATTCAATCTCTCGTAAGCGATTTGGCAAGAAAAGGCATCAACATTGATAAACCGGTAAGTTTGGGTCTTGATAACAATTATCAAGCGTGGATTCACGATCCCGACGGAAATTCAATTGAACTGATGGAGTACGGAAAAGGTTCCTTACAGAAAAAATGAAATAAAAAACACAGGGTGTGGGGTCCTGTGTTTTTTTGTTTTTTTTGGCAGATTAACGTTTGCTGAATTGCGGAGCTCTACGTGCTTTTTTAAGACCGTATTTCTTACGTTCTTTGACACGTGGATCTCTAGTGATGAGGCCTGCTGGTTTCAGGATTTTTCTGTACTCAGGGTTGACTTCCAATAAAGCTCTGGTGATACCCAGACGGATAGCACCGGCTTGACCGATAAGTCCGCCGCCTTGTACGTTTACGGAAATGTCAAATGTGTTTTCGTTTGCAGTAAGAACCAATGGTTGGGAGACATCAAGTCTTGCTAGTGACGATGGGATGTATTCTTCGAACTTGCGTCCGTTGACTGTGATCACACCGTTACCTGGTCTGAGAATTACTCTCGCTACGGAAGATTTTCTTCTTCCGGTGCCGCGATACATAACTGATTTAGCCATCATGTCCACTACCCTTTCAATTCCATTACAACAGGTTTTTGAGCCTGATGCAAATGTTCAGGTCCTGCATAAACGAATAATTTTTTGTACATCTGATTTCCTAATTTTCCTTTTGGTAACATACCCTTGATTGCAAGTTCAACTATTTTGGTAGGTTTCTCTTGAATCATGACTTTGGCTGTCTTTATTTTCAAACCACCAGGATAATCGGAATGAGTATAGTACTTCTTGTCTTCCCATTTGTTTCCTGTAAGTTCGATTTTGTCAGCGTTGACTACGATAACATAATCGCCGCAATCCACATGTGGTGTGAATGTTGGTTTATGCTTTCCTCTCAATACTGTAGCTACTTCCGTAGCCAGACGTCCCAGTCTTTGCCCAGCAGCGTCCACAACAAACCATTCGCGTTTGATTGTGTCTTTATTTGCCATAAATGTTTTCATTCCATTACCTCCTTATAATAAAAAGGCTCGTGGGTTTAAATAAAAATGTACCTTAATTATCATATCATTTTACCCTATATATGTCAACAAATTTCTTTTGACAGAAATACATTTTCAACTGATTTTCGAACCGGGTTCGAGTAGGTCATCAAGGAAGGCCACAAACAGCTCTTTCTTGGAATTTTCACCGGCAAGAATCATACCTTCAGATAGTTCGCCTCTCAGTTTTACGGGCTTGAGATTCACGATTACCGGAACTGTTTTTCCAACAAGGTCTTC
>Ga0172375_10008871_pt1 | contig 13407 bp, 12 predicted proteins | sample LakKiv1m_FD_114537 | JGI IMG/M metagenome (GOLD analysis project Ga0172375, IMG submission 114537) | Freshwater microbial communities from Kabuno Bay, South-Kivu, Congo - kab_092012_11.1m | ecosystem: Environmental > Aquatic > Freshwater > Lake | place: Democratic Republic of the Congo...
AATAGGCTTGCGTTAGCAAGCCTAAGGTTCGAGCCGAAAATTTTGAAATAATCCCGCAGCGCTTCGTAATTTGCCCGTTAAATAATTTTGAGCTATCGAGGGCTCAAAATTTTATAACTGTCTGCTCTTCGAGCAGGCCCAATGCGATGCAATAGCCGTCAATGTTTGACGGCAGCAGTCGCCAATTTTCCCGAGGAGGTACAAAGATGAGATACTTCTTATATGCGCGCAAGTCTACTGACACGGAAGATAAACAAGTCCTCTCTATTCAGTCGCAACTCAACGAGGTCAGAGAGTTCGCTAAGAAACAGGATTTAGAAGTAGTAAGAGAATTCCAAGAAGCGCGGACAGCCAAGTCTCCCGGACGCCCGATATTTGACGAAATGATTAAGCGTATTGAGAAAGGTGAAGCGTCCGGCATAATCGCCTGGCATCCGGATAGACTTGCGCGCAACTCTATAGATGGCGGAAAGATTATCTACCTTATAGACACAGGAAATATTTTAGATCTTCGCTTCCCTACTTACCGCTTTGACAACAGCGCACAAGGCAAATTTATGCTCAATATTATCTTTGGGCAGAGTAAATACTATGTTGATAACCTAAGCGAGAATACAAAGCGCGGCCTACGCGAGAAACTTCGGCTTGGCGAGTATCCCGGCTTTGCGCCAGTCGGCTACCTTAACGACGGCAAAGGAAAAATTGTTGTTGATAATGAGGCCGCGCCATTGGTCCAGAAGTTGTATGCCTTGTGCGCTGAAGACAAGTATTCGCTCCTTGAGCTAAGAAAATTGGCGACTGCTTTTGGCTTGGTGAGCAAGAGACAGAAGAAACCACTCTCCTTTAGCAACGTCCATAGAATATTGACTAACCCCTTCTACTATGGCGTCTTTCTTTATAAGGGCGAGATTTTCCAAGGTACCCACTCCCCTATTATAGAAAAGGATTTGTTTGATAAGGCACAAGAGATTTTGAAACAAAGAAGCAAACCCTTATCAAACAGAGATCATTATTTTGTTTTTAGGGGGCTTATAAAGTGCGCTGAGTGCGGCTGCCAGATTACCGCCGAGACACAAAAAGGACATAATTATTATCACTGCACTAAGCGGCGCGGCTCTTGCTCCCAATCACTATACATTCGAGAGGAAAATCTCGCCCGCCAGATAAAAGACGCCATTCAGAAAGTAGCAATTGACGATGGGCTTTTTTCTCAGCTAATGAAAGAGGTTAATCGTCAGAAGTCTTTACTTGAAGCGGATAAAATTTACAACGAAAGATTAGCAGGTAGCAAGATTCAAGAGATTGATCTTCAGTTAGAAAGGTTGTTAAATTTATCGGTGAGTGGTGTTATTTCTGCGGAAGAATACCGGGAGAAAAAAGCCCAGCTCATTAATCGAAAGTTCGAACTTCAAGCTGGGGGTAACAGTGACGGGAAATGGTTAGAACATTTGAAAAATTTCTTAACTCTTGCTCACCAAGCCAGTTGCATCGCATTGGAGGCAAATTACGAAGCGCTGCGGGATTATTTCAAAATTTTCGGCTCGAACCTTAGGCTTGCTAACGCAAGCCTATTGTTTTCTTACAGATACCCCTACAAATTTTTCGCCGAAAGAGCAAATAATAATATGGGGTCTTTCTTTTCTGACGTTATAACCTTTGCGAAGGATAAATAATTTTACTCCCCGGGTTAAAGCTCTGAAACACCTCCTCATCCCCGCCCCACCAAACAAAATTTTTTTTCCGGAAAAAACTGCATTGCTATATCCAAACTCTTCCCCGCCTCTTATGGTATGTCTCTAAGGGAGGGGTAAAGCTGGTTCATAAGGAAACAGCTAAAATGCCCCGCGCCCTGGGGGGCGCTCCCATATTGAGCGTGCATTGGCGCTCGCTGGGCCGCTCGCTTCTTGCTAATGCAATGCGTGTGCGGCGTGGCTCGCCGCTCTACAACAATAAAAGAATTTACGGTCGCGGCGTGCGTCCTCGCTTTAAGCTCTCTTTACACCTTAAAAACAAATTTTTTAGGAAAGAAGCTCGGCCGCAGCGCCTGATACAAGCTAAAGACTGCTTCTAACGGCGCTATGCCCCGCCTCTTGCGGTCAGTGCTTCAAAGAACTGCTTTGGCGGGGCGCGGAATGAGAGTAGCAAGTGAAAAGGTAAGGCAAGCCTATGATTGAAGTAGATAAAGTGAATAGTTTATTTATTCAAAATTGTGGCTCTTGTGTTCTTTCTAGCTACGCCATAGTTAGTAATTATTTTACAAATATCCCTATAGAAGGGTTCTTTGAAGATTACTGTAGACATTTTGGATTAAGTTTTAACACGTGGCAGGAAGCTGAATTGGCATACGCTCAACACTTTGATCAAGAATGGAGGAAGAGGGCTTGCCGCGGATATGAAGTAATACTAGATTTGCATCAAAATTCAACTCAGCGTGCATTTGAACAAAGCCGTAAGATTTTCTCAGGACGTTTCTATTTAGATTCTGCTGTTGTTGTATCTGGCCTCCAGAATTGCTTAAGAAATGAAGAATCTTTTTTAAATATTACATATGAACCCGGAATAAACTATCATTCCATAACTATTTTTTATGATGGAAACAATTTTAGATATCGCGACACTAATACTACTTCTATAGGTACGATAGGACTGTTAAGTCAAATAGGTAGATTAAGAGACAGTGTTCTGTATGCCCGTAGTAGATAAGATGAACAAGAAAGGACCATTCTATTTGGCTGTTTCTAATTTTTGGATATATAAATGTCTATAAAATTTTATACAACAAGGAGCGAAACATGGAGGTTTTAATGAATATACTTTTTTGGATTGGTGCAATATTTATTTTGGTCGTGCCAGTTTACGTTGGTGTAGTGCTTAAAGCGAGTCCAGCAATTGTATGGGCAGTAGTGATGTGTGGAGCCTTCGTTATTTTTGCGTCTAAGATTGAAATTATCCAGGAATTATCTTTAGGACCCCTTCGAGCAAAAATGAAGGAACAAATTCGCGAAGCAGATACCACGATTAAACAGCTTAGAGAAATATCTGCTGTTAGTTCCGAGGCTACTTTAACAAATCTTATGGCTGGTTCTTTTATGGGGGGTATGTCGCTTGAGAAACGTCTAGAGTTGCATGATAAGATTATAGATTCTTTAAAGAAAATTGGTGCAAGCCAAGATCAAATTATAAAAATTGAATCAGACTGGCGAAAAGGAATCTCTATTATCTACCAGAGAATAATACAGCAAATTGTTGAGCAACGTAAAAATCCAAACGAAATTAACCCAGAAGCTCCGGAAACGGTAAGAAAAGCAGGCCATGAAATAGAGGAATTATTGGACTTCGAAAACTGGTCGGCTCCTACTCCACAGCAAATCGATAGTGTCCTAAAAAAATATAATATTAAATCTCCGGAAGTAGAAGAATGGATTGGAGATTACAGCCATTTTTTAAAAACAGGTGAGATTAGGAACAAAGAAAAATTTATTCAATCGAAATAAAATTAAGTTATGCGAAGCTAGAGGATACCGTAGTAATAAATAGAAACGATTTTTGGTTTTGAATATCTAAAGTCTTTTCTAAAAATTTCGCCAGTTTTTTGAAAAGATAGCGCTAGGCGGGGCGCGGCCCCCACCCCGCGCCCCGCCAAAGCAGTTCTTTGAAGCACTGACCGCAAGAGGCGGGGCATAGCGCCGTTAGAAGCAGTCTTTAGCTTGTATCAGGCGCTGCGGCCGAGCTGTTCTTTCCGAAGAAAATTTTGTTTGCAAGACTGGTGCGTCCCCCAGGGCGGGGTCTTCACCATGGATTTCTTGATATTCTGTGAATGGAATAATTCTTGACTTATTCTATTATTTAGTATAATATTGGAATAACAATATTTGTATTCCAATGTATTAGAATAACGAAAGGACAGCTATGCCAAAAGCAGCTTTTATCCCGCCAAAGCTTCCTCCTAAGATAGATTACTCAATATTAATTAAAGAGATTGGTCAGGCTCATGACGCCCTGGGGCAGCTTAACGGTTTATTGGTAAATATACCCAATCCAGACCTGCTCACGACCCCTCTATTAACAAAAGAAGCAGTTTTAAGTTCTCGCATAGAGGGCACTCAAGCAACCCTTAAGGACGTCTTTGAATACGAGGCAGAAGCCAGATCTTCCGAAGAAGACGCAAAGGAAAGGGATGTCCGCGAGATCCTGAATTATCGTCGCGCGATGGATGCAGCGATAGAAGAACTGGAAAAAAGGCCCATAGGGGAAAACCTTTTAAAAAAGACACATCATATTCTTTTGGATTCTGTTCGCGGCACCCATAAAGACAGAGGTAATTTTAGAAAATCGCAGGTGTATATAGGCCCACCGAATTCTACCATTGAAGAAGCTACGTATATTCCTCCACCCCCAGCAGAGATATCGCCGCTTTTAAAGAATTGGGAGGAATATATAAATTTAGAAACTGAGAAAGATGTTCTGGTGCAAATAGGAGTTGCGCATTATCAGTTTGAGGCTGTTCATCCTTTTATGGATGGAAATGGTAGAATCGGCCGTCTCATTATTCCTCTATTCCTTTACCAAAGAAAACTTCTTTCGCATCCCCTGCTTTACATTAGTGAATATTTTGAAAGCAGAAGAAGTGATTACTATAATTTTCTTAATGGTGTGAGTAAAGAGAATGCTTGGGAGAGTTGGCTTAAATTTTTCCTGCAGGCGATAGCAATACAGTCATTAAAGACCCAAGGAACAGTCTTAAAAATTCTTGTTTTGTACCGGAAACTTAAAAACGAGATATCCCAGGTTAATGCTGTCCATGCGGTTAGCCTGCTGGATATAATCTTTACTTCACCGATAGTTTCTTTTGTCAGCATCAAAAAACGTATCAAAGCCCGCAGTTACCAGACAATTTATAATTTACTGGCTAAATTTGTTTCATTGGGGATTTTAAAAGAAGTTCCCGGGAGAAAACGCAATCGGATCTTTGTTTTTCAGCAGCTTCTCGATATTTTAAAATAATTGAGTTTAGATAACTTTTTTCCCTCCCTCTAAAAATTTCGCCAGTTTTTTGAAAAGATAGCACTAAATTTTGTGGACACAGTACTTAATTCTTAAATAAGTATTATGTCTTTGGGGTATTTTTAAGACGTAATCTATTTATCCGCAACTAGTTACAAAAGTTTACTCCGTTATTCCGGGGAATGCCTTCCAAAGATAACCATAATATACATTGACAGATAGCGGAAGTATGCTATTATAAATGCGTAGTTAAACGAGATTAGAACTCTTAGGCCGCAAGGATTGGGAAATCTAAACTTGCGGTTTTTGTTTTGTGTCATTGTTTGCCCCGTTAGAGGTCTAGAACCTGGCAGGTAAATGTGATGCAGATTTCTAGCGGTTTACTATAATTTCGAAAGAAGGAGGTAACAAACAATGGCAAAAGGATCAGTAAAGTGGTTCAGTGATCAAAAAGGTTATGGATTCATTACTCCTGAAAACGGTAAAGACGTGTTTGTGCATCATAGCGCAATTCAGGGTGAAGGATACAAGTCTTTAGCAGAAGGCCAGCAGGTCGAATTTGAGATCTCGCAAGGCCCTAAAGGCGAACAGGCTACGAACGTAGTCAAGTTATAACCTAAAACAACCAAAAAAGGGCCCGGCACCAAAAGAGCCGGACCCTTTTCTTTTCTACGGCCTAAATAAATTTTAGGCAGAAAGGTGTATATGCACACCGGCAAGATTAAGAAAATTATCAGCGATAGGGGTTTTGGGTTTATCAGTGATACGGATGGCCGGGAGGTATTTTTCCATCAAAACGCAGTGGCTGACGCGCAGTTTCCCGCGCTGAAAGAAAACACGCGGGTAGAGTTTGATATAGAGGATAGCCCTAAAGGCCCGCGCGCCATTAACGTACGCGCCATTGCAGAATAAGGGTAAAAGGGACCTATAAATTACTTAAAGAAATAGCGTGATCAGCGATCGGTCAAGCCGTAATCACGCGATGAACTGGTTGGCCGGGAAAGGGCAAAAATGAAGAAAGTAAAAACTTCCTGTAAGGGAAGAAAGTGTCAGTTTCCGCGCTGCAAGCAGATTTTAAGCATCTATAACCACGAAATATATTGCCATGCTCACCTGCGCCTTGACAAGCCGCTAAAAAGTATCCACTAAAAGCTAAGATTCATTACTCACGTAATTTTGGCTTAAAATTTTTAAGGGCACATTACTTAGATTGTAAAATAAGTATTATGTCCTTAGAAACTCTTGTCCCGGGGGTTTTGACCCCTTATTTTCTTGCCAATCGTAACATTCGGTCTTATAATACATTATTACTAATCACTTTGGCCCAAGTGAATTAATTCTAACTAGGGAGGGTGAATGGAAAAAGGTGAAGGCCGGTTTTATCAAAGACTGATTTTTTTACTTTCCGCTGCCTTTATTTGCTATGAAATCGCCATCTTTCGTGAGATCCAGTTCCAATTAACCGCCAACCTTGGCTGGGTCACCCCGTTTTATTTCAGCTCGGTGCTTTGCCTTATCGGATTAGGGTCATTGGCTGCTAATTTCCTGAATAAATACTCTTTACAATCGCTTGTAAAAAGAGCTCTGCTGGATTTAGTGCTCCTGTGTTATCCGTCATTTATCCTCCTTAATTTTGCCGTAAAGCTGGCCCAGCCTGATTATTCCCGTAATGTATTCTATCAGCCGCATTTATCCGCTGATCCGGCAAATTTACTACTGACCTTTACGCTGATTATATTATTAGGATATGGCTGTATTTTCTTTTTACAGGGGGTTACCTACGCGTTTTTATTCAGCCACGCCAGAAAAGAAAATTTCTTATCCAAAATTTACGCAAGCGATCTAGTTGCCGGCGGAATTGCCTCAATCGCCGCAGGCTTTCTTTCCTTTTATTTATCCCCGTCTAAATTAATCATTATCTCGGCAGTACTTTTTTTCGCAGCCTTCTTCATGGCCAGGAAATTACTGGGTTATCCTAAGGCAGCAGTGCTTTGGGTGTTTGGATTGACCATGTTTTTTCTCGGGCTGGAATTCAGGTTCGACGCGGCAAAATTAGTGGAGAGCCCGGCTTATGTTTTACAAGGCAACAGGGTTTCGATCTGGACCCCGTATCAAAAGATTGATGTTACGGAAAATGAAAATGAGATTTGCCTATTTTCCGATGGCTGGATTTATTACACCGTACCTAAGCCTAACCAGCCGTTTTTAAACTCCGACAAGATGTTTCTGTCGTTAGCCGCGCGGGTCAGCAAGGATAAATCCGGAAAAGTCGCCATTGTCGGCACCGGCTTAGGCAGGGATGTGTTTATCTTACGGACCTTTGAAGATTTAAATTACGGGAAATTGCATAAAGCCTTGATTACGGCTATTGAGCTTGACGCGAAAATCCCCCAAGCCGCGAAAGGTTTTCCCTGGTTATGGGAAAAATATTCCTCGGCCAAAATTATCGGCGGGGAAGGAAGATATTTTCTTGAAACTACTCCGGAATCATTTGATCTGATCCATTACGCGTATCTTGATCAGTATGTAAAGATCAGTAATTTTGCTTTTCCTGACGCGAGTTTTCTTTATACCGACAGCGCGATTAAATGCGCCTTGAAACGATTGACTCCCGGAGGCTACTTTTTAATTAAGCGGGTGGTCCCCGATTTCCTGCAGCGTGACACCATCCAAAGGTTATGCGCGACACTAAGGCTAGCCGGTATTTCAAGCGATCAGGTGTTGATCTGGATGAGTAATGAAAGCATCCATGTTCCGGGTGCAAGACTTCATGCCCTTTATGCCTTGATAAAAAAGACGCCTTTTCTTACGGAAGAGAGCAATGCCATCCAAAAAATAGCGGTTAGCGCGTATTTATCCTCCCAGAGCTGGTCAACTAAGGCTATCCAGGCGGCAACAGATACTTACCCGTTTTCGATTAAAGCTGATGTTTCTTTTATGTATCAAATGAAAAGTCTGGTAAAAAGGAGCCCTGTTTTAGGAACAGTGGTTATAATCGGGTTATTATTGTTATTATTGCGGTTATGCACCAGCTTAAGCATGGCGCACTTTTTTGCCATGGGTTTAGCTTTTATGCTCCTGGAGAGTGTTTTGCTCTTAAATAGTTTTCTATTAATCGGCAATCCATCATTAAGCACAGGTGTTGCCTTGGGGGTATTTTTATTCAGCGTTGGCTGTGGCAGCCTTATTTCGGAGCGTGTAGAACGCAGTAAGTCGTTTATTTTGTTACTTCCCTTGATTACCGTCATTTATTCTTTATCTATCCCATATTTTGTCGGATATTCCATGGCTATGCCTAAGATAACCAGAATCGCGTTATTTGCTTTAATGATCATACCTTGCGGTTTAGTGATGGGCACTATTTTCCCTATATCTCTGCGTGCGTTTAAGACAGAGAAGGTAACCCGGCTTTTCTTTATTAATATGCTGGGCTGCGGGCTGGCGCCTTTTGTCTACAATATGTTTTTCCCTTTATACGGGTATCATTTCATCATCGCGCTTGCGTTTTCACTCTATCTTTTTAACGCCCTGGTGATTTTGTTTAGAAAGGCTTAAAGGCAGTATATTAGTATCCAGATAATCTTTTTATCGCTCCGTATTCCCGGAAAAAATATGGGATATTCTTTAAGTATCTTTACCAGAGAAGCCATTCCTTGGTGTTTAAATATTTTTATCTAAACAGCTAAACCCGAATAGATTATGAGAGTCGCGTTAGCAGTGTGTCCTTGTTATTATCATAACTTAGGTGCCGGGTATCTTAATGCTGTTTTAAGAAAAAATAACCACAAAGTCATTCCTTTTGATTTTGAATTTATCCTCGAGGCAAAAGATCCTAAACTACTTTCCCGGTTTATCCCGCTTACATTCGTTTATGAAAAGAAATCAAGAGATAAAGTCCATTTTTTCCTGCGTCCGGAGGTAATTTTTAGTGCCTTATTCGGAACGAATGCGGATATGCGCAAAAATGCGATATCGTCTGAAGAAATAGAAGTAGTTAATGCAATCAAAAAAGTCATTCCGGTTTTCTCCCGGATGATCCTGCAAAATAAGCCTGAAACAATCCTTTTTCCTACCGTTGTCATGAATATGTTTTTTTCCCTCTTGCTTACGCAGGAGCTTAAAAAAGAGGCCAAGGATATACCGATAATATTTGGCGGGATTGGAGTATCAACTAAACAAGTCCGGGATGTTATTCTTCGTTTGAAGATTGTTGATTATTGTGTTGTGGGCGAAGGAGAAGAGACTATTATTAGTTTATTAAAAAAAATGGAAACCGGCAAAGGTGTTAATCACACCCCCGGGGCAGCATGCTTAGTCAAAAATCGCCTGTCATATCAGTCTCGCTTGGGAGTATCCGATTTAGATTCGCTGCCGTATCCTGATTTTGAAGATTTTCCTTTTCCGGGAGCGAGCATTAAACAATATGCTAGATCCAAGCAATTTTCATTTAAACAGTTTATTCCGATAGCCGCGTCGCGGTACTGTGCTAACAGATGTATTTTTTGCCATGATTCTATCAATCAGCGGAATTATCGGATAAGAAAAGTAGAATCTGTGATAGATGAGATGGTCAGCCAGTCTAAAAAATACGGGATCCGCTCTTTTTACCTATGCGATAGCACATTTAATATAAACTTGGCCTGGTTAGAAGAATTTTGCGACCTGATAATTCAGAAAAATATGAAAGTGCATTTTAAATTTGTGCATCTTTCTCCGGCGCGCCTTTCCTTGAAGCTCTTAAATAAAATGCGTAAAGCAGGTTTTGAAAAAATAAATTACGGGGTCGAATCATTTTCAGAGAAGGTGTTGGGCAGTATTTGCAAACATAATGATATACGCCAGGCAAGAGCGGTGTTGATTGATACCGCTTGCAGTAAAATAAGGTCCAACTCCGGCCTTATCTATAACTTACCCGGGCAAAACAATGAAGATATCTATAAAACTTTAGATGAAATACTGAAAATAGATAAGCAGCTTTATCAGCATAAAATAGAAAATACATATTTCACAAGATACTCGTTTACTCCGTTGCGCATCGATCCGCATTCTGCTATATTTAAAAATAGTAAAAAATACGGGATCAGGTTAATTCCCTATAAGCTGCATCTTCCGTTGAAAGCTAAAGGTGTAGAGGGCTTCTTAAATAAGACACTATTCACTTGGAAAAGCGGAGTGAACTTAGAGAGTGAATCAAGGGCCGCTCAGAAGTTTATTAAGATAATCCGCAATCGATTTGCGAAAAACAATGAATAAAATAAATCCGCATAATATTTTAGATAGCCTTCCCGCAGCCCAAAATAAGGAAGTATTTAAAGTTTTAAGTAAAGGCAAAGGGCTGAAGATCGAGCGCATTGTCTCCTGCGGCCAGGCAACACCAAAGGATAAGTGGCTTTGTGAGAAGCAATCCGAGTGGGTAATCCTCTTAAAGGGAAAAGCGCAGCTTTCCTTCAAACAAGATAAGCGTAATATTTCTCTAAAACCAGGGGATTATCTGTTTATCCCGGCGAATACTTTTCACCGTGTTGAATGGACCAGCCGCAGGCAAAAGACGGTTTGGTTAGCCGTGCATTTTCCCGGGTTGTAAGAATAAAATAATGCCAAGCGTAAAGGTTAACGATATAGATTGTTATTACGAAATCCACGGCAGCGGACACCCGCTTCTTTTGATCGCGGGTTTAGTCAGCGACAGCCAGAGCTGGAAGCCGGCAGTCAGGGAGCTAGAAAAAGATTTTAAGGTCATTATTTTTGATAACCGCGGCATTGGACGCACGCGCTATCCAAAAACGAGCTTTTCGATCTCTACGCTTGCCGCTGATACCATTGGTTTGCTGGATAAGTTAGGAATTGAGAAGTCGGATATCCTGGGCCACTCTATGGGCGGTTTTATCGCCCAGGAGATCGCGATAGAATACCCGGAAAGGGTGAATAAGTTAATTCTTGCTAATTCCTGCGTTTGCGTTTCGCAAAAGAACAGATCTATGTTCGCAAGTTTTCTTAAGATCCTGGAACAGGATCAAAACTATGAGTTATTTATTAGAGAGTTTTTTAAACTTATTTTTACTCCCGGTTACCTTAACAATAAGGAAATTATCGAACCTGCGATCAAAAGCGCCGTCCAGTATTCTTTTCCCGTGACCGTAGAGGGATTTAAATTACAATTGGAGGCCATAGGAAAATTTCATTCGCAGGAAAGATTAAACAAAATAAAGGCGAAAACTTTAATTTTAGCAGGTAAAAATGATATTATGGTTACTGCCGAAGAAACGCAGCTGTTGGCGGATAAGATACCCGGGGCAAAGATCCTGTTCATGGAAAACGCGGCGCATTCTTTCCAGGTAGAAGATCCCGGATCTTTTGTCAGTTACCTGAATAAATTCTTATTGGACGAAGATAAATAGGGGGGTATTTCTAAAAATGGACGGACATAGAGCCAATATCCTGAAGCTATTTTTAATAAGTTTTCTCATCTTGTTCTTTGAGCTGATTTGCATACGCTGGATCCCGGCTTACGTAAGATATATGGGTTATTTCTCCAATGTGATCATGCTGGCTTGTTTTTTAGGCATCGGCGCAGGCTGCCTTCTGGCGGATAAAAAAAGAGACCTGCTGAATTTTTTCCCCCTGGCCTTATTCGGCTCCTTATCAATCATACTGTATTTTAAATTCGAGACGCGCATATCTTCTCCGTTAATGATTTATTTCACCGAATATTGGCGGCAGGTGCCGACGCAAAAAGTAGAATCTTTTTTTCTGCTTCCTTTGATTTTTACGCTGATTACCGGGCTCTTTTTACTTTTGTCCCAAAGATTAGGAGTGCTTTTAAAAACACTGCCGCCATTAAAGGCATACGCGATAAATATAATCGGCGGAATAACGGGGATCGCGGTATTTTCCGTATTATCCTTTCTGTTTGCTAAGCCTATTATCTGGTTCCTGATCCTTGTCCTGGTCCTGCTTCCTTTATTAACCAGAAAAGGGCCGTTTTTTATTATCAATCTTGCCGCCTTGGCGCTTACGCTTTTACTTGTTTTCGGCGAAGGCCTGAATACTTATTGGTCGCCATATTATAAGATCACTTTTGAGCCGTTTCCGGGAGTAAAGAATGCCCGGATCATCAATGTTAATAATATCGGGCACCAGGATTTAATCGATGTCCGCCTGAAGGAATTTTTCTATAATTTTCCCTATACCCTGTCCAAAAAACCATTTGAGGATGTCCTGATTTTAGGAGCCGGCTGCGGGAACGATACTGCCGCGGCCCTGTTTCACGGGGTAAAAAGAATAGACGCGGTGGAGATAGACCCTTTTATTCTAAGCTTAGGTAAGACCGTCCACCCGAACCTGCCGTATCTGCACAAGAATGTTTCCGCGTTTGTCAATGACGGAAGGGCGTTTCTTAAAAGAAGTAAATCAAGGTATGATTTGATTGTTTATGGGTTGATCGATTCATTGACCTTAACCTCCGGATTTTCTAATGTCAGACTGGAAAACTATCTCTTTACCCTGGAATCCTTTAAAGAGGCAAAAAGCCATTTAAAGAAGGGGGGAGCGCTGGTCATATACAATTATTTCAGGGAGGAGTGGCTGGTGGATAAGCTTGCCACTATGCTGAAAGAGGCATTCGGAGAAGCTCCTTATGTTTATATCAGCCCTAAAAATGTAAATTTCGCTATTCTTGTGGCCAGTGAGAATAATTCCCAATTTTCATTTGCCTCTCCCGGTAAAAAAGAGATCGCGGTGTTAAAACCTTCCACTGATGATTGGCCGTTTATCTACCTAAGGAAGCCGACGATACCAAAGATCTATGTTAAAGCTTTATTGATCATTTTGGCGCTGTCAATATTTTTGATATATTTTGCCCTAGGGAAAAGGAAAGCCATCAACCCGCATTTTTTCTTTTTAGGCGCGGGGTTCATGCTTTTAGAGACGGAGAATATCATCAAATTCTCGCTATTATTTGGTTCGACGTGGCTGGTGAATTCCTTGGTTATCACCGCCATACTGTTAGTGGCGCTGCTGGCTGTCTGGGCAGCAAACCGTATTAAAAAACTTAACTACGCTTTTATTTATCTGCTGCTTTTTGTATTCTTGGCTGCTGGTTACATGATCCCTTATTCCCGGCTGCTTTTGGATAATTATGTTATGCGGTACCTGGCGGTAAGCTTTCTGGCTTTTTCTCCGCTATTTGCCGCGGGGATTATTTTTGCCTTTTCCTTAAAGCAAAAGAAGGATATTGCTTTTGCCTTCGGCGCGAACCTCCTGGGAGCAATGGTCGGCGGAATAACCGAATATCTTTCCTTGGGGTTTGGCTATCAATCCCTGCAATTTGCGATAGTAATATTCTATTTGCTGTCCCTGGTATTCTTAAGACAGAAGGGTGAAGCTTAAACAGCGCTAAGAGGG
>Ga0172375_10008872_pt1 | contig 13405 bp, 22 predicted proteins | sample LakKiv1m_FD_114537 | JGI IMG/M metagenome (GOLD analysis project Ga0172375, IMG submission 114537) | Freshwater microbial communities from Kabuno Bay, South-Kivu, Congo - kab_092012_11.1m | ecosystem: Environmental > Aquatic > Freshwater > Lake | place: Democratic Republic of the Congo...
ACTGATTTATTATCATCAATTGCCACAGAGTATTCATAATGTGCAGATAAGCTTCCATCCAATGTTGTCGCTGTCCAACCATTTTTTTCAATGAAAACATCTGATTTGCCAACATTAATCATAGGTTCAATTGCTAACACCATTCCTGCTTTCAACCTAATACCAGTTCCTCGTTTTCCATAATTGGGTACTTGAGGATCCTCATGAAGTTCCCGACCTATACCATGTCCCACAAAATCCCTAACTACACTAAACGATTCACTTTCAACGACTTCCTGAATTGTAGAAGATATATCGCCAATTCTATTGCCCGCAATAGCCACATCAATGGCAGACATTAGAGCTCTTCGCGCAGTATCTATTAATTTTTCAGCAACATAGCTAACATTTCCAACTTTTACCGTCCTTGCAGAATCACCATAAAAACCATTAAAAAACACCCCATAATCAATACCAATAATATCACCATCCGCTAATTTACGATCATTTGAAGGAATACCGTGTATTACCTCATTATTGATTGATGCACATAATGACTTCGGGTATCCTCTATAGCCTTTGAATGCAGGTCTTGCACCTCTTTTTATCGTTTCAATCATTGCCAATTCATCAAGTTCCCCAGTGCTGACTCCGTCTTTTATACTCATCTCAACTCTGTCAAGCACCTCGAGTACTATCCTATTACATTCGTGCAGTTTTTTTATCTCTTCTTTATTTTTTAAAACTATCATCAGCCCTTTCCAATAACCTTTAGAACCTCTGTGTATGTTTCTTCAGGAGTTAATACTTTACCACTTCCTATTTCAATTAATTTACCAAGCTTCAAGTAATATTCTTTTAAGGGTTTCGTTTGTTGATTATAAACTGACAATCTATTCCGAATTGTAGCTTCATTATCATCAGACCTTTGGATCAATTTAGTTCCACATTTGTCACAAACTCCTTCAACTTTGGGTGGACTATTTTTTATATGGTACATTGCATTACATTTTGGACAAGTACGACGCCCTGTCAGTCTGATAATCAGCACTTCTTCGGGCACCTCGAATGAAAAGACATAATCAAGGCTAATATTTCTCTTCCTTAAAAGCCCTTCAAGGGCTTCCGCCTGAGGCAAAGTTCTTGGAAATCCATCAAGAATAAAACCATTTTTACAGTCAGACTTAGAAAGCCTTTCATCCATCATTCGAATGATAAGATCATCCGGACCTAACTTGCCGGCATCCATATATTTCTTTGCTTCTATCCCAAGCGTAGAACCTTCACGAACATGCTGCCTTAATAAATCACCTGTTGACAATTGTGGGATTTTAAAGCGTTCAATCAATTTTATTGCCTGAGTGCCTTTTCCTGCCCCAGGTGCTCCAAGAAGCATTAATATCATTTTTTCATCTCCTTCTTCCGCGGATTCTCGGACCACCTGAACCCGCAAGACCATCATAATGACGAGTTATAAGATGCGACTCTATTTGAGCAACCGTATCAAGCGCCACGCCGACAGCGATTAACAAAGCTGTTCCACCAAAATAAAAAGGAACATTAAACTTTGACATTAATACAGTTGGCAAAACACACACAATCGATAGGTAAATAGCACCTCCAACAGTAATTCTGGATAAGATAAAATCAATAAACTCCGCGGTCTTTTTACCGGGCCGGATCCCGGGAATATATCCACCAAATTTTTTCATATTATCCGCTACATCGAGAGGATTAAACGCAACCGCTGTATAAAAGAAGCAAAAGAACACAATCATACCGATATACACAGTACTATAGCCCCATGAAGATGGAGTAAGTACATCAGCAACACCTTTTAGAGATGGAAATAAATTTGCAATAGTCGCAGGAAAAACCAGTATTGATGAAGCAAATATCGGTGGAATCACACCTGATGTATTAATTTTTAAAGGCAAATGAGTACTCTGCCCTCCAAAAATCCTTCGGCCAATAACTCTCTTCGCATATTGAACTGGAATTCGTCTTTGCGCTCTCTCGCAATATACAATGGCAGCAACCGCACCAATCATTATAAGAACGAGTATAAGCATCGTGATTGGTTTAATCATATCTTTTTCAAAAAAACTGTAAGTTTGAATGATGGCTCCGGGCAATCTTGCAACAATTCCAGCGAAAATTATTAAAGATATTCCATTTCCAATTCCATGTTCGGTAATTTGTTCGCCAAGCCACATTATAAATGCTGTACCTGAAGTAAGTGTTAAAACAGTCATCAATTGGAAAGAAAGCCCTGGATTGTTCACAACCATTTCCCCTGTATTCGATCTAAGACCTTCGAGATATACAGAAATGGCAAACCCCTGTATCATACTTATTCCAACAGTAAGATATCGAGTATATTGTGTAATTTTCTTCCGGCCCATCTCCCCTTCTTTACTTAGCTTATCTAGCGCTGGCACAACCACTGTAAGAAGTTGTAAAATAATTGAGGCACTGATATATGGCATGACCCCTAAAGCAAAAATCGATAGCTGTTCCAATCCTCCACCGGAAAACATATTAAAAACACTAAAGATTGTATTTGATGCTTGAGCGAATAAACTCTGCATAACAGAACGATTAACGCCAGGTGTTGTAATAAAAATCCCGACCCTATAAACTGCCAACATCCCAATAGTAAAAAGGATTCTACGCCTAAGTTCCGGTATTTTAGCAATATTACTAAACGTTGATGCCACTACTCATTTCCTCCGCTTTTCCACCGGCTTTTTCAATTTTCTCTTTAGCTGCAATGCTGAATTTGTTGGCTTTGACGATTACATTTATCTCCAACTCACCATCACCGAGAATTTTAACTGGAATTTTGTTGCTCTTTATTAGTCCCGACTTTTGAAGACTAATTACATCAACAACTTCCCCGGGTTTAAAACACCCGAGATCACTCACATTTATAACCTGATACTCGATTTTATTAGGACTAATAAACCCTTTTTTGGGAAGTCTTCTTTGTAAAGGAGTCTGACCACCTTCGAAACCAGGTCCTTTGCCGCCACCTGATCTTGCTAGTTGACCCTTATGGCCGCGACATGAAGTTTTACCATGACCGGAACCTTCTCCTCTTCCTACTCGTTTTCTTTTCTTTTTAGAACCCTTTTTTACATGCAAATTTCCTAATATTGACATTTGTGCGTACCCTTCACGTTTAAATTTTTATTAATTAATTATCTTTACCAGGTGATTGATTTTTGTGACCATACCTCGAATCGACGGAGTATCATTCAGTTCTTTTTCATCATTCAACTTTCTTAACCCAAGCCCTCTAATAACTTCTCTTTGTTTCCGGTTGTACCCTATATTGCTTTTTATCCATTTAATTTTTATTTTTTTCAACATTTCAGGCACCTTCACTTGATTTAATTATTTCTAATTATTTAATCCGCCACACTATTCTTTTTTACTCTTCTGAGAGACATATATTCATCTTTGTTCTGTAGTTTTCCCAGACCATTTATAGTAGCTTTGACAACATTATGAGAATTGAAACTTCCTATCGCCTTTGAAAGGATATCTTTAATACCCAAAGACTCCATTACAGCTCGAACGGGTCCACCAGCAATAACTCCTGTTCCCACTGACGCGGGTTTTAGAATTACAGTGCTTGCTCCAAATTTACCCTCAACTTCGTGCGGAATAGTCGTATTTTTTAAAGGTACTTTGATCAGATTCTTTTTGGCCTGATCCCCGCCTTTTCTAATCGCTTCTGGAACTTCATTTGCTTTTCCTAATCCAACACCTACATGACCGTTTCCGTCACCAACAATAACCAAAGCAGAAAAGGAAAATCTTCGTCCACCTTTAACCACTTTGGCTGTTCGGTTAATAGTAACTACACGATCAATAAAACCTAACTCACTTGTATTTATCTGCTTCAATGGTACCTCCGCAAAATTAGAACTTTAATCCTGCTTCCCTAGCTGAGTCAGCAAGAGCCTTGATCCTGCCATGATAAATAAAACCACTTCTATCAAATACTATTTTTTGAATGTTCCTCTCCAGACACCTTTTAGCTATCAATGCCCCTACAAGTTTAGCTTCCTCAGATTTTTTGATATTCTCTTTTTCATTGGTTGAAAATTCATGATCCAGTGTTGAAGCAGCAACTAAAGTACATCCGAGATCATCATTAATAACTTGAGCATAAATATGTTTACTGCTTTTAAAAACTGCCAGCCTCGGTCTCTCTATAGTACCCGAAACCCTCTTCCTAATTCTGGCTTTCCTCTTAATCCATTGACTCTTGGTGTTTACTGAAATTGCCACTTTAAATTGCTCCTGCTTTTAATAAAATTTTATGCTGCCCCAGTTTTTCCAACCTTTTGTTTAATTCTCTCTCCTGAAAATTTTATTCCTTTGATTTTATATGGATCTGCATGTTTAATCGAACGAATCCTAGCTGCTATTTGTCCAAGTTCTTTTTTATCAGAACCTGTTAATTTTATTTTATTTTTTTCTACTGAGGCTTCAATTGTTACTGGCACATTAAAAACAACTGGATGTGAGAAGCCGATATTAAAAATTAAATCCGAACCTTTCTTTTCTACCTTGTATCCTACACCACTTATTTCAAGATTTCGCTCAAATTGTTTTGTTACACCTATTACCATATTGCTTAAAATTGCACGGACCATCCCATGCTTTTGCTTTACTGATTTTATATCACTTTTTCTAGATACAAGAAGATGCTCTTTATCTATTGCGACCATTATTTCTGGGGGAATCTTGAGTGATAAACTCCCCTTTGGTCCATCGACCTTGATAATGGATTCCGCAATAGTCATCTTTACGTTAGAAGGAATACTTATTGGTTTTTTACCTACTCTGGACACTTTAATCTCCTATTCCAATCACCATATTGTTGCCAATAATTCGCCGCCCAATCCTGCTTTTTTTGCTTTAACATTTGTCATCACACCCTTTGAGGTGGAAACAATAGCAATCCCAAAACCATTCCTTACGAAAGGGATTTCCTCTTTTCCCATATAAACTCTGCATCCCGGCTTGCTGATTCGCTTAATTTGGTTTATTATCGGTTTCTTGTCATTTCGATACTTTAGATGAACAAAAATGCTTTTAAATGAGTCTGAAACTCCGATTTTGTATCCTTCAATAAACCCTTCTTCGTGTAATATTTTTGTTATTCTCTCCTTTAAACTCGAGTAGGGCACTTCAACAATATCAATTCCTACTCCCAATCCGTTTCGAATTCTTGTAAACATGTCAGAAATCGGGTCTGTCATTCCCATGTCTCTTGCCCTCCGCTCACCAACTTGATTTAACCACGCCAGGGATTTGGCCCCTGAGCGCTAATGTTCGAAAGCAAATACGACACATATCAAATTTTCGCAAATAAGCTCTCGGCCTACCACACAAAGGACATCTGTTATACTTTCGTGTAGTAAACTTTTGAACCATCTTTGCTTTTAATTTAAGACATTTTTTTGCCACCTATGTTTTCCTCCTAATTCTTTGTTAATTTCTTAATGGCATACCAAGATATTTTAATAGAGCCCTAGCTTCATCATCTGATTTTGCTGTAGTTACTATAGTTATATTCATTCCCTTAATCCTTTCAACTTTATCATAATTTATCTCGGGAAATATGACCTGCTCCTTTAGCCCCATTGAAAAATTCCCTTTCCCATCAAATGAACGCGTAGGAATACCTTTAAAATCCCTTACTCTTGGAAGAGCAACATTTACCAGTCGGTCATAAAATTCATACATACGGTCATTGCGAAGTGTAACTGTTAAGCCAATAGGGACACCGGCTTTTAATTTAAAATTAGCGATTGCCTTTTTCGATTTACGAACGCATGGCTTTTGCCCGGTAATCGCAGACAATTCTAAAGCAGAAGCATCGATAATTTTCGGATTCTGGATTGCTTCACCTAAACCCATATTTACAACAATTTTATTAATTTTTGGTACTTGCATGACATTTTTATAATTAAAATCCTTCATAAGCCTAGTTACGATCTCTCTTTTATATAGCTCCTTTAATCTCGCACTCATAAAAAACTCTCCTTTACCCATAAAATTATTAAACAGGTTCACCACACTTTCTGCAAAATCGTATTTTTTTCCCTGCATCATCATTTTTATAACCAACCTTCACACCACGATCACACTTTTTACAAAATAACGCCAAATTTGATAAATGGATTGTACCTGATTTTTCTATAATGCCACCTAATGGCGTTTGTTTGCTTTTTCCTCTTTTTATATGCTTTTTTATTATATTAACACCTTCAACAGTAGCTCTTCCCGAAGCCAAGTTTATAGATTGAACCTTGCCTTTTTTTCCTTTGTCTTTTCCATTAAGAACTTTTACAATATCTTCTTTTTTAATAATCATTATCATTTCCATCCATCAATTAGTTATTGATATTACGAGCATTTGTTTTTTAAAGAACTTCTGGAGCTAATGAAATGATTTTTAAAAACTTCCTGGCCCTAAGTTCTCTCGCAACTGGTCCAAATATTCGAGTACCAAGAGGTTCATTAAATTGGTTGACTAATACAGCTGAATTATCATCAAATTTTAAATAGGACCCATCAGTTCTAAAGATCTCTTTTGAGGTTCTAACAATAACGGCTCTATATATTTTACCTTTTTCCACTTTTGAGTTTGGAATAGCTTCTTTTACTGAAACTATTAATACATCGCCTACTGCAGCATATCGCCTCTTTGTTCCACCAAGTACTTTGATACAAAAAAGCTTTTTAGCACCAGAATTATCTGCTGCGTTTAATACCGAGGTCATCTGTATCATGATAATCTCCGAAATCTGATCAAGTGTGTAATGACTGGCACGATTTCAATCCATATTATTGGTCTGTTCGAGAATTTTAACAACTTTCCAATGCTTTTTCGAACTAATAGGCCTGGTTTCTGTAATAATTACACTATCGCCAGCTTTGCATTTATTAAATTCATCGTGAACATGAAATCGATTTCTTTTAATTATAAATTTTCGATATTTTTGGTGTAAAACTCTTCTTTTAATCTCAACTACAATAGTTTTTTGCATCCGATTGCTAATTACAATCCCAGTGAATGTTTTTAATGCACCAAAAACGCAATCCGCTTTGTCAATATTCGAATTATCCATGATTCGCTTTATCCTTTTCACTAATGATCGTCATAACCCTGCCAATCTCCTTCTTGATATTCTTCATTTTTACACTATTCTCTAATTGACCAGTAAAATGCTGGAATTTAAGATTAAAAAGTTCTGCAGAGAGATCTAAGATTTTACTTTTTAATTCTTCCGTTGATTTTTCACGATATTCCTTAGCCTTCATATAAATTCGCTCCTTGCAATAAACTTCGTGGTAATAGGAAGCTTATGAGAGGCCAGCCGAAATGCCTCTCTCGCCAGTTCCTCAGTAACACCCTCCATTTCATAAAGAATTCTGCCAGGCTTGACTACAAATACCCAATCTTCAGGAGCACCTTTTCCTTTTCCCATTCTGGTTTCAAGAGGTTTTTTTGAAATGGGTTTATCAGGGAAAACTCTAATCCAAAGCTTACCACCCTTTTTAACAAATCTGCTTATTGCAACTCGCGCAGCTTCAATTTGTCTACTAGTAATCCAGCCGCATTCTGTTGCTTTCAAACCAAAATCTCCAAATGCAAGCGTAGCTCCGCGATAAGCCTTACCGCGCATTTTACCCTTTTGTTGTTTTCTGTATTTTACTTTCGCTGGCATTAACATCGTAAAAACTCCATATCTCTATTGATTATTCATTCTCTCTCATTTTTATTTCCAAGAACTTCACCTTTAAATATCCAGACTTTAATTCCAACTTTTCCGTATGTAGTGTTTGCTTCAGCAGTTCCGTAATCGATGTCAGCTCTCAGAGTGTGTAAGGGAACCCTTCCCTCACGATACCACTCACGCCTAGCAATTTCGGCACCAGCAAGCCTCCCAGAGGCCATAATTTTTATCCCTTTAGCTCCAAATTTCATCGCGGTAAGAACACTTTTTTTCATCGCTCTTCTAAAAGCTATTCTTTTTTCTAATTGTGCTGCAATACTCTCAGCGACTAATATGGCATCAAGTTCCGGCTTTCGAATTTCTTGGATGTTAATGTTTAAGGTACTAGTGGTAAGACGCTCTATATCTTTTCTAATACTTTCGATTCCAGCACCTTTCTTTCCAATTAATACACCTGGTCTAGCAGTGTAAATATTTATCTTGGTTTTATCAGCAGCTCTTTCGATGGCAATTTTAGAGATGCCTGCATGATAAAGTTTTTCCTTAATGAATTTTCTTAATGAAATATCTTCATGAATCCATTTGGAATAATTTTTTTCGTCACCAAACCAGCGTGAATCATATGTTTTCACTATCCCCAGACGAAAACCTATTGGATGTACCTTTTGACCCAATTTCCATCCTCCTTATTAAAAAGCTATTATTTATCTATTAAGACAAGTGTAATATGTGTAGTCCTTTTTAAAATCCGATTTGCTCTACCCATTGATCTAGGTAACCATCTTTTTAGTGTAGGTCCGGCAGTTACAATAATCGATTTAACTAATAAATCATCTGCATCAATTTTTTTATCTTTTTGTGTAGCATTTGATACAGCAGAATTTATTAACTTTAATAGAGGCTTGCTGGATGATTTTTGGACAAATTTTAAAATTGCAAGTGCTTCGTCAACTCCTTTGCCCTCTATCAAGTCAGCAACGCTTTTTACTTTTCTCGGTGATGTTCTCAAATATTTTAATTTTGCTTTAACAATCATTTCAAACTCCTTAAACCTATCTGTTACCTCTCAACATAAAATACTATTTCTGCCCAGGCACCTCTTTAGCTTTTCTTTCACCAGAATGCATTTTAAATATTCTTGTTGGAGCAAATTCTCCCAATTTATGTCCAATCATATTTTCTGTAACAAAAACTGGAATGAATTTATTTCCGTTGTGAACTGCCAATGTGAACCCAACCATATCGGGAATAATGGTTGATCTTCTGGACCAAGTTTTAATCACCTTTTTTTGACCGCTTTTTACAGCTTTCTCAATTTTCTCAACTAAATGAAAATCAATGAATGGGCCTTTCTTTACCGATCTGCTCACGGGATTCTCCTTAATTAGTTGATTATTTTCTTCTTTTTACAATAAAACGCTGTGTGCGTTTGTTTAAGCGAGTTTTAAAACCCTTTGTTGGCTGACCCCAAGGTGAAACTGGATGAGGATTACCCTGACCTGATTTCCCTTCGCCGCCTCCATGAGGGTGATCAACCGGATTCATCACTACGCCTCGAACAGTGGGTCTAATCCCAAGCCATCTTGATCTCCCAGCTTTACCAATCCGGACATTCTCGTTTTCTATATTGCCAACCTGTCCAATAGTTGCATAACATTCAATCCTTACAAGCCGCACTTCCCCTGAAGGCATTTTTATTTGAGCATAATCTCCTTCTTTAGCAAGTAACTGCGCTGAACCACCCGCAGATCTAACGAGCTGACCACCTTTCCCTGGTTTCATCTCAATATTGTGAACCATGGTTCCAAGAGGAATATTTTTCAGTGGAAGGGCATTTCCTGGTTTAATATCCGCAAACTCACTAGTAATAATATTATCACCAATTTTAAGTTCTACTGGAGAAATTATATATTTTCTAACACCATTTCGATACCTAATAAGGGAAATTCTCGCAGATCTATTAGGATCATATTCGATTGATTCAACAACTGCTGGTATTTCTCGAATAGCTCTTTTGAAGTCAATTATTCGGTAGTTTCTTTTATGCCCACCACCTTTATGCCTAGTTGATATTCTACCTTGATTGTTCCTACCTGCTTTATTATTCAATTTAAGGATCAACTTCCTCTCAGGCTTTGAATCGGATAATTCAGAAAAATCATATCCGCTCATCAATCTACGACCAGGAGTCGTTGGCTTATAATATTTTATTCCCATAAAAATCTCCTAAACTAAGTTCCAGAATAATCAGGATCCACCAAGAAAATCGATTTTATAACCATCTTTGAGTGTAACAATTGCCTTTTTCACATTCTGCCTTTTCCCTATTGACCTACCGACTTTTTTAATTTTGCCTCTAACAATATGAGTACGCACATCTTCTACTTTAACTTTAAATATCGTTTCAACCGCCTCTTTGATTTGTTTTCTGTTAGACGTTAAAGAAACAATAAATGAAACTTGGTTGTTTAATTCCTTTGCTATATTACTTTTCTCAGTAACAATAGGACGTTGTAAAATTTGATAAATATTTTTCATTTTTTTAAATTCCCCTCAATCTTTTTCAATGAGGATACCGTAGTGATCAGATATTCGTATTTCAGTAAATCATAAACATTTATACCGTCAACTGCCAAGTACTTGATATCTTTAATGTTTCTAACCGATTTCTCAAGATTAACATTGGAATTAGAATCAATTATTAAAGCATTAGAAATTTTAAAATCGTACAGGATTTTGATAATTTCTTTTGTTTTAGGCTCACTAATATTAATATCATCTAGTAAGAGTAATTTATTTTCCTTTATTTTAAGAGATAAAGCTGATTTCAATGCCAACTTTTTTACTTTTTTAGTTAACTTTAGAGTGTAATCTCTTGGATGCGGACCAAAGACAATAGCACCACCAACCCATAGAGGCGAACGACTGGAACCAACCCTTGCTCTACCTGTACCTTTTTGACGCCAAGGTTTTTTACCGCCACCACGAACAAAACCCCGTGTTTTCGTTGATGCATTCCCACCGCGTTTCTTCGCCATTTGAAAATTAACCACTTCGCTGAATAATTCTTCGTGAGGTATTAAAGAGAAAACCTCATTATCTATTTCAAGCGAACTAATTTTTTCTTTTTTTGTATTAACAACATCTAATGTTAGCATTTTAGGCCTCATTATTTTATTTCCACATCTACACCAGCTGACAAATCAAGTTTCATTAACGCATCAAGCGTATGTTGTGTAGGGTCATGGATATCAATTAATCTTTTATGAACACGGATTTCAAATTCTTCTCTAGATTTTTTATCAACATGAGGAGATCTGAGTACACAATATTTACTTATATCGGTTGGAAGGGGTATAGGTCCTGCAACCTTGGCGCCTGTATTTCTTGCAGCCCTCACAATTTCTAAAGCCGATTGATCAAGTAACCTATAATCATAAGCCTTCAGCCTTATCCTAATTCTTTGATTTATCATGACAACCTCAAAACTATTAATTTCAACAATTAATTAATTATAATATTACTCAATAACTTCGCTTATAACGCCAGCGCCTACTGTCCGCCCACCTTCTCGTATCGCAAACCTCAATTCTTTCTCCATTGCCACTGGTGTTATCAACTCTATCTCCATCTGTACATTATCTCCAGGCATCACCATCTCTGTGCCTGCAGGCAGCTTCGCATTACCTGTCACATCCGTCGTCCTCAGGTAAAACTGCGGCCTGTATCCATTGAAAAATGGCGTATGCCTACCGCCCTCCTCCTTTGTCAACACATACACCTCCGCCTTGAACTTCTTATGCGGCAATATACTGCCCGGCTTTGCTATTACTTGACCCCTCTCTATATCTTCCTTCTTTATTCCCCTCAATAATATTCCCACATTATCCCCGGCCAGCCCACTATCCAATATCTTCCTGAACATCTCCACCCCTGTCACCACCGTCTTAGCAGTCTCCTTGAACCCTATGACTTCTACTTCATCTCCCACCAACACTTTCCCTCTCTCTATCCTGCCTGTCGCTACTGTGCCTCTCCCGCTTATACTGAACACATCTTCCACAGGCATTAAAAACGGCTTGTCTATGTCCCTTACTGGATCCGGGATAAAACTGTCACACGCTTCCATTAGCTTCAATATCTGCCCGCACCACTTGCAATCGTCTTTCCCGCACGAGCATTCCATTGCCTTCAATGCACTCCCGGCTATCACCGGCACCTTCTCCCCGGGATATTTATAACCGCTTAATAGCTCTCTTACTTCCATCTCCACCAACTGCAACAATTCAGGATCATCCAGCTTGTCCACCATATTCAAAAATACCACCAATGCCGGTACATTCACCTGCCGCGCCAATAAAACATGCTCCCTTGTCTGCGGCATTGGTCCATCTGCTGCGCTCACCACCAGAATCGCCCCGTCCATCTGCGCCGCTCCCGTGATCATATTCTTGATATAGTCTGCATGCCCTGGGCAATCAACGTGTGCATAATGTCTTTTCCCTGTCTCATATTCGGCATGATGCACGTTAATTGTAACGCCTCTGGCCTTCTCTTCCGGCGCATTGTCTATCTCGTCAAAATTCCTGGCCTTCGCCAATCCTCTCACTGACAATATCTTCGTTATCGCTGATGTCAGCGTCGTCTTCCCATGATCCACGTGCCCTATTGTCCCTACATTCACATGCGTCTTGTTCCGTATGAATTTTTCTTTCGCCATCGTAGGCCTCCTTCTTCAAAATTCGTTTTTCATTCTCTATCACAGCAAGATTGCACCAGCTGTAATCGACTCCCCAGTAATTCTGGAGCCCACGACCAGATTTGAACTGGTGACCCCGTCCTTACCAAGGACGTGCTCTACCGACTGAGCTACGTGGGCGCCTTCCCCGGATCCCAAAAGTTTCTGGAGCGGGAAACGGGATTCGAACCCGCGACACGAAGCTTGGAAGGCTTCTGCTCTGGCCAGCTGAGCTATTCCCGCCCTCAACAACTGTTCAACAATCGAACTGGTGGAGAGGGGTGGATTCGAACCACCGAAGGCAGTGCCAACGAGTTTACAGCCCGTCCCCTTTGGCCACTCGGGAACCTCTCCTCCCTTTGCGTTTATCAGGTCTTTGCCGACCACGATGAACCTCAACTGGAGCTGGCGATGGGACTCGAACCCGCGACCTGCTGATTACAAGTCAGCTGCTCTACCAACTGAGCTACGCCAGCAAATCCCCCGGTAATAATCCGAGAGTTCAAAGCGAGCTGAATCTTATAAATTTATATTTATTCGATGTCAAACAGAAACAGTAGGTTATTGTTTTCTTGCTTTCACTTTTCAAAAAACTATACTTGAACGAAAGTAAAGGTAAATCGCAACGAGGTCATATTTGCACCGGCTCAGAGAAATTTTTTTCATTGTCGTTATTCTGGCTTTCTCCGGCGGTGCTATTGCCTCGGAAAGCCCTTCGGTTAAAAAAGTTCACAATATCCGGCTTGGAGCCGGCTGGTACGCTTCACCTTCAAGCGGCGTCGATGTAGGTGGGTGGGAGGTCGGGGCCGCCTATCATTACAATCTCTTCGAATATGCCTTTCTCGGACCAGCGTTTTATTACACTGGGATGACGGGACATAAATTATTAACTGATATGCTTTTTTATGGGGATTCACCAAAAGAC
>Ga0172375_10008873_pt1 | contig 13405 bp, 13 predicted proteins | sample LakKiv1m_FD_114537 | JGI IMG/M metagenome (GOLD analysis project Ga0172375, IMG submission 114537) | Freshwater microbial communities from Kabuno Bay, South-Kivu, Congo - kab_092012_11.1m | ecosystem: Environmental > Aquatic > Freshwater > Lake | place: Democratic Republic of the Congo...
CAAACGATTTCATTTCAGCACAGAAATCAAGTAGTTTCTTGATTTCTCGTGAAGTCGAGGGCTTCATCTTGCGTTGGCGATATTTTCACACACTTCTCTGGCACCATAATTCTTAAATAGAACTACTTTAAAATTGAACCTATGCCTTTAGACCAACGTGTATGCGAGCTGTTACAAGCAGCTACCTCAAAACAAGCATTATATATTTCTCGGGTCGATTCGGACCAACTGCGTCACTCGCTTAAATTCATGCCCCGCAGTGGGTGTGCTTATAACGCCTTACTTTTGATGGAAGAAGGATACCTTCATTTAGGTCATCGTAGGATGGACGCAGATTTACATTTTTCTGGGATATGCTTTGGTTACCGACAGAAACATCGTTTGGAAGATTCTAACCTTTTAGTAATAAGATACTTGCCTTTCGGCACTGCTTCGGAAATAGGAGAGATAGTTTTGGGAGATCCACGGATCAAGGCAAAATATCATCCTGCTCCTAATTATCGCGATCGAGACCAGAACAAAGTTATGCTCACTTTTGGGTTATTTCCTTACACTTCAGTAAGGGTAGAATTCTTGCCAAAGGCCAGAGATGAAGGACGTTATGAACGTATTCAAGGATCCGCTTTCCGGGTCAATCCTCCTTGTGAGGATGAAGATCCTTACGATGATGAGAGATAAAACTTAAATACTTCTTTATTCTTTCAAGAGATATGGCCAGAATTCCAGAAATGATCTTAGGTATTCTCGGAGGGGTACTTGGTGCTATTCTTAGTTTGGTGGTTTTAGTTACGGGAGGATTATTTCAAGCACTTTTTGGAATTGACTTGATTGTTTATTTAGCTATCACGGTTTTAATTCTTTCTGCGGCTGGAATAATCTGTTCCCTCTTGGTAAACTTCTTCCCTCGGGTAATGGGCGTGATTCTTATCCTTCTGGGAATAGCCATCTTTGTGTGCTTGCCTCTTATTTCTTTGCCTATCACTGCCTTGTTTATAGCAGCGGGGATCATGGCTCTAGTTAGAGAATAGTTACCGATCATTTTATATACGATAAGTATATGGGCACTTAAAATGGACTTTACTTTCAGTGAGAAGTTTCGAGAACTTAAAACGAAACTGGTTCTTTACCGTTATCAAGTTAGTAATAACGCTCTGTTCGAGATGTTGTGTGAACTGCACGATCATATCTTGCAGTCAAAAGATGTGGAAGTCAAGAACGAGTATGTGGAAATACTGCACGATATCCTGATAGAAATTTTCATGCCTTTAAGACAGTCGGAATACCAACCTTATCCGGAAGGATTAAGATCATATTTCGGCTCGAACGTGCTTCTGCAAGACACCATAAAGTACATTTTTGATCTGAACGTTTATAGCAAGATCTGGCTGAAAGACCTTTCTGAATACTACACCGTATTCTCAGAACAGTTTACTCAATATAACACCGTAAATAAAGTAGACTTCTCTCAGGTGCAAGGTAAAGTTTCAGTTCATGGAATAAAGAATCTGGGTATAACTCGATCGAAGATATTCGATCATCTTCGGATTCATATTGATCCGGACAAACCTCTTCTTCCTGCTACTGACAATCCTGTCGACCAGTACATTTACCAGTTCGAGAACGCATTATATGAGGAGAGTAAAGTCAAGAACCGCTTTTTCCAGAACATGAAGTATAAAGAGTTTAAAGAACTACAGCAGGAACGCACCGCTATCCTAGAGCTGAGCTGTGTTTCTCGTCATGAAGATGAAGTGTTCGATGAAGAAGAAGAGACCGTTTCGTGGGTGATAAAATTAGTGCCGCAAAGCGGTGATCATGTTTATACTTATCCTTTGTTTAGAGATAATCCTTGTGTGTACGTCTATGCTTACCAGCAAGAGTTGGAACTGTTCAACCCAGTCAGAGCCAACTTCTTGGGCAAAGTACTGGCTATTGATGAGGAAAACAATTTTATCCTAGTGCGCATAGCTAGTAAGAAGTTTACCGAGAAGAAAAAGTTTGCTTTAGTGTTAAGACCGGACTATCTTACCTTTTCGCGCGAGAAAGAAGCCTTAACTAAATTTAAAGATCATCCCAGCCAAGAATTGCTCCAAGTCATCGTTTCGAAAATATCTTCTGAAAAGGAATCTTCTCAGAAAATCAAAGAATATTTCGGGCTTGATCTAAATCCTAATCAGCAAAATGCAGTAGAAATGGCTTTGAGATCTAATCATCTGTTTTGTCTCCATGGTCCTCCCGGAACAGGTAAAACTAGAGTCTGTGCAGAGATCCTGGCCCAGTCTTTAGTTTTAAATTCGCAGGTAAGAGTATTGGTGGCTAGTGCTTCTGACGAAGCGACAGACAATCTAATGAACGCTTTCAGAAACATCTTACCGAAAGAACTGCATCATCTGATCTTGCGTTTAGGAGCAGACGGTACTTCTTCTCTAAACCATAGAGTAAAGAGTTCTAAGTCTTACGCTGAAAAGATTACTTCTGTAAATCAAGAGTTAGAACGTCTTTCTGTCCAGGTGGACGAGAAACGAGAAGAGAGAAGAAGAAAAGAAGAAGAGATGCATTTGTTATTGAAACAAGAAGCAGATTTAACAGAAAACATTTCTAGCGGTAAGTCTCTCGACCAGCTGAAAGAAGTGCAGATGAATAAGGAAGGAATAATCCGTAACTTGATTAAGTTACGTTCTTTAGTTGATGAACTAGAACGAAAAGAGAAAGAGTTAAGAAAAGAGTTAGCCAGCAATAGGGAAGAACTTAAACGTGCTTTCTTAATCGCTAAACCCTTGTTCGTTTTCTCTACTCAGAACCATAGCGCCGTCTTGCCGAAGTTTAAGTCTGACTTTGATCTTTTGGTGGTGGACGAGATAACTCAAAGTACGGAACCTTCTGTGCTCATCCCTTTAAACCAGACTTCTAAGATCATTATGGCTGGAGATCATCACCAGTTGCCTCCTACCGTCTTCTTGAAGAATAAGAATTATGATGAAGAGGTCGATCCCATAGCAGAGAAGAACCGTATTGCCTCTTACCAAGTACTTTCTAAATCCCTTTTCGAACGCCTGTACGGTTCGCTGAATTCTGTTTATCTTGACCGCCAGTATCGTATGAATCCTTTGTTGATAGAATTCTTGAACAAGACCATTTATGCCAATACGCCGTTAGTGTGTGACGCTTTAGTGAGCAGGTACCATTTTGTTGATTCTCTGTTTCATAGTCCTTTAGTGTTCATCTCCAGTCGAGGTGAAGAGGTTAAAAGCTACGTCTCGGAAGAGTTTTCTCCTTCTAAAGCAGAATATCATAATCCTGAAGAGATCCTTATTGTAGAACAGCTGGTCAAGAAATATTTGAGTTCGGGTGTATCACCACAAGATATCGGAGTGATCAGTCCGTATAAAGCTCAAATCCGAGAACTGAATAAGGTGTTAGAACCGTTAAATGTGCTGGCTAAAACCGTAGACAGTTTTCAAGGCCAAGAGAAAAAGATTATTATCCTTTCTTTGGTTCGTTCTAACTCTTCTGGTGAAGCTACTCAGCGTTTGGGCTTCTTGGTAGACGAAAGAAGGTTTAATGTGGCTATCACCCGTTTCCAGTACGAACTGATCGTTATCGGTAATGAAGAGACTCTTTCTTCTCATGATGAATATTATGACCTTTACGAAGAAAAGATTAAACCCATTTATTATCATCAGTTTATCGAGCACATTAAAGAGAAGGGCAATTTCGTGACGGATATCCATCCTTACCTGAAAAAGAATGTGCGTTTTAAGGTGCCCGAAATCAAAGAGCAGGCTTCTTCTTTAAATGTTCCACTACAGCAAAGACTGGTGAAACAGGTAATCGGAAAGTAGAGTGTGTACCAGCGAAACCTTTTAAAAGTGAGATTAGGTTTTGCTTTTGATAACTGATTAAGGAGGATTAATATGGGTAGAGAAGATATTCATGTGGCATTAGGTGTGCTTAGTTCAAGTGATTTGGTTGCTTTGATCGAACAGCAAGCAAGAGATAATGACAGATTAATTCCCGCAGAAGAACCTGTTGAGAGAAGGTATTCTGGTCTAGAAGGGGGTTATGCTAGTCAAGGAATTAATCCTAATACGGATTATCGCGGACGTGGACATCGATAATTTTAAGAAATATTTTTAGAATTTAATTTCTTCTTCTTCATAATAAAGTTAAGGTAGATGAATAAAGCAGTTATGAGGTACATCGCTAAGACTCGCCAGTCTAGCCATCCATAGGTATAAATTCCATAAACAGTAACCGCAGCGAATAGGGGTGCTTGCCAAGGATATTTAGCGAAGATTCTCATAATCGGTAGTGAGGAAGGGGTAGTATATTAAGATTGAGGATGAGGAGAATTTCTTAACTTCATAAGGTCATCCAATTTTTTATTTTTAGGGTAACCTTCATTATCCTTTATGCTTCTAAATATTTTCTGGGAGAATAATGATTGTATCTCGCTACTCGGATAGTTTAAAGTTAATTCCGGCACCCCATAAATCTTAGTTCCTTTAAGCGTGTCTTCCATTTGAGTTAAAGCATTACCAACACAGCAAAAGTTATAACATCCTCCAAGATAGAGGTTCTTACCCTTCAAAGAAGTAAGCTGACCTGGTTGGATTAATTCACCTCGGCTTAACCTAGTGAAGAGAACTTGATCAAATCTTCCCTGTTCAACTAATTCTGAGGTATAAGGATAGAAAAAAGGTGATTCTAAAAGTAATACGGAATAATCACTTTTCCTTTCTAAAACATCTAATAGTCTTTGAGTGTAAACTTTCAGATCAGGAAGAAGTTCTGGTCGCTCCTCAATGATTGTCGATAAAGCTGGACTAAGGTAGACGTAGAAAGGATGAACTAAGATTAGAACGTCTGATTTAAGATTTTTAACGTTCTCTCGAGCATGTCTTTTACATTCGGAAAGGAAATGCGTTCCTTCATCTCTGTCAAAAGCATAATGGGCTCCGTAAAAATGGATCATAACCTCTAGATTCATTTCCCATTTCTGAAAGCACTTATCTTTTTTAAAAAGGGGATTAACTTCAAAATTAAGATCTCGTGTGCCTTTCTGAAATGCATTTACTTCTTCTAAGAGACTCATCCCTTCTTATTTTGAGAAGTATTTTTTAAAAGTTATGGGGTTTTTAGTGTAAAAGAACCTTTCCCGTACTGATTTTAAGATTCTAGAAAGAATTGCTAGCAAGACTGGAGCCGGTTATACTTTGAAACTTAGCGGAGATTAATATATTAGTTCCAAGAATAGATATTCTGGTATAATAAATAATATAAACAGTTTCTTTCCTTAGTTTGTTCATGGTTAATGATACCACTTTTACCAACGGCAAATATACTCTTTTTTATGATCCTAAAGACTCCGAGGTTCTAGTGGGAGTTAGTCTTGGTTTAAGAGTAACCCATCCGGTAGGCCCTTCTCTCACTCGACTAATAGAACATGAAGGGTGGAGAGAGATCGGTAAAGTTACTCTTCAAGATGGAAGTTCAACTACTCCCTTTTTCCATTTTGAGAAGGATTTTTATGATCAAATGATTCTTCCTTTAGTGCAACTCGCGGAAGCCTTTGAACGAAAAGATGAATATGTGATAAGACGTACTGTGGACGACTCATCTCATTTTGCTCGAAAAGAGGGGGTTTTAGTTTCTTTAAGAGAGAGTTTTGATTTTACTTATGATTCCGGGTTGAAAAAAATGGCTAGAAATTTACTGGTTAAAGGAATCCTTCACGCTATTCATTACGGAGGGAAGGTGGAAAGGCCTAAGGGAAGAAACTTAGATGGATGTTCTGTTTCTAATCCTTATCGAGAGGAAGAGCGATTAGATTTTAAAACTCAGTTATATGGATTTGTCTCTCCTCCATTAAGGGGAGTGGATTTTAATCAATTTAGAGATTCTCCTGGAAGTAGTGGTTGGGATTGCGACCTTACCGGTGCACATCATCGCGGGGTTAAGTATCATCGCATTAGTGGATCATCCAACTCTGATTATTCTTTCAAAAATGGTGTAGGTACCTTTGAATGTGCTTTAGGTATTCTGGAAAATGCTAAAGGCATAAATCTGTTGAGTCTAGAAGAAGCTTTGAAAAGGTTTGGATAGGTAACAAAATTCAACTTTCTTTAATACTCTAAATCAATCTTTAACTCCGTCAGACTCAAAAGGTAAATACCAATTTTCTTGAGATGGTGCAAAATTTCTTTTTCTAAATTATTCAATCCGTCGTAGACGCTTAAATTATAATCGTGTCCTTTCTGATCGTGCTCGTAAATGTCTAAGCATCTTTCTTTACTGAAGTTGTAGAATAGTGTATAATATTTCCTGAGCTGATCGGCTTGAATCTTGAGCAGTGATTCCATCTTGGGACTGAGGGTCTTAGCTTCCAGAAGATGGATGGCAATCTTCTTATACTCATCACCGATCATCTCTAAGATGAAGAGGATCGAGTGCATGGTTGGCGTCTTACGGTATTCTTGATAACCCTTTTTGCTCAGAACTCGGAAACAGAAATCGGTGAACCGATCGATATTAGTGTCGATGATGTGGGCGCTCTTCAATCCTTCTTTATCAGAATGAGGTTTAATATCTTTAGCGATCTCTTCAGCCATAGAAATTAATAAGAGAAAGACTCGGCGCAAAGCGTTATCGAACTCTTTATAAGTTGTTTCTCCTAATTCTTTAACCACACACCAATTGTCGCGCTGGTCGATAATCTCAACTCCAATGCAACGATTAATCATAGCCTGAACCACTTCAATGGGGCTTAAGATGATTTCTTTGCTTCCTTCTTGAGGATGCAATAAGTTGACGGTATTATAGGAGAAAGCTGAATACCTTTTCTTCTCCGGACTATTGTCAAAGATAATTTTAAACTCATCGCAGCCGGAACGATAGACGGAAGAAACGTAACGCCAGATGACAATGGGAGACAAACCGCGAACATCAATAACTTTTTCTGCCAGTTTGATTTTACGTTCGGGATAGACCGTTAAAAGGTCTCCCTCTTCTAATAAATCTAATTCTTCCCCCGCATGAACGTGATGTTTCTCACTCCAATCTTTAGGTAAGGTGATGGTAAGAGTGTTGTGTCCTTGTTTAATGACTTTTCGTTTGATGATTATCCCCCTCTACATATTAAGTTAAATCATTTATAACAGAAAAAAGCCACTCTGGCCAATATCTTATCTAATCCCCAAATATATATAAATCTTTCCACAATATTGAATAGTGCAAAAATATAGTGGAATATATTTATATTGCCAATTATTTACTTTCTCAAAACTTTCCTATTGTTCTTGTTCTTAAGGTAAGATTACTACTTTATTCCCAAAGATTTCTCCTCTTTGGCCGGTTTCTAAATCCAAACCGAGCACTTGAAAAGCCATTTTGTACTCTTCTAAGGAAAAGGTATGGGTGATAATTTTCTTAAATTTCTTATTTCTTTCTAGTAAAGTTATGGCGGGGTCGAAAGTACAGTTTGAATCAATTGAGCCAATAATTCTGATACCGTTATCGGTTAGATAGGAAGGCTTAATCTTGGCTTCAAAGCTGTAATCTAAACCAATGGCTAAAACATCTCCTCCCCGGTCAACAACTTTCAATAGATCTTCTATCGCTTTTCCACTCGTGTCAACGACTAAATCAAAACGCCGGTTAAGGTTTAAAGAAACTAAATCCTTTTCTTGGTAATCTTGGACTTCGTCAAAGAGTTGTTTAGCCTGAACAAGACGGTATCTAGAAACATCACCAAGAGTGACTTGACAGCCCATCGATTGAGTAGCTAATCCAAATAACAGTCCGATCGGCCCCGCTCCGACGACTAAAACTCTGAACTGTGGTTTAATCCTAGTTTGTCGTAAGGCGTTTAGAACACAAGCTAGTGGCTCAGCCAAGGTAGCTTCTTCAAAAGAAAGATGGTCTGGAAGGGCGTGCAGGAAAGAAGCTTTAACTAAATGATATTCAGCAAAAGTTCCATCGTGAGAGACTCCGGTTTCAGTATGATTTTTCTCAGCACAATAGTTCGGCCGGTCGTTCCGGCAGTAAAAACAAGTTCCACAATGATAAGTTGGATCAAGAATAACTCTATCTCCCTGTTTGAAATGACTTACTTTCGATCCGACTTTCTCGACTATTCCCGAGGATTCATGGCCGAGAATGATTCCTGACTTAGCTTGGTACTTACCTCTAAGGATATGAATATCAGTCCCGCAAATCCCTGTTGCTTTAACTTTGATTAGGACTTCATCTTCTTCCAGAATATCTGGCTTAGGCACTTCTTTAAGATTTAATGCTTGATTGTCAAAAATTAAAGCTTTCATCTTTCCCACCTCAATTGGTTCATAATGTTTTTATGTAATTCCGGATTGGAAGCGGCAACAATGGAACATTGTCCCTGAAGGCTTTTGTCGGTTAGCAGAGAAAGTTTGTTAAGCGATTCTCCATAAGCATCAGTCGCCCTTCCTCCGGCTTTGATTAAAATAAAAGCGGCTGCAGCAATGTCGTAAGGGAAAAGAGTTACTAACTTTCCTCTTCCTACTTTAAGGAATTCTCCTCGTAACTCTGGATGATCTTGAGCAATTCTATGGCCTATATCTACATGAGCGTCAAGCTGACCGGTAACGATTCTAGTTAAGGAGTAAGATGAACTGGTAAAAACAAAAACCGCTCCCAAAGTAACGGATTGGTCAATCAATTCTCCGCACACTCGAGAAATTTGTTTAATGGGATGAGCCGTTAGTTCCGTGCTCCAGAACATGCTTTCTGTTTCTTTTTTGTGAGTTAGCATGGGCAGAACTGAAGAAAGGATTTGAGGCTGGTCAGCGTCAGCATAAAAATATTCTCCGCTTTTCAGTTCCATAACTAAAGCATACTTAATCTCTCCAAATTTGGGACATTTTGTGTACGGAGCAACCACAGCAGAAAAACAGCAACTTTCAAAATTAGCCAGAGCTGGTCTAGTTCCGTCAATGGGATCGATAATAAAGATCCACTCCGGATGTTCATGACAGGAAACTAAGCCGCGGTCCTCGGAGAAATAAGCTAGAGGAAGTTTCCATTTCTTAAGAAAGCGTTCTACTTTCTTCTCTGCTAATTCATCGATCTTAAAATGAGGATCGCCACCGTCCCGGCGTTTGAGTATTTTTCTTTTATCGTAAGAGTGTTTCTGTAGGAAAACTTTTCTCACTTCCTGAGCCAACTTGATTAATCCTTCTCGGATTTCTAAGTCTGAATTCATCTTCTTTTTACCTCGCTATTTTTGTTTAACCTTATTGTCCGACATAAACCTCACTCAGAATATTCTCCAGCGTCTCGAAAGAAGAACTGAGCTGCTCTGGAGTAATAATAAGGGGAGGTTGCATCATTAAAGTGTTACCCATTCCTCTGTATCGAGAATTAGAGATAATGATTCCTTCTTCCAGCATTCGAGCCACAATTAAGTCCGTAGTTTTCGGATCGGGATTTCCTCGACGATCAGTCACATTGACTGCTCCTTTCATACCCATCACTCTTGAATCTCTTAAGTAGGGCCAGTCCTTCTCAAGTATTCTTAGATAAGATTTTATCATCTCGCTCAGCGGTTCAATCGAGTGTTCTTTGAAGAATAGTTCTAATTCTTCTAAGTAAGCCTTTCCAGCGGCCAGACTGAGGGGGCAATGAGCAAAAGTGAAAGAGTGTTCTCCCGACTGGAAACTGAATTTGTCTTTGAAGATGGTTCCGGCTAAGGGATATCCTCCGCCGATAGCTTTACCAAAAACTAAAATATCTGGAGTAACTTGGTAATCTTCACACAGGAACATCTTACCCATACAGCCGAAAGCCGTTTGCACCTCGTCAATAATCATGGTGGTGTCATATCGATTACATAGTTTTCTGATCCCTTGAACTAAATTCTTGTCTAGGATTTTGCAGCCAGCATTACCTTGGATTAGTTCAAGAATAATCGCCGCAGGATTTTCTTCTTTCATTTTTCTTTCTATCTCTGAAAGATCCTTTTTGACTTCCACACCATGAGAAAAATAAGAAGCGTATTTACAATCGGGAATTTTCCAGCTGATACCCATGGTGGCTAAACTTCGGCCATGAAATCCATCCTCTAAATACAAGATCTTGTATCGGTCAGAATAATTGTTCATAGCCAACTTCAGGGCACCTTCTACTGCCAAGCTGCCATGCAAAACAAAATTTACTTTCGTTAATCCTTCAGGAGCTAGTTCCACAATTTTCTTAGCCAGTTGAGTCTTACTTTCCGTCGAGTAAGCTGTTCTCAGATGAGTTATTCTATCAATCTGTTCTTTTACTGCCTGATTGACTCGGCTCAGATTATGGCCTAGGGGCATCGACCAGGTTTGAGAAAACAGGTCTAAATATTTCTTGCCCTGATTGTCCCAGAGAAAAACTCCTTCTGCCCTGTCGATGGTCAAATCGTCGGAATGGATAGTACTCCCTTCGCTTAGTCCAAAAGATTTTTGTGAATCCATAAGTTCTGGATGACTTCAGAGGAGGATATAAGAAATGCCAATATGAAATATACCTCTGAATAGAGAATATATCTTGAGTATAAGGGATATACTTACCTTATGTTTTTATGAGCAATTTTTAATCGTGTGGTCTTAGTTTTATATCTTCCACACCATAAATTCTTTTAAATAGACTTTCTAACTTTGTTAATATTACTAATGGGGTGGAATTATGATTGATCTAGAAAAAACAATTAAAGAATCAGAATTAAGAGAATATTTATCGTCGCAGGGAAGTTTTAATAGAAATGTTAGTCTTAATAGAGAACATCCTCATCAAGAAATCATGCGTCAACTGGGACCATATTTAACAGCTCATGCCACTTATACAGGGAATGATTTAATCCTTTTATGCGAGCTTTCTAAAGGGAAGAAACTTCTCGAGACTGAACCGCTAGATTATGTTTCAGTGGGAGATCAGAAGGATTTTGAAGAGGTTGAAGCTGAGTCTTTTAGAAAACATCGTGAACTAGAGAAAGTGAACAACAGAGAATACCAAACGGCGAAAGAAGAGTGGGAAAGGAAATATCCTAAAGATCAAAGAGAAAATGAAGAAACAGCTCGTCTTGGAAGGCTTAGTAGGGTTGAACTTGAGAGACCACGAAAGAGAAGAATCTCTCTCCCCAATATAGCTGGCCATCTAGGCATTCTCGTCGATGATTATGAACATAATGAAGGATTTATGGAAAGTCTGAAGATTTATTACAAGCAATCGCATGACTTTCAGTATACTCATCACTTCTTAAGAGAAGAGTATGAATTATCTCCTAATCAGCTTCAGGAGATTTTTTATCAAGTTTGTGAGAAGTATGGCTTGCCTAAAGAAGGATTTGAGGTGGGAACAAATGCTGCTTCTTTTATCTTTATGAGAAAACTCTCCGTGGAAGAATTTAAATCTGATTCAAATGCCTTGAAAGCCAAGATGGAAAGTCTTGCTTCTGCCGGAAACCATTTCTTCAATGGCTTAGAGAACAGAAAAGAAAGAATCGCCGGAGAGAGAAGAGCGAACCAAAATACCGAGAAAAGACGGTTGTATCAAGATTTCGGGTTGGAAGAGTAATAATGACTCTTGAAAAGAAAATAGAAGAACTAACTTTCCAGAACGGAAAAACAGTTCTTGTTTCTACTGGAGAAGAAGTGAGAGTAGCTATGGTGGCTGAGCCACTTTTTCATGAGATTCCTTCAAGTAGTCATTCTATTAAAGAAATAATGAAATCAATTGAAGAGAGAGGAGAACATTTCAAGGCTGATGCTTATTTTGTGGGTGGTTCTATGCCTAGCTCTCCTTATATCCACTTAGAAGGATGGTACAAAGGAGAAAGAGTCACGCAAAATATTAAGTTGGATCTGAACTATCGACAAGTTATAGAAGGAGCACGTAATATTGACCGTGGAAGAATTTATAAGATGGAGATTCGATACGACAAAAGAACCTTTCCTGTAACTTATTTTAGAATTCTAGAAAGATTACCTAAGTGAAGCCACTCCCGCACTGGACACAAGAAATAAGAAAACTATCTTATTTCTGTGCAGAAATGAAGAATTCTCCTTCATTTCTTGCAACCTCGGCTAGGATATATAAAGAAGTGGTGTTTTATACCTATTATGGATAAGCAAGTCATTACTAAACTCTCTAAGAACTTTGAAGATTATGCCCATCAAGAGAATGGAATAGAATTCTGGTTTGCTAGAGAATTACAGATTCTTTTGGGGTACGATAAATGGGAAAATTTTGTTAATGTTATCGAAAAGGCTAAGCTTGCTTGTAAGACTACTGGTCACGAGATAGAGGATCATTTTCCCGACGTCAGTAAAACGATACCTATGCCTAAGGGTGCTTCTAAAGAAATTGACGATCTGATGCTCACCCGTTATGCTTGTTATCTCATTGCTCAGAATGGAGATCCGCGAAAAGAGGAAATCGCTTTCGCCCAGAGTTATTTTGCTTTACAGACCAGAAAACAAGAATTGATTGAACAGAGAATTTCTTTACAGGAGAGACTTGAAGCCAGAAAGAAACTCATCAACTCTGAAACCGAGCTTTCTAAGTTAATCTATGAAAGGGGTGTTGACGATGCTGGCTTTGCCAGGATCAGAAGTAAGGGTGATGAAGCTTTATTTGGTGGCTATGATACAAAGCAGATGAAAAAAAAGTTAAACGTTCCTCAAAATCGACCTCTGGCTGATTTCTTGCCGACAGTAACGATTGCGGCCAAAAACTTTGCCACAGAGATCACTAACTTTAACGTCAGGAAGGATAATCTCTACGGCGAAACTAAAATCACTGACGAGCATCTCAAGAATAATACTAAAATCAGGAAAGTTCTTTTAGACGACCAAATTATGCCTGAAGATTTACCAGCTGAAGAAGATCTCAAGAAACTAGAGAGTAAAGTTAAGAAAGACGAGAAGGTTCTGGCTGGTAAGTCGAAACATAAGAAGAAATGATTATCCTAAACTTCTTTATTTTCTAGAAGAAAACTTTAAATAACCACTGCAGAATATAATTGTCTATGACTCATGAACCTAAATTGGGACCTCCACCTTGTGCTATTCAAATCTCTGAAAATATTTGGGAAATCCCTACTTCTTACAAAGAAGGAATGAAAGTCCCGGCTAGAATTTATGCTAATGAAGCTTTGATTAAATCTATGGACGCTGGAGTCTTCGAACAGGTTACTAATGTCGCCAGTCTGCCGGGAATACAGAAGAATGCTTTTTGTATGCCCGATGGTCATTGGGGATATGGTTTCCCAATAGGCGGAGTAGCGGCTTTTGATCCTAAAGAAGGTGGAATTATCTCTCCTGGAGGGATTGGTTTCGACATCAATTGTGGAATGCGTTTAATTACCACAAATCTTACAGTAGATGAAGTCAAACCGAAA
>Ga0172375_10008875_pt1 | contig 13402 bp, 13 predicted proteins | sample LakKiv1m_FD_114537 | JGI IMG/M metagenome (GOLD analysis project Ga0172375, IMG submission 114537) | Freshwater microbial communities from Kabuno Bay, South-Kivu, Congo - kab_092012_11.1m | ecosystem: Environmental > Aquatic > Freshwater > Lake | place: Democratic Republic of the Congo...
AAACGGAAGGAAATTTTATTTTCGGTTATGTCCTTTAAAGAAGCATAAAAATTATAGATGTGGATTAAATACGGCCTTATCCCTTCTTTAAGAGCGTAGTCATTGAGATCGTTAACAAATTCGTTGTCTATTTCGTTATCCCAGGCAATTCCTAAATCAAAGGTTTCCATCTTTATTAGCCTATAACCTTAATAAATAAGGCAGTTCTTTTGGATTTCTCTCTGGTATAGCCAATTTCTACTTTGTCATCTACCTTTAAACCTACAAGCTTCATCGGCTGATTAGAAGTATCGGCAATTCTTACATTTTGGTCTAAAGAAAAGGCTATCTGCTTCTTCTGGGCTTGGCCACCTAAAATCTCATCAATAACTAAAGATACTTCTTTTTTGTTGTGGTCAAGAGAAAAAATTTTGCCTTCAATAGTGCGTATAAAAGCAGACATCGCTTTATCCTTTCTTCTCCCCGGGTACTTTATGAAAATGCGTATTTTTGATCCAAAGGTTAGTTATGCTACTGTTACAGCGCAAGGTTAATACTAAATCGCGGCCATCGCCGTCATATTCATATTCCTCAACGAGCTTTCCGCTTGAAATTATCCTGATTTTCTCAATTAGCCCCTTCTGGCCATTTGAATACTCTATTGTGTCGCCTATCCTGAGAGTTATTTCTTGTGGCATTTTGCGCCCTCTCTAATTTTTTTCAAACAGCCCTTAATAAGGCCCTGCGCCTCTTGCTTACTGGTATTTTGGACAAAGGAAATCTCATCAGATAATATCTTATTGATACGCTCAAACAAATTCTTCTCTGCTCCTCTTAATTTATCTATGCCATCCAAAAAAGCTAAACCCTTTAAAACCTCTGCAATCTTAAGAATATCATTACTTACCAGCTTCTCAGTATAAGTTTCTATTCGCTCCTTAGAAGACAGCTCATCTGGTAACCCCTCAGATTTACCCAGCACTTCTAAAACTTTTGCGACTTCTTCTTTCTTTATTGGGTAGCGCAACATCTCTGCGTGGCTAACGGGAATCATTATTTTAGTCCCCTGCATATAAATAATGTAGCAATCCTGCTTGCCATAATAGGTATTGGCATTCTCAATTGCCGCAATCTCGCAAAGGCCGTAAGAATTATGTATTACCTTATCTCCCACTTTAAACATATCTTATATTTTTCTCTTGCAATGTTTCTTCTGAGCTTTTAGTGATGTCTTTTCTATAATGGCATTCGTAGCATAGCCATCTGTCAGTTCCATATTCCTTTATAACCATACAGACTTTTTTAGAACAAAACTCGCAGATGAATTTAGAATTGCCGTCTGATTTTCTTCTCACAAATTTTGTGCTCTTTTATTTAATAATTATTGCTTTAGGCGCGCAGATCTCTTGACACCCGCCGCAAGCGCTGCATTTAGATAAATCGCTAATCTGAACAATATCTATTTGATTATTCTCCTCAAATGTTTTCTCCTGCCAAACTAAGACATTATGCGGACAATTGCTTATGCAGAGGCCGCAATTTGTGCATAAGCTATAGTTTAAGCTGATAGTTACCTTATCGCCTTCAAAAGTTACCTGTCCAGCTTTCGTCTTCTGACTTTTAGCCTCTTCTATGACTTTGCCCATTTGAGAATATTAACCTCAATACCTGATTTTATCTCTCTCTTTAATTCAAATTTATCTAAAAATCCTGAAATCTTATCTACGGAGATGCCTTTTTTGCTTAGATTGCAATTATTATTTAAGGCCTCCTGCGCTTTTTCTAAAGGCATATTCTTGTTATAAACATAAACCTCTAAGCCTTTTTTCCGCTCAAATTTATAGCAGTTTAAACAGATATAGGCATCAACCTGATTGAAAATTAGCTCCTTAGTCAGTTCAAATAATAAATCCGCTAATTTCTCTTGCTCTGTCTTTTCGAACTTTAAGGGTCTAATAAAATCAATTGCCTGAACTTTTACCCTCAGCAAATCAAAATCGCTGGTTATGTTTCTACCGTTAAACTGCAGCATCTGTCCTTTTTTTTATATACTCTATAATCTCTGATACTTTGTTTTTATCAGCTATGTCTTTATCCGGAACGACAATATTAAACTCATTTTCTAAATTCATTTGGATGACCGCCTTATCTAAGTAATCCGCACCCAAATCCTTATCCAGAAGAGCATTGTTTTTAACTTTGCCTTTTTCTACACACAGCGCTCCGGCAATAATAATTTTTATTCTATCCTCGAGAAACAAAGATTTGTCGTTTGCCATAAAGACTCACGTTTAAAATGCTGTAACGTTCAATAGAGTACATCTAAGCTTTAGTTTTCCAGAAGAATTAATTGCAGGGGTCTTGGCGGGAAGAACTATAAAATTATTTTATGTTATGAGGCCCGTTAAGCGGGATTCCTTAAATTTATATAAAAGCTATTTAGCTCTTATTTCACTCAAAATGCTACTGCTTCCCAAAAACACCAAGACCCGACGTTTGCGCTGTTTTTCCTATTTTGCCTCTCCTTCTTTTGAGCTCCTATTTTTCCTTGCCTAAACTAGTTAAGACCGCCTCTGTCCTCTTAAGCTTCTTGCGCAGCATTTCCGCTATCGGGCGTAACACCTGAAAGATATCGTGGTCTTCAATGTTATAATAAATAACTGTTCCCTGTTGCCTTGACTTTAAAATACCGCCTTCCCTTAAAACCAATAGGTGTCGGGAAAGGCTTGATTGAGGTATGCCTAAGGTCTTAACAATGGCACCCACATTCTTTTCGCCAGTCTTTAAGAATTCGACAATCTGAAGCCGCACAGGATGGGCTAATGTCTTTAGAAAATCCGATTTTATCTTATAGGCTAATTCTTCCATTTATTATTCCTTATTTCTCAATATTCGGATATTTGAATTATAACATACAAAAAAAAATTGTCAATCCAATATTATTTTATAGAAAGCCAAATATCTTTTACCTCTTCAAATAGCGCCAGATTATCAAAGTCAGCTGGTAGCACTTCTTGCTGCGGCTTGCCAAAAAGATAATCGCCTTCCTTATAAAATCCTGCTGCTATCAGCTCAGAACAGATAAGCCTTTTATTACTGCTAAATAATCTGTGCAGAATTAATCCGATTTTAGCGCAGAAAATTGACAAAGGAAACCAAAAGAATTGCAGGGCATCATAAGGCAAGTTATTCATTGTTGCCCACCAAAGCGCTACCTTATAGCGCTTTTGTTCCGGTTGTCCTTGACGTTTCATAATTTTTATCTCATAACCTTTATTTACATATTCATTTTGTAAATTTATTACTCTTGATTGTGGGATATTCGCCTCAACAGCATCTAATCCCCCCAGACTACCGGCAACATGAGTCCATTTAGAGCTCTCGCCATATCCGGCTTTACGCTGAAAAGATTGAATCGCTGGTTTTCGCGTAGCAACTAAGATTATATGGCCGATTTTCAGTGAATCCGGGTTAAGGCGTGGCATCCTCTGTTTTCCCTAGTATCCTTGTAAAATAAATATAGGTTCTCTTGGGATTATCTATGTTCTTCCGGGCAACTTCACCGAATGCTCTTTTTATCTCTTTTGCTCCGTATTCTTTTGTTTTTAAAATTATATCTTCTATCACTTCGGGGTTGTTTTCTTCAAAGACTACCTCTGCATAGTTTCTTGCCTTGGCATATTCCAATCTACCGTTTTTCTCTTCTAAGGCTTTCAGCCTAGACTGGCGTTCTTTCGGGTCATAGAGTTTCAGAGTCTTGTACATCTTGGGCCTTCTCTGTTCATAGAGTTTGCCGGATAATTCATCGTATTTTACCTCAAGCAAATTCTTGCGCCTTAATTCGCCCATCCCTTTATTGATAACATCCTGGCCTATATCGCCGAATTGCTTAGTTATGGTATTTACGCTCTTTGACCAATACGGCTTTATGTCGCTTATGTCGGTATTGGCAAGGTTTATAAGGTAACAGAATTTTGCCCTTAAGGATAATTCCTTGTTCCAACCTAATTTAAAATAATCTTCAGGGAGCTCAAAATACATCTCATCTGGTATTACATATATCCCCCTACCTTCGTCATAATTTAATAGCGTTATTGTTGCTTCCTTCGCATAACGAGGCTCAAATTTAAGCAATTTGTATTTTTGCTCTAATTTTTTAAATACTTTGATGATCTGCCTTCTGTAATTTTCACTTGTCCAACCTTCATAAATGCCAAGATATTTAGCAAGATCATCATAGAAGAGTGTTAGCTTAGCTTGCGGGTTACCGTCATACTTCCAAAGCAGGTATAAATAAACGTCAAAAGCCCTTTCGGCTTGATCTTTTACTAAAAGAGGCGCTAAGCTTGAATTCTCCATAAACTCCCAAGCTATCGGTACGGATGGACCAATGGTATCAAGATATTCGTCTATTTTTGAGTCTATCTTAATAGTTTTTAAGTAAGCTAATATTTCTTCTGCTAATTGTGGCGAGTTAATCAGTATGCTTGTTTCGATATTGCTATCAAATGAAGATTCAGTCCAGTTTGTGCTGCCTAAAATTACTATTTTCTTGTCTATAATGACGGCTTTGGCGTGGGTGTATCTTGCCGGTTCATCATAATAAACCTTTATTCCGGCTTCCTTGAGACGTTTATAAGCCCTTGTGCTTTTTATTTTAGTTTCCCAATCGCTTGCGTGCCTTCGCTGAACAAAATCTACATTCTGATCTAAAATAACCTCAACATCTACTCCCCTATTCTTTGCTTCAATAAGCGCATTTATAAGTTTATTAGGCTTTGAATCCGGCCTAGCTAAAGATGACTCTACCGCAAACATCGCAACGTTTATTGAACTTTGTGCTTTAGCAATAGCTTCATTCACAGCAGGAAAATATTTGCTCCCGCTAATATCGGTTACATCAGCTGAATAACAAAAAGCTGTTGATGTCGTTCCAAAAATTAACAAGAAAATTATTAGACATTTTTTTGCTAGATTATAGAAATTATGGCAAGCCGAATAATGCATATTTCCAGGCTCAAGCCAGTTGCATGTTGTTCCAGACTGGTCGAGCAGCCTTAATGTGTTTACATTCTTTTATAATTTTCCTTCTATATTTAAAATCGGTACAATCACAACTAACCTTTGGATCAAGAATAACTTCATATTCTTTCTGTGGATCAGACTCGCTTTGTACAAAGAATTTTCCCCATTCAATTCCAACTCTCAACTTTAACAATTTGGCTCTATCCTCACGTTCTCTTTTCATGCTTTTAACTTTTTCTCTTGGAACGTCTCGGTATAACGAAGCTCTATCTTCAAAATATTCTGATCGATATGTAACTAAACTCTTATTTTGCAAATCCTCAATATGTTTCTCTATTATAGACAGATTTGATACTGCTTTATCAAAAGAACTATCAATTAATAGAATCTCCTCAAAGGTCTTTTTAGAATGAAAAAGCCAACCTTTACTAAAATATGACTTTCCTAAATCATTCAGGATTTCTATATTATCTTCTTTGTGATACCTATTCTTGGCTTTATTTGTAAGGATAAAATCTTTATCAATTTTGTCGATGTTGCTTTCATAAACAGAAAATCTTGAGCTTATCATTTTCGGCTCGAATTTTAGGTTGATTAAGTTGTTCTTGTAGAAATCTTCGAAAATATCAACCATCCGCTCGTAGCCTAAAAACTTAATGAGATATATTTCATTCATTGCATTTACTACATAGATTAAAGTCCGAAGATTTATATCAAGATAATCTCTAAAATGCTTGCTCTTTAACAAAATCAAGACTTCCCCGGCATTATAATTGCACCATTCGCGGAAATTCCTGAATAAATGAAGAAAATTAGTACTCCTTGCATCAGCTTTACCTTTTTGTTTCTTAAACTCATGTAGCTCTTGCAAAATAGACTTATATTCATCTTCTTTATAATTTAAGCCGGAATTATTCACAAAATTTCCGTCTTTTATATAGCAACTTAATGGATAAGGATAAAAACAATCTAATTCTGAAGCGAAATGATTCGTGAATGATCTTAGTATTAGATTATGTGAACTATCCGGAGAATACTCTTTCAACCTTACAACAGCTGAAGTAGTATGATAAATACTGTAATATCCCTGAGCAACTCGCCAAGAGGGGAATCTAAGCCGGTTAAAAGATTCTTCGGAATCAGGCTTTATTATTGCAATGGGATCCTCAACCAGAGGGTCGTGATAAGCACATTCGTCATACCATCCGTTTATTAGCAACTTTGAAATTAAATCTATATCGTATTTTTTGTTTTGGCTTCGCGTCGTCCCTATGACATTACCGATCTTCTGCTCATCAAATTCAGAAATATAATTGGCAAGAATTACATTTAAACCCGGAGCGAGCGCACTACGATTCCCAGTATTTGAAGAACTCCTGTTACAATGATTGATTATATCAACCATTAATTTGAGAATATTATGGAATTTTATATATTCAGATATCATCTTAACAATAAAAAACCCTTGCCGTTATTTCTAAGAGAGCAAGGGCTATTAGCAAAATATTTAAATATTTCTCTGTTTTAACCAATAATTATCCCTCCTCTGCTTCTACGGTTATCTTACTTACTCTTGGAGGTAGCTTTTTCGTTTTTGTGTCATTAATCGTATATTGCCACTGGTCATAATCAAATGCTACTGCATAACACCGCGTTATCTCTTCTCCATCAAACTTGACTAAAAATCCACCTTCGGCAATTTTAATCTCCCTCTTTTTTCTCAACTTGGGCTATATTAGACCAATTTAGTTTCTGCAATGATTCAGAATATTTCTCAAGAGCAGCAGCAAATGCTTGTCCTGCTTCCAAGTTGCTAATCTGATAACTTTCATTTAAACCTTTCTTGCTTTTAAAATTAATCTCATAATAATGGACTATTGGTATCTTATAATTGTTATTGAATCTTCTATCAGGACCTCCATCCTTATTAACATAACGCCATGTTTGATCAACTACCTGAGAATCTGACGGAACTCCATCTTCTTCAATAAATCGTTGAGTGTGGTGCTCAAAGCGTAAATCTCTAAAATCAATTAAAGCAAAGGCTGTGCTTATCTTACTTGGCATTACAAGGAATCCTGGATAAATAAAAAGAGTGCCGCCATTTGCATTATTCAGCTTAAGTGGAACGTATTTGGTATTGATATAATCTAAATGGCCACGGTCAAAACTAACAGGTGTCCTAGTAACGCTTGATGATGCAGCTGAACGTGTTTTAACCCTATTATTTTCTTGAGATGACGTAATATCCCATATTTTTATTGACTTAGATAATAAATCGAAATGATTTTCGAGCGAGATATATTCACTAAGAGCCTGATTGTCTAAACTAAAATCAATTTCTAGCTTAAAATCTTCATAAATTTTGCGTACGTCAATAGCGTCTTGCTTTTTTGTTCTGCAATTATCCTTAAACCATCTTATGAAAAACCCAAAAATCAACAAATAAGAAATAACTAATAAAAATATGGAGAAAGAATGTTTGGCTTTAGCGGAATCGTATTCGCTCCTTAGGTTAACCTTCTCTTCCTGCGCTTTAATAATGGACTCTTTGAGCCCAAAAAAACCATCGCTCGTTAATAACTCTGGGACAAAACTCTTTATTTCGGTTGCACCGGATGGCAAATATTGCGTATATCGATTATCTTCAGGAGTGATTACTGGCTTATCTTTTACATCTTCTGGAATAGCACCAATTCGTTTACGATCATAAATGCCTGTTCCCGGAATACCAGTATTTAAGAATGTGCCATTCGGACCAAGATTAACACTCAACCCTCTAATACCAACTGTTGCGCTCAATCCGCTTTTAGATAGATTAATACGGAATCCTGGAAAAAGCGTAAGCCTTTTTCTAAATTTCCAAGCCATTTTTATCTCCTAATCAAGCTTAATAATCTTCATTACAATTTTTTACCCATTCTTAAAAACAGTTTTACATTTAGGACAAGTAATTTCTAAATGACTTTTATCTGGGAATTTTAACTTCTGTCCACAGGAAGGACAATCTGCTATACGTTCTGTGACTAAACTTAATTTGTCGTTTACTTCCGCGATCTTATGCTCTTTTTTATATTTCTTAATAGCTTCCCAAATATATTTACTGATATCTTCGGTTACTCTTTCAAAACCAAGAATACTAGCTGTCTGCTCAATCAGGCTATCTTTTGGCATAGTGTACTCTTTTTCTAATGCAATCAAAGCAGCCTCTCCTATTTCTTCCGGAGCGATTAATTCTATATCTTTTATATCTATTGAATCTCTCTGCCTAATTGGTGGCTTATCCATATTTGTCGGCCAATAAAAATTATTCTTTTTCTTAAATAACTTCTCTCTGATACACACTTGTTCAGCTTCCTCAAGGATTTCTTTTATTCGGCTTCCCACTGCACGAATTCCCCAATGTTGAATAACGCGCCTTTCTGCTTCCTCCTGATGTATCGGACCTTCATGGTTTACTACTTTTCTTAAAATAAAACAAATTTTATCAATGTCTGTAATGTAAAAATTTTCTGATGGTAATTTAGGATGAGTTGGTGTTTTTGAGTAAATACTAAATGGGGTTTGTTCTTTTTTAGGTATACTCTTGTATTGTATTTCAAAGCTAGAATTTAGTTTTTTTTTACAAATTGTTCCCTCTTTAACTTTTTCAATTATATTAACTAGCCTTTCAAATTCTAAACGTGGATTCTTAAACCAATCTGTTGACCAAACCCTATAGATATTCCAATTTAAATCCTCTAAAACCTGTTGTCTTAATCTATCTCTATCGCGTGCCGTAGAGGACGAGTGATAATAAGCGCCATCACATTCTATCCCCAAAAGATACCTTCCCGGATTATTATCATCAACCACGGCTAAATCAATCCTAAACCCAGAACAACCAACCTGCTTACATACTTTATATCCTTTACTTGCTAACAAGTCATAAACTGATTCCTCAAAAGGAGATTCGGCTAAACCTATGGCGTCAGTTTCGCGTATTAAGGCAGTTTTTCCTTTTTGAGCAAAATCTAAATAATGTTTTAATAAATGGACTCCTTCACTCTCCGTTTTCGATAAATCAAAATCGTCTCCCTTAATAGAGCTAAATATCTCTAAACGCTTTCTAGCACGGGTTACTAATACATTTAATCTTCTGGCCCCGCCTATTTGATTTATAGGGCCGAAGTTCATCGGCAATTTACCCCTTTGATCCTTCCCGTATCCGACGCTTATAAATATTATATCTCTTTCATCACCCTGAATAGTCTCTAAGTTTTTTACAAAGAAATGTTCTAACTTATCTCTAGCGAAGAATACTTCAAGGGTATTATCTTCTCTTAACATCTCCTCTATCACATCCTCAATTGCATATTTTTGCCTGATACTAAATGTACCGACTCCAAGACTTAGTTCGGGATTCTCTTTAAAATGCTTAAAGACAGCTTTTGCCACTTCTCTAGCTTCTTCAATATTTGTTCCGCTACCACCTCTATCATAGGTAGTATTTGGTAAATAATGAAATTTTATACCTAAATTAACGCATTCTTCTTCGGCGCAAGGAAAAGTAAAGAGATGATTGTTGTAAAAATGTTTATTTGAGAAGGCAATTAATGATTCGTGCTTACTTCGATAATGCCATCGTAACATTGTTTTTGGAATCCCGCTAACCGCACATTCATCGAGAATACTATCCAAATCTTGTGGTAATATTTCTTCAGAAATTTCTTCCTCATCTTCAGATGTAATAACTTCTGATTGGAAGAAAGTGGTCGGCGGTAATTGTTTACTATCCCCCGCTATCACAACTTGCTTTCCTCGCAATATCGAACCAATACTGTCTTCGGGAGGTATTTGGCTTGCCTCATCAAAGATAACAAGATCAAACTTTATTAGTTCGGGATTCAAAAACTGGGCTACAGTTAACGGACTCATCATTAGGCAAGGCTTCAGACTTGCCACTACATTTGGCGCTTGCTCAAAAAGTTTTCTTATCGGCATATGAGCCCTTGTTTTTCTAGCCTCTCTCAACAAGATACCCAATTCTGATCCTTTGGATGGAGTATACGAAGGAGTATAAGTCGTATCCAATTTACCAGAAAGCATATGTTGAATTCTGACTCTTGCTAATTCTATTAGCTTCTTATCAAGTTCACAGAATTTTTGAATCATTTTTTCGTGGTCTTCACTGCGAAACTTCTTTAAGGAAGCTCTTTCTGAGAAAGCAACATCTAACCAACATCTCAAAAACTGACATTTAAATGTATCGGTAATTTTATCAAAAGGAATTTTTAATGAGACTACTCTTTTAACAAAATCCTTTAATCCTTTGCCTTCGCATTCTTTCAAAATTTCCTGGTATCTGGCCCAATCATCAAGACGATCTATATTCTCCCTCATAAATGAAATCTTTTCGATTAACTCGGCAAGCGGAATTTCGGTAAATTTCCTATTAAAAACTATTTCTTCATCTATTTTTGCATTTTTTATAAACAAACTAATGTCGTCTTTTAGCTTTACTATATAACCAGATAACTCATTTGAAAGCGATCTAATTGCTTCTTTATCAATTTTTTGTTGGCTCACTACTTCAAAAATACCATCATCAAAACATTTTTTAATAACGTAATAACGGAATTTTACTATCCATTTTGAAAAATTATCCAAAGACTCCCAATTAGTATTAGTCCCTTTCCAAAGCGCGCCAAACAATTCTTGACCAATTTCATGATTACCAATTATTTTCTCGGCTGCTTGCTTGCCTTCTCTTATCTTACTCAAATCGGCGATAATCTCTTTTATGCGTGGCTTATATTTATCATCTACAATATATTGTTTTAGCAGATTACGATCTCTCCAGAATGCACTCGTAAGAAATAAAAATGGATTTTTTGCATAGCGGCAATATCTATCGATAAGCGCTTCAACATGGAGAGTTCCAGATATAATCTTCTCGATATTATACCTAGACTGCATTCCACTCTTAAATTCGTTGAAAAATTTAACAGTTTTCACCAATTCTTCTATATCACAAGATAGAGAGTTCCAGCGATCGTTTGTTAATATAGATTTTGCGACGCTTGGATATTCTTGTAAAACTTTATCGGCTTCAAGCAAAACTTCAATATCAAGTATAGAAACCGGATCCTTAAAGAATGAAATATTTTTAAGTTTTTTAACAAGATCAATTATGCCAGAATAATTATCAATTATTATTCCTATCAACTCAGTTAACTTCAACTTGTCTTGATAATAAATATTGGTCAAAGAAGAACCATTCCAGGGATGCTCCAGGGGTTCGCCGATTTTTGATAAATTATCAGCCAAGCTATCCATTAATTCGCACGACAAACTGTATCTTCTTCTGTTCCATTCTTTAACTTCATTAAATGCAAAAGAAACATCATTAATTTCAGGACAGCTGTTTATAATTCCAAAAGCTTGATATGGAGTCATTTCTAAATTACCGAAAGGCGTATGAATATCTTTCACGTAATTATTTAATTCGGTCTTTATTTTTTCTAGCTTAGCGATTTCTTCATCGTGTGAATGATCCGGTTTTTTCTGCATTTCTAATACGCGAACTAACTCCTTTAGGACTTCGTTCTTGTTAGTCTTCCTACTGTGTAACTCTAAACAGAAATCACCAAGCCCATTATTATCGAGTCGTTTTTTTACTACTTCTAAAGCGGCCATTTTTTGGCTTACAAAAAGTACTTTTTTCCCTTCTGCTAAAAATTCTGAAATTATGTTTGCTATCGTTTGAGATTTACCTGTTCCCGGAGGGCCTTCTATTACTAGGTTTTTTCCTTCTTTTACTGCCTCTATTGCCTGCTGTTGACTTGAGTCAGCATCCAAGATTTGAAACGTCTTATGTGGGTCTAATTCCCTATCTAAATCCCTTTCTTCTAAAGATAATCCCAGCGAAACGTTTTGCTCTACGGGTTGACCACAAATTAAACGAATAATTGAATTATTCAATAGAACTGATAAAAACTTCCCTATATCCTTGTACATAATGAACTTTGCAAAGGAAAAAAGACTAAGATATATCTCATTGGATAATCGCCATCGGCTTTGCCGTTTGATAGCATCCTGAATTTGGGAAAAAATCTTCTGAGGGTTTATATTTTCTAATTCTTCATCAATTGGTTCGATCGTAACGTTAAAATCATTTTGCATCTTTAAAATTAAGGCGGGATTTAATATCAACGAATCTTCTTCGTGATATTTTAGCTTAAACTTGCCTCTCGCTGACGTACGGGTTAATTCGACGGGTACTAAAATGATTGGCGCCTTTAATTTAACATTGGATGATTCCGATTCATACCATTCTAGACAGCCGAGCGATAGGAATAAGACATTATATCCCTGCTCCTCCATGACAGAATTAGCTTTTGAGTAAATACGGAACAAATTCTTTGGCAATTTATCTTTGGTTAAGTCTGTCTGTAAATACTTATCTTTATGCTTATCTTTAAGCTCTTCTTTTTTGTAGGTCTGAAATTCTTCCGAAAATTCTTTTTCTATATTCGCATTATCTTCTTTGAATAACTCGCCTTCTTCTAAATCTAATGGAAGAAACTCCATTCCCTCATTCTGGACGGCAAGAGTACTTAAAACTTCCGGAGGAAGCTCATCGATTATCTTTATTGTGGTGACTTTGGTAGGGCGAAAATTTAATAATCTATTTCGCTTAGAGAGGTCGACTAGCTTATCTTTCCACTTCTTTATACGCTCTTCAACAATATTGGGCATCTGTAACCCCTACATACTTATTTCATTTTTTGCTTCTCCCAACCAATTCATCAATACTTACTTCTAAAGCATCGACTAATTTAACTAAAGTCTTCAAGGTCGGAGAATCGCCTATTCCTTGCTCAATCTTAGTAATTGTGTTAAAAGAAAGCCCGGTCTTCTCTGCTAATTTCTGCTGGGTCAATCCCTTTCGCCTTCGGTATTCTTTTACGCGTTTTCCTAGCATATTTTTACTTGACTATAGAATATAATAGTATTATTATAATGATAATTAGTCTAAGGACACTTTAAGCGTATTTTAACACTAAAAACGCTCTTTTCAAACCAATTTCCACCCCCTGACAGCATTGATTTTTGGGTGTTCTTTGAGCAAAAAGGCAAATTTTGGTGCGGTCAAAATTTGCCTTTTGCCCGCACTTCTCAAGCGTTGTCCGCGAGAGGCGCAGCGTGCCGCACCGCGGCGGTCTTTTTGTGTTGACTGCGGCATAGCGGACGAACCCTTATAAACTTTTGTTTTTTGCTTGTAGTAACTTACCGGTGAGGACGCTGCTGCTGCAGCCGCCCCCACCCGGCTGCAGCAGCAGCTGCGCCGTACACGCAATAAAATTAGCTGGAAGTCCCGCGACCTAGCGGGACGCCAAGCGAGGCCTGCGCCAAC
>Ga0172375_10008876_pt1 | contig 13401 bp, 11 predicted proteins | sample LakKiv1m_FD_114537 | JGI IMG/M metagenome (GOLD analysis project Ga0172375, IMG submission 114537) | Freshwater microbial communities from Kabuno Bay, South-Kivu, Congo - kab_092012_11.1m | ecosystem: Environmental > Aquatic > Freshwater > Lake | place: Democratic Republic of the Congo...
CTGCACCATCAAAAAACCATCTCATGACGAGGTGGTTTTTTGATTTACTTTTTTACCAACCTTTGGCAACAATCGCGGCTTCTGCGGCCGCCACTTGGGCTTCTTGTTTTGACGTTCCATTTCCGGTGGCGATTTGATCTTTTCCTAAAAACACGCCGACCACAAATTCTTTTGCATGATCCGGCCCGGTTTCTGACAAGACTTTATACGACGGCGTGATGCCCGTGTGCTCTTGTGCGGCTTCTTGAAATCGACTTTTTGGATCAATATAAAGACGTTGTTTGAGCACATGATCCAACTGCGACAACACACGATCCGTAATAAATTTTTTCGCCGCCTCCCATCCTTGATCCAAATAAATGGCGCCAATAATCGCCTCATAGGCATTGGCCAAAATATACTTGCGCGCTTTTGAGCCAGCGTCTTTTGCCTCACCTCGCGACATGTGCAAATACGGCTCAATCTCCAATGTCTGACACAAACCGGCAAGCATTTCCGCGTTCACGAGCGCTGCACGCCAGTTTGTGAGTTCCCCTTCCGGGTTTTCAAAATGCAGGTAGAGATATTCTGTGACCACTAATTCCAAAACCGCATCTCCCAAAAATTCCAATCGCTCATTATGTCCCAGACGAAAATCCGGGTGTTCGTTTAAGTAGGATCGATGAACAAGCGCTTGTTGTAACGTATCTTTATTTTGAAACGTAACGCCAAGTGTCTGCTCAAGATCATCAAGTTCTGTTTTAGGCATATTTATTCTTTAACCTCCTCTTTTTGTTGATCAACTTTTTTAATATCTCCTTTGGCCACCATTTCTTTATACACGGCTCCAAGCACGCCGTTTACAAATTTACCGGATGATGGACCTCCAAACCCTTTAGCAAGTTCAATCGCTTCATTGATGGCAACTTTTGCGGGAATCGCATCGGAATATTTGAGTTCATAAATCCCAAGCCGCAAGATATTGCGATCAATAAGGGTGAGCATTTCAAGCGGCCAGTTGGGCGCAAACTCAACAATCACTTCATCGATTTCCCCGCGATGGGCAATCACCCCATGCACCAATTCTTCCACAAATTTTTCATCATCAAACTTTGGCGCAAATTCTTGACGATTAAATTCAATGATTTCCGGCAAACGAACATCTGGCATGCCTAAAAAATCCCACTGATAGAGAGATTGCATGGCGATGGTACGTGAAAGGTGTCGATTGGACATACACAAAGAGCTAACGAACGAAATAAAAGGAACAGAAAACACCTAAAGCTAGGCCTTTGGTGTTTTAGCGGTTTTCTTTTGAGCTTTTTTTACAAGCTTTTCACCGGATGTTTTTGTTTTGATGACTTGGCGACCCTGATAAAATCCACAAACCGTGCAAGCGCGGTGTGGGCGAAGGGGCATCTGACAATTTGAACAAACAGAGGTGGTTGCCGGCTTAAGCGCGTCGTGAGATCGACGTCGGCGTCCGGCGGAGTTTGATTTTTTTCTGGCTGGAACTGGCATAGGTAAGGTTAAAATACGAGATCCCGATCGGGGTCTGAACAAAGAAAGACTATCATTTCACAAAAGATACGTCAATATCCATAGTAAATCCGCTCGCAAAACCGCTTTGGGTCCTCATGAAGGTGGTCAATGCGGTTCATGTGGTAGGCATAGACGTTTTCGGGTTCCTTTGCCCCGGAAAACACATATTTAGCCTCAAGCCAGGTTGTGTGCATGACATTGGCCCAATAGAGCAAAACCCCTTGATAAAACTCCTCAAACGAAAGCGGAATCAAACTTTGATAGGCTTTGAGAAACACGCGCGCAAAATGGAAATGGATATCTTCCCACCCATCATCAAAACAATTGATCATCATGCTGCGCGCAAACTCATACGACCGTGGGGCAACACAGGTATTTTCAAAATCAATCACATGGGTCATGTTCCCCTTTTCATCCACAAGCACATTTTGATACGTGAGATCTCCATGAATCAAAACTTGGTTTCCAGGATCAAGTTCAAATATTGAATCATGCAATTGTTCAATCAATCTTTTCTTTTTTTCCAGTGTACAAATAATGTTCTCATCAAACGGCCGGGGCTCTGCTTGTTCACGCAAAATCTGCACAAGCTCATTGGCTTCCCAAAAAAACTGCTCTTTGTTTGCCAAATGGAACGGCTGAAACTGATCCACATCCACAGATGCGCCGGCTATGTGCACACACGCAAGCAAAGTACCCAACCGTCTGGTTTCTTCATCTGATAAATCCGTCACACGCAATGCATGTGATTCAACAAACGGAAAAAGGCTGCACCAATGACCATGAAGATAAAAAGCGGATCGTCCGTGCACATCTTTTTTCGGCAATAAAACAGGAATACCTTTTTGCGCAAAAAATTGTTCAGCATTTTTAATTTGAAAGACTGCCTGGCTCATGCGCTGACGATATTCTTTCAAAAAATAGGGTGCGCCATCAGCCATGATTTTAAAATTTTTTGCTTTGTATCCACTGTGGATGGACGAATGTGTCTCTACACTCGAAAATCCAAACAACCGCTCCAAGGCACGATAAGTAGATTGTTGATTTTTGGGGAGAAACAAAGCCATGATGAGAAAACACCGCAGGGATTCCCCCGCGGTGTTGTTTTAAATAAGTGTGATGGATGCAACCGTATCATCTTCTTTTTTGAACCGCATGATGCGTACGCCTTGTGTGGCACGACCAAGTACAGAAACGGATTTAAGCGGTGTGCGCACCACTTGACCCGCGCTTGAAATCACGAAAATATCGCGTTCGTCTTTTGATGCAACCAAATGAGCAGAAACAATCTTTCCGGTTTTCTTGGTGATGTTGGCGGTTTTAATACCAGAGCCACCTCGACCCTGTACTTTATATTCAACCACATCGGATCGCTTTCCATATCCATGCTCCATCACCACAAACAATTCTTTTTCACCCGGCTTTTTGGCTTCACCATTTTTCAAAATACCCATGCCAACCACAGCATCGTCCCCTTTCAATTTCACACCACGAACACCCGCGGCCGCACGCCCCATTGGACGAATGAGCTTTTCTTCAAACCGAATGGATTGGCCGCCGGCTGTCACCAAAAACACCTGATCTTTTCCTGTGGTTGGCCACACCCATTGTAAACTGTCTCCATCGTTTAATTTGATGGCAATGAGTCCGGAACGTCGCACATTTTCATACTCAGAGATTTCCGTTTTCTTGATGGTTCCTTTGTTGGTCACCATGAGCAAATATTTTGTCTCAGCCAAATCATCCATGGACAAGGTTGCGGAAACGCCTTCACCCGGCGCCAATTGCAAAAAGTTGACCAGTGCCTGACCTTTGGCAATGCGAGACGCCTCCGGCACATCATAGGCCTTAAGTTGGAAAACGCGGCCACGAGTGGTGAAGAACATCAAATCTTTATGTGTGGTGGTGGTAAAGACCTGTTCCACTTCATCTTCTTCTTTGGTGGTTAATCCGGCCACGCCTTTTCCGCCGCGTTTTTGCGTTTTGAACGTATCCGGATCAATGCGTTTGATGTATGCGGCTTTGGTGATCATCACAACCGTTTCTGTGTCCGGCACAACATCTTCAATGGAAAATTCTTTGACGCCGGATTTGATGACCTGTGTGCGACGTGGGGTGGCATAGCGAGCTTTCAAATCAACAATCTCGTTGGCGATCACGGTCATCATCTTTTTTGCAGACCCTAAAATCGCTTCCAACTCTTTGATGAGCGCCAATTTTTCTTTATACTCTTGCTCAACACGCATGGTTTCCAAGTTGGCAAGCTGTTGCAAACGCATATCCAAAATGGCCACGGCTTGTCGCTCTGACAATTTGAAATTCTTCATCAAATTAAGACGCGCCTCATCTTTATCTTTTGATTTTTTAATGGTGGCGATGACCTTATCAATGTTGGCTATCGCGATCATCAACCCTTCCAAAATATGCGCGCGATCTTTGGCACGTTCCAAATCAAATTCGGTTCGACGTCGCACAACCTCTTGTCGATGTTTCAAGTACTCTTCCAAAATCATTTTCAAATTCAACACGCGAGGCTGCATGCCTCCATCCACAAGGGCCAACATGTTGTAATGGGTTGATTCTTGAAGTTGTGTGGTTTGATACAAACGATTGAGCACTTTTTTTGGATACGCATCTTTTTTGAGTTCAACCACAATGCGCACCCCTTCGCTTGTTGATTCATCACGCAAATCTTTAATACCCTCGATTTTTTTATCGCGGACATTTTGTGCAATGCGTGTGAGCAAATTGGCTTTGTTCACCTGATACGGAATTTCTGTAATCAAAATGGCAAAGTTGCCTTTTTTGTCTTCAACGATTTCTGTTTTTCCACGCACCACCACTCCCCCGCGACCTGTGGCAAAGGATTGTTTCAAATCATTGGCATTATAAACGATTCCGCCAGTTGGAAAATCCGGACCTTTGACGATTTCAGACAATTCTTCCATGGAAACATTTTTGTCTTCAATGAGTTTCAAGGCCGCATCACACACTTCTCCCAAGTTGTGGGGCGGAATGTTTGATGCCATACCAACCGCAATACCAACCGTTCCGTTGATGAGCAAGTTTGGCAATTTTGCCGGCAACACACGCGGTTCCTTATGGGTTCCATCAAAGTTTGGAGAAAAATCAACCGTATTTTTTTCAATATCAAGCAACAACTCTTCTGAAATGGTTTCCAATTTCGCTTCTGTGTAACGATAGGCAGCGGCCGGATCACCATCAAGTGAACCGAAGTTTCCTTGCCCGCGAATAAGCGGATAACGCATGGAAAAATCTTGAGCCATGCGCACCAAAGAATCATACACAGCCGAATCTCCGTGCGGGTGATATTTTCCAAGCACATCTCCAACCACGGTGGCGCATTTTTTAAACTTGGCACTGGATCGCAAACCGGTTTGCCACATGGAATACAAAATGCGGCGATGCACAGGCTTGAGCCCATCGCGCACATCCGGCAAAGCCCGACCGACAATCACAGACATGGCATAATCCAAATAGGCCGTCTGCATTTCATCGATAATGCTTTGCGGTTCGATTTTTCCAACATTGAACGCAATCTCGTTTGCGTCATCTTCCGTTTGTTTTTTCGGTTCCATACGTTGATTGTTGTTGAATCTGTGTTTTTACCTGATCAATAACCGCTGCTTGCGCAGCTGCCTCAGCTTGAAAAAAATTCGCTCGCTCTTGCACTCCATCTTTGAGTCTCCCAACCGCTTGTTGCATCTGTTCTTTTGTGGCTTTGACATCCTTCATGCGTCCGCCTGTTTCTTGAAACGAGGAAACTACTTCTTGTTTTGCATCTCCAACCTGCACATGCAATATGCGTCCGACCGTAAAAACCCATCCAACCACCACAAACAAAACGCACAGCACAATCGTTCCCCACATCCAACGTTTTTCTGAAGCGGACAATGGACGCAGAGAAATTGGTTTTGGACGTTTTTGTTGCATATTAACGTGTCAGGGTCACAATGAGCATGTCTTCTTCCGGTAAATCTTTTCTGGTGACTTTATATTTGTTCATTTCTTCTTTTCGGCACGCACCCATTTCTTTGCAAAAGACATCCAATGTTTCAAGCGGTTCTTTTACATTTAGAATCTGATACATCATAGGAATCACAACCCGAGGCTCAATCTGCGCAATCACTTCGCTGGCTTGTTTTGCGGAAAGCACGCTTCCCCCACCAACCGGCACCATCAACACATCAATGTTTTGGAGCTCTTGCAGTTCTTCATCGGAAAGCGGTCTATCAAGCCCGCCAAGATGGGCAATGTGCATACCCTCAGCTTCCAATCGGAATAAACAGTTTGGAACCGGTTCATTTTTTTGTTGGCGTTTTAGCGGCGCATCCACCCCAAACGCAAATACCCCTCGCACTTCAAATTCACCCGGCATTTGGACGACCTGCGGATGTCCGGCAATCTCTGAAAGATTGTTTGCCACCTCTTCATTGTGAGACATCAAAACCATTTGCGCTTCAAGGGTGCGCGGAAAACGAAGTCCGGTGGTGTTTTGATACGGGTCAATGACAACCGTTACCTCACCGTCTGAAGTGGTGGTGGTGATCTCAAAACAAGAAAGTCCGTGCCAATAAATCTGCATAAAAAAGAATAAAAATCATTCATGAGAACGCCTCAAGTATATCAAAGGAGCCTCAATTAAACAAGACTAAACCGCCTCTTCAAAGGCCTCTTGCCAATAAGCGATTTCCTCATCGATTTCTTTTGGATCCGGATCTTCTTCTGTCACCAAAAAGCCTTCTTTATAAAACTGCACACGATTTAAAATCTCTGTCTTCTGGGTTTCATCTCCTTTTTGTGCAAACGCTTTTAATGTTTCGATTTTTTCTTCGATCGTTTTTGTGTGCTCTTGCCATTTTTTCAAAAGCGCTTCGTAGGCAGCCTCATCATCGCTTACATGTTTTTTAATCGCCTCTGCCAATTTTGATTTTGCCACCATGATGCCATCTTCAATTTGATACACCTGTTCGGGTGACAATTTCTCCGCAATCAAATCACTTTTGACCAACTCCTCAACATAAACTCCGTCTTTGACCAATGGTTCAATCACGGCTTTGACCGCACCATCTACATGTTCAAGCACAAGCTGATTCATTTTGCCTTCTTCTTTGGTGGTAATGAGTTCTTGATAGGCATGACGATAGGGATATTCTTGAACCCCAATATCATGGAACGCCTGTTTGATGGTTGTTTCATCTGTTGTTTCATCCGCCAAAAGATCGTCATGGATTTTTTGGGCTTCTTGTTTGATGGTGTCAGGCAAGGTTGGAACAAAATGATGGATGGCAAATTGGAATTCATCCAAAAGGGCTTTGTGTGGGTGGGACATAAGGGAAAGCGGATAGCCCCGCCTGTGGCGGGGTCCCGCCAAAGAAAACGTCGGCGGGATGATTAGTGATTAGCAAATAGTGAAATGAGACACCTTTCCTACGCCTGTATGGTACTCAACTCCAAAAAGATTGACAAACCCCCTCTTGACGTAGAAACCCTTTTTCGCTAAGATTCTTGCACTTATTCATTCTTAGCCCCGTTGGACCGTTTTTGCTCTATTGAGCAAAGATCGTCTGGCGGTATATTTTTGTATGACCCAACAAAACACAGGTGAGTTTCAAAAACTCTTGGAGGAAGGCAATTATCTTAACATCCCAAAAGTTGGGGATGTTGTCACAGGAAAAATCATCGGAGCCGGCCGACGCGAAATTCGCATTGACGTAAACGGCATGGCAACCGGTGTGGTTCGAGGACGTGAACTCTTTTCCGAATCAAAAGAGTACGGCGGATTAAAACCGGGAGAAGAAGTCGAAGCAACCATTATTGAGTTGGAAAACGAAGATGGAGAAATGGAACTCTCCTTCCGTTTTGCCGGCCAAAAGAAAGCTTGGGAAGAATTGCGACACTTGTTCACCACCGGCGAAACCATTGATGTCAAAATCTTGGAAGCTAACAAAGGTGGACTTATTGTCAATTTGCACAACATCACCGGATTCCTTCCGGTTTCCCAATTGTCCCCTGACCACTACCCACGCGTAAGTGGTGGAGACAAAAACAAAATTTTGGAAAAATTGCGTTCATACATTGGATCAAAAATGGCGGTCCGTGTGATTGATGTAAATGAACCAGAAGAAAAATTGATCGTTTCTGAAAAAACCGTTTGGGAAGATGCCCAAAAGAACGTGATTTCCAAATTCCAAGTTGGCAATGTGATTGAAGGAGAAGTCACAGCTGTGGCGGATTTCGGAGCGTTTGTAAAATTCGATTCATTGGAAGGATTGGTACACATCTCAGAAATCGCTTGGCAACGAATTGATCATCCTCGCGATTTACTCAAGATTGGACAAACCGTGAAAGCGGAAATTATCGGCATTGAAGGAAGCAAGATTTTCTTGTCCATGAAAAAATTGGTCAAAGATCCATGGGCCGATGTTGAAAAGAAATATGCGGTTGGAACCATGGTGGAAGGAACCGTCTTGAAAGTAAATCCATTTGGATTGTTTGTGGAATTGGATGAAGAAATCCATGGACTTGCGCACGTTTCAGAACTTTCTGAAAAACCCGTGACCGATGTCACAACCATTGCCAAACCAGGTGATCGCATGAGCTTCCGTATTGTGTCCATTGAACCAAAAGAACATCGTCTTGGACTTTCCCTTAAACCGGAATCAGCGGAAAAACCGGCTGAAGAACCAAAAGAAAAACCAAAACCAGAGGCAGCCGAATAACACAAACCTATGAAACCACTTTCAAAAAATATCATCATTGCTGTCTTGACGATCATCGTCATATCCGCGATTTTTTCCAGCTACTCACTCAAAAAAGACAAGCCGGAAGAGGTCAATATGGCGAAAGTGGTGCAAGAAATCCAAAACAACTCGGTTCAATCCATTGAAGTGGAAGGAGCAGATGTTCGGATTGCGCTAAAAGACGGGGCAAAACAAACCACTCGCAAAGAAGCCACCGAATCTCTGACCCAATCGCTCATCAACTATGGGTTGAATGCGGATCAGTTAAAGAGCGCGGGCATCGCAATCAAAGACCGAAGCACAAAATCTTACTTTATGGGTGTGATTTTGCCTTCGCTGCTTCCACTCTTTTTGCTCATTATTGTGTTTTGGTTCATGCTCAAACAAATGCAAGGAGCCAATAACAAAGCCATGTCGTTTGGATTATCCGGTGCCAGAGAAATCAAAGACGGAAAACAAAAAGTCACATTCAAAGATGTGGCCGGTGCCAAAGAATCAAAAGAAGAGTTGCAAGAAGTGGTTGAGTTTTTGAAAAACCCAAAAAAGTTTGCGGACCTTGGAGCAAAATTACCAAAAGGTGTGTTGCTCATGGGCCGACCTGGAACAGGAAAAACCCTTCTTGCGCGTGCGGTTGCCGGAGAGGCGGAAGTGCCATTCTTTCACATGAGCGGATCCGAATTTGTGGAAATGTTTGTGGGAGTTGGAGCTTCTCGTGTGCGAGATTTGTTTGCACGCGCCAAAAAAGCCGCCCCATGTATTGTCTTTATCGATGAAATCGATGCGGTCGGACGCCAACGCGGCGCCGGACTTGGCGGATCTCATGACGAACGTGAACAAACCTTAAACCAAATCTTGGTTGAAATGGATGGGTTTGCCCCAAACTTGGGTGTGATCGTAATTGCGGCCACCAACCGACCGGATGTCCTTGACCCAGCGCTTTTGCGCCCAGGCCGATTTGATCGACGGGTGATCATGGATTTGCCGGACATCAACGAACGCGAGGCCATCCTAAAAATCCACGCAAAAAACAAACCCTTGACCCAAGAAGTGGATTTACGTCGGGTTGCAGAACGCACACCGGGATTTTCCGGAGCTGACCTCATGAACCTGTTAAACGAAGCCGCTATTCGCGCCGCTCGTCGCAATGACACAAAAGTGAACCAAGAAGACGTATTGGATTCCATTGAAAAAGTTTTGCTTGGACCTGAACGCAAAAGCTACCTCATGAGCAAAGAAGAAAAGAAAGTGACCGCATATCATGAGGCCGGACACGCCATTGTGGCGCACATGCTTCCGGAAGCTGATCCGGTTCACAAAGTCTCCATTATTCCTCGCGGTTCAGCCGGAGGATACACCCTCAAACTTCCATCTGAAGACAAACGTCTTCACAAACGTGCGGAGTTTATTGCTGATCTTGCGGTCATGCTCGGAGGGTTCATTGCAGAAAAAGAAACCTTTGGAGACATCACCACCGGGGCTTCGGATGATTTGAAAAAATGCACACGCTTGGCCCGCGAAATTATTACCCGTTACGGCATGAGCGAAACCTTAGGACCTCGCACCTTTGGAGAATCTCAAGATTTGGTCTTCTTGGGACGAGAAATCCATGAACAAAGAAACTACTCGGAAAAGACCGCTGAGGCAATTGACCTTGAAGTGGAAAAATTGGTGAATGGCGCTGTTGATACCGCTCGTGATATAATCCGGAAGGAAAAGATCCATCTGGATAAAATCGTCAAAGTGCTTTTGGAAAAAGAGGTGATAGAAAAAGAAGACTTTGAAGCGATTTTCAAGACGGACTCTTCTCTTTCATCTTAACCTTTCCATAACACATCAAGGAGGTATGTCATTCAAAAAACCCATAACGATCTATCGTTCGCTTATTCGTGATGCCGCAATGCTCACCTGGCAAAGAAAGTCGTTGTGGGTTTTTGGTATCTTTGCCGCGTTTATTTCAACCGGAGGTGTGCTCGATATTGCCAAAACCGGCATGCACAAGGTGCAATCCGGCGGAAATATCTTTGCCCAACTTTTTGAAGCTACGTTTGTTGGGTTTACCCTCTTTGGGCAATACATTCGGCAATTCAGTCAAATGAGTCCATTTTGGACCACCCTGCTTTTCTTGTGCACAACCCTGATTTTTATTGGCCTTGTGTTACTTGCGGTTGTTTCTCAAGCCTCGCTTATCCACGGCATCAAATCCCCCATCATTCTCCATCCACTGCATGCCCGCAAACAGGCATCAGTTCATGTTTCCAGCATCTTTTGGATTGATGCGTTCACAAAAATCATAAGCGGTATTCTCATTGTTGTTTCAACCCTTCCGGTTTGGTGGTATTACACATCCACCTCCTCGGTCAGTTTTTTTGCCGCGTTTGTTCAGCTGGTTATTTTCTTTCCAATGATCCTGATCATCAACATGCTTTCCATGTTGAGTGTGATTCATGTGGTTGAAACCGGTGAATCTGTTTCAAAATCCATTGCCGATGCCTGGCACATCTTTTCCAAACACTGGCTTGCCAGCATTGAATTCGCGCTTGTCTTGTTTATCCTCATGTCTGGTGTTGGTTTTCTCTTCCTTGCCTGTGCGGCCTTGGTGAGCATTCCGTTTGCGGTCCTGTATTCCGTCACCTTGCTCAGTGGTTCATTGTTCCTCTTTTTTGGAGCCAACCTCGTCTTTGCGCTTGTGGCGTTTTGTCTTATCTTGATGTTTGGTGGAAGTATTGTTACCTTCCAATACGCGGCCTGGTATCTTTTTTACAAAAAAACATTTGAAGAAACCCACAAAAAAAATCCCATCTCAAAATTTGCCCGACTCTTTCAAAAAAGCTGACCCCCTGTCATTGTTTTATCGATTGCCGTATGTCACAAGATATTCAAAGTATTGAAGATCTTCTCCATCACACAGGCGCAAAAACAACCACACAAACCGCCTCTACCCCCACGGCAGTGGAAGCCTTTGATTTGAAAATGCATGATGTTCGATTAAAAGAAAAAGAGGAGGAAGCGCAGGCTCAAGCAAAAACGCTTGGTGTTCCTTATGTAAACCTCAAAGGCTTCCCTATTTCGCCGGACGCCCTAAGACAGGTGCCGCAAGAACAAGCAGAACAACTGCAAGCGGTTTGTTTTTTGTTCACCGGACCGGAAATTCGTTTGGCGGCCACCAATCCAAATGCAGATGAGGTAAAAGAACTTTTATATCAACTTCAAGAAAGACAAAAAGCCAATGGAGGTATTTATAAAGTTTCAGAGGAGAGCATGCGAATCGCCATCAAGGCGTATGAGACGCTTCCAAAAATCAAGGCGATTATTAAGGGAGTCAAAATCACGGATGAAGAGCTTTCTCAATTCCAATCACAAATGAAAGCGGTTCAGGATGTACAAACCGTGATCACATCCGCGTCTATCACAGACATGATCACCATCATGCTTGCGGCCGCCCTTCAATTCGGCACCAGCGATATTCACGTTGAGGCAGAAGAGTCAAAGATTGCCGTTCGTTTCCGTGTGGATGGAATCCTCCAAGAAATCGCTACACTTCCACAAGATCTTTGGAAAAAAATCATCGCCCGCATGAAGCTTATCAGCGGACTCAAAATCAATGTGGTGGATCGCCCACAAGATGGTCGATTTACGATTTTTTTGAAGACAGGCGACACAGACGTGCGTGTTTCCACCATTCCAACCGCTTGGGGAGAATCCGTGGTTATGCGTATCTTGAAACCAAGCGCCATTAACGTGGAATTTGGACAATTGGGATATCGACCACTCGCAGAAAAGCGTTTGCTCAAAGAAATTGAAAAACCACACGGCATGGTGATCACAACCGGTCCAACCGGATCCGGAAAAACCACCACCTTGTATGCGATTTTGCGAAAACGCAACACACCCGGCGTAAAAATCATCACCTTGGAAGATCCAGTCGAATATAAGCTGGAAGGGATCAACCAATCCCAAATCGATCACACAAAAAACTACACGTTTGCAAGCGGTCTACGATCCATTTTGCGACAAGATCCGGATGTGGTGATGGTCGGAGAAATTCGTGATTTGGAAACAGCGGACGTGGCAATCAATGCCGTCTTAACCGGACACTTGCTTTTGTCAACACTGCACACCAATGATGCAGCCGGTGCCATTCCCCGATTTATTTCCATGGGCGTCAAACCGTTTTTGCTGGCTCCGGCCTTAAACGCGATTATCGGTCAACGATTAACCCGAAAAGTTTGTTCGGCTTGCAAAACAGAATCTCCACTTACGGATGAGCAAATGGCATTTGTAAAAAAAGTGGTTGCAGAAATTTCACCCGCTTCCGGAGAAGTTGTTCCACCGGAAAACACCTGGAAATTTTACAAAGGAAAAGGGTGCGAGACATGCAATCAATCCGGATATAAAGGACGACTTGGTATTTATGAAATTTTGACCATGTCTGAAGAAATCAAAGCCGCCATGAACGAAACGGTTTCTGAGTATCAAATGCGAGAGCTTGCAAAACAACAAGGCATGATCACCATGCAACAAGACGGTGTTTTGAAAGCCTTGGAAGGATTAACCTCTGTGCAAGAAATCTTGCGTGTGGCCGGTGAAGGCGTATAAAAAAACACTGTCAGATGACAGCGCGAGCGATGAGACTGAGGTCAGAGATTTGAAAAATGATCGGTAAGGACGAGCTCTCAGAACAGGAAGGGCATCCATTTGGATAAACCATGGCGAGTCCGGATCGCTTGATTCTGATGCCGGTGCCAGTTGCTTCGAAAAGGTCTTTTGCCTCCTGAACCGTCAAACGCAAACGTGTTTTGCATCGTACGCAGTAGGTTCGAACGTCAAGCGGGTCTGCGCATTCCTCACAAAGAAACACGGGCAAAGACTCTGTGGAGACCATGCCATGTCTCACACAGACAACACACGACCGCTTTTGGCTCACAGATCCTCCAATCCCCTCTTGCAAAAGAGAAGATAACACCCTACTCTCATTCTATCTTTTGTCAAGACGTTGTACAGTTAACCTTATGAGGTGACAATCTGCTAAGTTAGGGGTGACAAAGGTTAACTATGCAGATTTATGCCCAAAAATCACACTCCAGCCGCTCCTCGAGAGTTTAGATTCCGTTGGTAC
>Ga0172375_10008877_pt1 | contig 13400 bp, 14 predicted proteins | sample LakKiv1m_FD_114537 | JGI IMG/M metagenome (GOLD analysis project Ga0172375, IMG submission 114537) | Freshwater microbial communities from Kabuno Bay, South-Kivu, Congo - kab_092012_11.1m | ecosystem: Environmental > Aquatic > Freshwater > Lake | place: Democratic Republic of the Congo...
CTTCCTGGACGTTCCCCATATAAATATACATGAGGCCTTTCTGCTTTCCTATACTCATTGCGGAGTTCATGCTTTCAAGCGAAGTATTGCCCCTATCTATGAATTTATAATCCGGATGGAACCTGCTGATATGCCATGGTATGTCCTTGCCCGTACCTGCTATAAATTCAGCAAGTCCGTCCAGTTCAGCGTTCCTGTCATTTTCGTCTGGGATAAGAAGCGTGGTTATTTCAACCCATATCCCCTTTTTTTTCATATATCTGATGGATTCAAGGACCGGTTCAAGGCGCGCCTTACATATTTTTTTATAGAAATCATCGGAAAACGCCTTAAGGTCGATATTCGCCGCGTCAAGGTACGGCGCGATCATATCGATCGGTTCTTTAGTCATGTATCCGTTCGTGACAAAAATATTATAGAGCCCTGCCTTTTTAGCGAGCTTCGCAGTATCAAGCGCGTATTCAAAAAATACCGTGGGTTCCGTATATGTGTATGAGATGCTTTTACATCCGTGTTTCACCGCCTCACGGACTATCTCTTCCGGCTTAAGTTCATACCCGCCTATGAAATCGTTAAGGCTCGCTTGTGATATTTCCCAGTTCTGGCAGAACCCGCATTTAAAATTGCAGCCGATGGTGGCTATAGAATACGACTTTGGGCCTGGTAGAAAATGATACAGCGGTTTTTTTTCGATGGGGTCAATGTGCGATGCCACCACTTCGCCGTAGGCGTATGTAAAAAGCGTCCCTTTCTCGTTTTTCCTGACCCCGCAGATGCCTGTTTTACGGTCTTCTATTACGCACCTGTGCGCGCACAAAAAACAGTTAACTCTTCCGTCGGCGACCTTTTTAAAGCATACGGCTTCTTTTTTCATACATGGTCATAACCTGTCGAAGAACGAGAATCTTCCGCCGCCCGACGCCGTAAAATAAAGCGATGTCACAAGTATAAGCAGCGAATATTCAAACCCGCCCTGAACAGCAAAAAAACCCTTCGGGGATTGCATCTTAAATATCACGAATGCCGCTACTACGGCCATTAAAAATGAACTTATCCTCGGCATTATCCCGAGTATCATGAATATCCCGGCTACACATTCGGTGCTTGCGAGGATCCACGCCCATAAAGGCGGAAATATAAAACCCAGGTCCGACATCAGGGCCGTAGTCCCGTCTATGCCGGGGCCGCCGAACAGTCCGAACATCCTCTGGAGCCCGTGGCCGAGAAAGATCACGCCCAGAGTAACCCGTAAAAGAAGAATAGTAATATTGCTGATAGTCGTTTTATCCATAACTCCTCCTTAAATTTATTTACCTGACACTGCGACTGCCGCGATTATGGCAGCGCCTATACCCGAACCGTCCTTTGTAAGGGCCAACTCGACCTTGCTCGAGTTCCTACCGAGTATCTTTTTTAAATTATACATGATTTTATCCTTAAAACCATAATATTTTTCGTATACCGTACCGTCGACGGCTATCTTATGGCGCCTCGACGGTCCCGGATCATTTTTAGTAATGACCGCCGCTATCGCCGCAGCGCATATAAGCGCTGCCCTGTCCGATATGAGTTTAAAAACTCTTTTCATGGCCTCAATGTCATCATTGTCCGCTTTAAATCCTGCGCTTGCGAGGATTTTCCTCGAATTAGAATGATCGTGGGTCAGGTCGGATTCCACGGCTGACATATACTCTGTATTAAAAGAACCGTGCTTTTTTAAGAGTTTAAGCCCCCCGCTCTGAGCCAGTTTCTTTTTATCCACCGAATCAAGGAGCACAAGCCGCGCAAGTTCGCCCAGGTACATTCCGGAAACCATTTTTTCAAGCCTCTGCTCTGCGGGATAGTGTGACATTTTATCCAAAGCCTTATCATACCTCGTCGCCGGTAGTTTGTCAAAGTTGCCCCACTCGATGTTGATTATCATCGTGTCCAGGCTCCGCCCTCCGCGTAATTTCCCGATCTTTTTCATATTTTCGATATAACATGCGTTAGTGCCGGTACCCAGTATAAGACCCACGTCGCATAACCGCTCACGGTAACTCAAAGCCACAAGTGTTCCGACAGTATCGTTAACCAGCGCTTCGGCTTTTATCCGGCCTAGCCCTCTATCCTTAAGGCTTTCATTAAGAAGTTCTATCACATCCCTGCCCACGACGCCGCTTGCCTTAAAACCTTTAGTCCACTTCAGGAGTTTACCGCTATTGACAGCGCTCTGATCGACAGGAAAAGAGAATGTGAACCCAAGCGGGATATTTTCGCCGCAATTTATACCGCTTTCTTTGACGCTGCGTTTGACCGCGTCCGCGATAAATCCGAAAAGCGTTTCCGCACTGCCCTTTGTATGCTTTTCCTTAAGAGAATATTTCGCCGCATGGCGCAATTTCATTTTCCCTCCGCCTTCCAGTCTGAGTATAAGCACACGGAAATTAGTTCCTCCCAGATCCACGGCGAGAAAATCACCTTTTTCGCTCCCTGCGGCTTTCGATACATATGTAGGTATCATTTTAAGCGGGCTTCTTTTCCCGTTTAACCCATTTTTCATATCAGCCTGAAAATCCCGGATCATTTTATTGACCGCGGACTTTTTTATTTCAAATATGTTATTTAACACCATATGCCCTCCGGTCCTTGTCTTTATTTTTGTTCAAAAAGGCATCCACTCTTTCGGCCGCAATGTTCCAATGATCCTGGAAATTTTTGATACCTTCCTTGCCGGTAGCGTCATCGGTCATTTTAACCGCCATGTTCGCGTGGAATATAAAAAGAAGGAACACGAATAATATGGCTATTACGGCCGCAATGATATTGGCAGCGCGCAGTATCTGTTTTCTTTTTTCGGCAAGAACATCCAAAAACGACATTATTTGTTACCTCTTCTTTCAGCGGTAGCCGACCTGTCAATAGGCCTGTCTTCTTCAGTAGGCGAATCATATACGGATATCACCTTAAAGCCCGTAAAGAACATTTTAACGCGGTCCATTTCATCAGGCGACAATTTATGCCGCGCGTTATACCTTAGAGGCGTGTTCAACTGCACTTCATCGGGCGCAATTTTTTTGGCTATGCTCGCGATGGCCCCGGCTTCGTTCATATTCTCCTTCACGAACATTATCTGTAAAGCAAGCTTGCCTTTATACTCTTCGCCGAATTTAGCAATACCGTCGACGATGCTTTCAAGTGTTACACCGCCGGCCGGCCTGTTCACGACCGCAAAAGTCCGGACGGTCGCAGCATCCAGCTTACACATAACCACATCTGCTGAAATAATATCCTTACGCGCATCCTCCCTGTAAAGCATGGACGAATTTGTAATAACGGCTATTTTTTCTTTACGTATGTTTCCGGCTCCTTTGATGACCTCGCCGATATTTTTTGCGAGCGTAGGCTCGCCCTTGCCTGAAAATGTCAGGAAATCCGCTTTTCCCTGAGGAAATTCTTTCAATTCTCCCAGGACTTCTTCAGTCGGAACAAATATCCGTCTGTCAGAAACCGTTACGACACTAGGGCCCACCTGGCAATAATCACAATCAAAAGAACACTGTTTTTGTTCCTGTGAAAGCAGATCTATGCCTATGGACATACCAAGTCGCCATGAATGAACAGGTCCGTATAAATATTTATATGCTTTCATCCCTGGCCTCCCTTACATCCGAACCGCTGACCTCGGCCAGATATTCTTCTCTTATACGCGAAGGCGCGCGGAAAATATTGCTTTTGACTACAGGCGACTGTTTTCCCGCAAGCGCTATGATATCCCTGACGAATTTCCGTTTTGACATATCCCCATACGGGCATTTGCACGTTACGGACGGATAAGCGCATAATCCGGCAAAGGCCGTTATTTCATTTTTTTCCGTATAGCATAAAGGCCTTATAATAGTGATCTTGCCGTCGAACATACTCTGTTTAGGGTTCATGGTCGATATCTCCCCGTTAAAAAAAAGGTTCAGGAGCATAGTCTCTATAATATCATCCTTATGATGCCCGAATACGACCTTATTGCACCCGAATTTTTCTGCGGTCTCGAATATGATCTTTCTGCGCGACCACGCGCACCAGAAGCAGTTTATCTTTTTTTTGCTGTTCTTGGCAATGTCCGCGTGCCCGAAACAGTACGGAACTCGCCAGTCGTCGAACATTTCAGTCAGCGCCTTTTCATCCGCTGCGTGTTCCTGCCCCATATCGTTCTTAACATGAACTGCCATCAGGTGATAATCAAATGATTTTCTGAATACATCCGATGACAGTATCTTTAAAATGCTCAGGCTGTCCTGCCCTCCGGAAACAGCCACGCATAACCTGTCCCCGGTCTGTATCATATCGTAATCCCTGATCGCCTGCCCGATCTTCTTCCTCATATATTTTTCTTTAAGCGCGATCTTTTTTGCCGCAAGACCTTCGTTCATTTTATTCCGCTCCTTTTATCTTATAATAAAAAGACACATATTCTTCGGCGGACTTGCCCCATGAATAATCTTCTTTCATGACCCTTTTGACTATACCTGTCCAGGTTTCCTTGTCCTTAAAAAGGTCCAGGGCCTTTTTCACGGCATCGAGCAGCGCGTCTTCTTTAGGCTGTTTAAATTTGAACCCGTTGCCGTTTGATATATCATTCCCCAGATCAAGGATGATATCGTCCAGCCCTCCCGTAGCCCTTACCACAGGTATGGTGCCGTATTTCAGACTGTACATCTGATTAAGCCCGCAGGGCTCGTATCTGGACGGCATAAGAAAAATATCCGACCCTGCCTCGATCTTATGCGAAAGCTTATCGTCGAATTTCAGCATGACGCTCATCTTGCCGGGATATTTTTTCGCGATATTTTCCAGCATGGCGTGGTATTTATCCTCGCCCTTGCCGAGGATAACAAGGCCTGCCCCCATATTAACGATCTCGCCCGCAATATTAGCTATCAGGTCTATTCCCTTTTGCCAGGCCAGCCGCGACACGACCCCGATAAGCGGTTTTTCTTTGTCAATATTTAACCCTGCTGTTTTGATCAGGTCTTCCTTACATATAGTTTTTTTGCCGGAATAGATATAATCGTACTTTTCCGCAATATAGTTATCCGTTTCGGGATTCCATTCGGTATAATCGACGCCGTTAGTGATGCCTATCACCTTATTTTGCCGCGCCTTCAACAATCCGTCCAAACCGCAGCCGTATTCTTTTGTGAGTATCTCGCGCGCATATGCTTTACTGACAGTGCTTAAAGCGTCCGCGTAGACGATCCCGGCTTTCATAAAATTAATTTTGCCGTATATTTCAACGTCAGGCTTATTGAAAAATCCCGGCGCTATATCAATTTTACCCGCTACCTCTTTCGGGAATACGCCCTGATAAGCCAGATTATGGATCGTATACAGCGTTTTTATATTCGCGTAAAAATAATCCCTGCTCATTTTTTTTCTGAGATAATAAGGGATAAGCCCCGTATGCCAGTCATTCAGGTGGAGAATATCCGGTTTATAATCCACGGCCTTCAGGGCGGCAAGCACTGCGGCGCAAAAAAAACCGAATCTTTCCGCGTTATCAGGATATTCCGCGTCTCCGTGCGAATAAAGGTTTTCCCTGTCGAAAAAAGCCTTATTGTCCGTAAAATAGGTTATGACGCCGTTTTGGGAACATTCGTAAAGATCGAACGGCGCCAGTTTCGGGAGCAGTTGATGCGTTACCTGAGAAGTAGTCAGCGTAAGTTTATATCCTGAATTTTCAACGCACCTATACAGAGGCGTGATCGCCCTGACCTCGCATCCGAGCGGCAAAAGCGCGGAAGGCAAAGCTCCTGCCACGTCCGCCAATCCGCCGGTTTTTGAATAGGGCGCTATTTCGGAAGATACTATGAGTATTTTAAGCGAGTCTGCCATTTTTATTAAGACACTGTCTTGATTATATAACAGTTGCCGCCTTTGGCTTTTGCTTCGTACAATGCCTCGTCGGCAATCCGCATAAGGTCTTCTATGCTTATAGCTTTATTGGTTTCTATAGAGACTATCCCCAGGCTGGCGGTAACGTGAACGCTTTTACTGTTGAACGGGATAGGTTTGGATTTGGTTTCTTCCGTGATCCTCTTCGCCACGGTAAGGGCGTCTTTTTTTCCTTTATGGGGAAGCATGATCATGAATTCATCTCCGCCGAAACGCCCCAAAAGATCAATGTTACGCGTAAGTTTTTTCAGCCTCCTGCCGAATTCGGATATGACAGCGTCTCCCGCGAGGTGGCCTATTTCATCGTTGATCTTTTTGAATTTATCCACGTCCATAAAAATAAAACTTAAGGGCGTTTTATTCCGGACAGCTTTTTCGAGTTCCGCGGCCGCTTCTTTTATAAAATGGCCTTTATTCATCGCCCCGGTCATCCAGTCGTAAACTGCGGCTTCTTTAAGTTTATCGTGCCTTTCCTTGATCTCGACAAAATTTTTCACCCTGGCAAGGATCTCTTCGGGAGAAACAGGTTTGGTGAGGTAATCTACCGCCCCGCCGTAAAGCGCCTTTAATTTATCATCGATCTTTACGCTTACGGTCAGAAAAATGATCGGGATATATCTTTCTCCCATGATCTTTCGGATCTTCTCAAGCACCTGAAAACCGGTATAATACGGCATCTGGACATCGAGTATCACAAGGTCCGGAGATTCTTTCTTGAAAACCTCTACGGCCTCTTTACCGTTCTTGGCGATCACCAGATTATAATTTTCCGAAAGCAGAATGGCTTTCAGAGCGTCCCTTATGCTCGCTTCGTCGTCAGCTATGAGTATTTTTATTTTTTCGTTTCCCATTTACCGGATCCGTTTCTTATATTTTTCCGAATGACGGACAAATGCCTTTCAATACGCAGATATCCTGTTTCGGGTTCCGCGCCGAACATACGTTCCTGCCGTGAATGACCAAAAGGTCGTTTATCCGGCCCCAGACTTTTTTCGGGAATAACCTCATCAGGTCCTGTTCAATCTTTACAGGGTCGTCGTTCTGAGTGAATCCCATCCTCCGGCTTAATCTTCTAACGTGCGTATCAACCGCAATTCCTTCGACTTTGCCGTAAGCATTCATAAGCACAATATTGGCTGTTTTTCTGGCCACGCCGGGAAGAGAGATCAGCCCTTCCATAGTATCGGGTACTTTCCCGTTATATTTTTCTACGATGATCTTCGCCGCGTTAATGATATTTTTAGCTTTATTCCTGTAAAATCCCGTAGACCTGATATCGTTCTCAAATTCTTTTATATCGGCTTTCGCGTAATCAGCCGCGGTCCTGTATTTTTTAAATAAAGTCTTTGTGACAATATTGACCCTCTTATCCGTGCACTGGGCGGATAATATGGTGGCTGCAAGCATTTCAACAGGCGTTCTGAAGTCCAACGCGACTTTTGCCTTAGGGTATTCTTTCTTCAGAAGTTCCAGTATTTTCAACGCTTTATCCATATATTACCGTTCATATTCCTTGGATAAGAAATATAACATATACTACCTGCAATCGCAAGAATAAAGCATGTGTCAACTCTCCCCGTTCCCCTCCCTTTAACAAAGGGAGGGGCGCCTTCCGTACTAGACCTTACTCGTTAAAAACCGAGGCGGCCGTTTCATGATCTCAGCCTCGATTATCTGTAGAACGTCATCAAGTTTATAATATATGTCTTGATTAGATACATGTATTATTTTAATATCGAATTCATTTAAATAATTATCCCGAATCACATCGTACTCGCTAGTCTCTATAGTATTATGATATTCCCCGTCTACTTCTACAATTATTTTCTTTAAGGGACAATAAAAGTCTGCTATATACTCGCCTATGCCAAATTGCCGATAAAACTTACACCCTAAAATTTGTTTTCTTCTTAACTGCGCCCAAAGCAAGTTCTCCGCTTTTGTACATCTTTTTCTTAAATCCAGCCTCTTAATTTTCGTGCTTTTCTTGTTGAATACTCGCATAATTTTTCATCCTCTCCCCCCTCTTTTATAAAGAGGGGGCACGGGGGAGTTGTTAAACATCCCGTATCATCTTCCGCACCAAAGGAATATTCAATCCCTGCAGCCAATGCCTTTTATACGACGGCAGGCTTTCGATATAGTAATTTATCCCGTCAGCGGGTATTTTCAACAGGGCATTTTTGCCGCAATCGTAAACGTTAATATGATCCACGACTTTGTCTTGCCTGCCATACTTATTATCTATGAGATAACCATCCTTATATACGTATCTTTTATTAAGAGGCCAGGCTCGGATTTTCCCTCCGTAAATAACATCGAAGATCGATCCCGTGACCCATGCCTCGGACATGAATTCTATGTGGCTCTGATCCCCCAGGATACTGTATTGGCACCCTGCTATATACAGAGGCTTTTCGCCGGAATACGCAGCCAGTAATTTATTTTCCTTAATGTTATGTAGTATGCCGATCTCTTTACGGGTAAATTCTTTCCAATGGCCTGACGTGCCGAAAATAGAAAATATCAGAAAAGGCACCAGGACCAATCTTACGTTTTTAAGGCGACCGGCCGTCATTATAATGTATACGAAAAATACCGCGCCGAAAACCGTAACCCTGTTCCCCAGATTAAACGCCAACTGAGGATACATGCCGGTCAGTGAGAACATTACGAGCGATAGCGCAAACATTAAAAATAGAGCTGTGCTAAGTTCTTTATTAAGAGAATCGTCTTTTACGCGCGCATTCCTGAAATAGAAGAAACACAGGATAGCGGCGAAAATAATACCCGTTACCGATATGCAGCCTATGCCGTACACGGTTTTCATCCACATGGACGGCCCTGCCATGACATCCGCTGAACTCAATATCTGAACAATAAAACTTTTTATCACACCGAGGACACCTTCTCCGCCTGATAATTTATCCACACCCGAATGCCCCAGTTTCGCCGTCCACAAGTAGTAACCTGTATAGATCAGGTTGGGAATTAAAATACAGAGTGACGCTTTTACTTTTTTCCTGATAAAAAGAAGCGCCGATAAAGATAGCGCAACAGGCCCTGATCCGTATGATAAAAACGACGCTAAAACGGCAAAGATCGAGCCCCAGGCCAACCGTCCTTTTTCCGCCAGATAATACGAGAACATATACAGCGCGACTGATAACGTAAGATAGTGCCCGACAAGCCAGTAAACAGTAGAGTCATGCGTCGGCAGAAATAAAAAAATGAACGAGATAAAATACGCCGTGATCTTATCGGCAAAAAGACCGAAAAAAAGCGCGATGAGCCAGAATTCTAGGATAGTATAAATTATTTTCAGGATACTTACGGCGATGACCCCGTCTATTGTAAAAAGCGGATACCAGATATAATGCGTAAAAAACTCGACAGGAGTCTCTATGAAATAGAATTTTCCGCTCAGGACCTCTAAGACGCTTTTGCCCGAAGTTTTTTTGATATTTACGAAATCATCCGAAAACACGCCTGTTCCCGCGATCATATAGATTATCGCCAGGATAAAGATAAGAGGTATTAAAAAATCTTTCGCGTTTTTCACGCCGCTTTCGGTAGTTTTATCTTCTTGCCGCATGCGCCGCATACGCCTGTTTTACCGGATACGTCAAGTTTCACTCCGCAGTCGCACATCCACCCCTGTATTCTGGCGGGATTTCCGTATACGAGAGCATTATCGGGCACATCTTTGGTTACTACCGCGCCCGCACCGATAAAAGCGTGTTCACCGACAGTAACACCGCAGACTATGGTCGCGTTCGCCCCGATAGTAGCGCCTTTTTTGACAAGCGTGTGCATGTATTCGTGTTTTCTTGAAATGTGGCTGCGGGGATTAAAGACATTCGTAAATACCATTGACGGCCCGCAGAAAACATAATCTTCAAGCTTTACGCAATCGTATACCGAAACATTATTCTGTATCTTGACGTTATTCCCGATAATAGCTGTAGATGAAACGTACACGTTCTGCCCAAGCTGGCAGTTCGAGCCTATCTTCGCGCCTTTCATGACGTGGGAATAATGCCATATCTTGGTGCCTGCGCCTATTTCACAAGGTTTATCAACGACAGCGCTCGGGTGGACGAATATTTCTTCGTCCTTTTTCGCCGCGCCTAGCGCTACGTTCTCTCCGTTGTGTTCAAGAGACTTCTGGCATGCGCCGAGCACTTCCAGGACGCGCAGCGCGCTCACCCCGTCCGTGCGCGGTTTTTTCCTTGTTTTGATGCATTCTAGGAAATGTTTACATTCTTCCTTAAGAGGTTCCGACCCGTCGAATGGTACGGCTTCCCCTTCTGCATTCTTTGACACGGGCATTCTCCCCTGCCACTCTATTTTATGATTGTATAGAACAAGCTTGTCCTTTTTTACCACATCGTCGAAAACAGCCATCCGCTTATCCCCCACAACGATCAACTTCTGCTCTTTATACGGGTGCAGCCAGCTCACGAAAATGTGCCCTCTGACGCCGCTCGTAAATTCAAGCGTGCTTACGGTCACATCCGCTATCTCTTTATGAAGGTAGTTGCCTCCGTGCGCGGATACGGAAACAGGTTTTTCGTTCAGGAGAAGAAGTATGGCGGATATATCGTGCGGAGCGAAACTCCAGAGTATATTTTCCTCGCGTCTTATCTTGCCGAGATTGACCCTGTTCGAATAAATATAATAAATGTTCCCAAGCTCTCCCTTATCTATCAACTCTTTAAGTTTGAGGATACCCGGATGATATTCAAGCAGATGCCCGACCATGATTATTTTTTTCTGTTTCTCCGCCAGACGCACAAGGTCCGATCCTTCTTCTACGGTCAGTGATATAGGTTTTTCTACAAATACGTCCTTGCCGCATAAAAGGCTTTCCTTTACGAGCTGATAGTGCGTTTCAGCCGGCGTAGATATCACAACGGCCTTTATTTTATCGTTTTTCAGGATATCCATGTACGAACTCGACACATTGATGCCCGGATATGTGTCCGTCATCTGTTTCAGCCTTTCCTCGTCGTAATCGCTTACCGAATCAAGGGCTCCAAGTTCATAAAAATTCCTCACCAGGTTCTTACCCCAGTAACCGGCACCTATAACGCCTACTTTCATATATGCTCCTGTTTTAAAATTTTGAAATTTATTATTTTCTTTTCCTGATCACCCGCGCAGGGACACCCGCAGCTACCGCGTTATCGGCTATATCCGCAGTAACGACAGCCCCCGCACCGATCTGGGCGCATTTGCCGATCCTGACTCCCGGCAATATGACCGCTCCTACTCCGATATCGGCGCCGTCGCCTATATGTACCGGCGCAAAGATTATCTCATTATGCAATATCGGTTTGCCGGCGCAGTCCAGACTGTGGCTGGATGAAAGGATTTTAACGCCCGCTCCTATGCCCACGTTTTTTTCTATTTTTATTCCTCCTGCGCCGTGAATATAACATTGCGGCCCGATCCATGTGCCCTTACCGACAACAAGTTTATTTTTATAATATCCTTCGAGTATCGTATAATGCCCGACGTATATCCCGTCGCCTAATTCCACATTTTCAGGATGAAAAATAAGCGCCGTATTTTCTATTATGATCTCTTTGCCGAATATGGAAAAATCCGTCTTCTTGAATTTTCCCGTTCCGCGGCTTTTAAACATGTCTTCCCATTTCTTTTTTATACCAATCTATAGTTCTCAGAAGCCCTTCATGCAACGTGACCTTAGGCGCGTAACCTAAAAGCTGTTTTGCCTTTTCTATATCCGGTATACGTAATTCTACGTCCACGTAATTTTTCGGTTTAAATACGATGCGGCTCCTGTTCCCGCTTAATTCGTTTATTTTTTCCGCCAAACTCAAAATAGTGATCGTGCCTTTCGGGTTTCCTATATTGAACACCTGACCGCACGCTTCCTTTTTCGTAAGGCAAAGCAGGATAGCATCGACAATGTCGTCTATGTAACACCATGACCTTATCTGGTCGCCGTCCCCGTGGATATGTATGTCTTCGCCTTTAATAGCGCGCGTAACAAAAACATGTATAGCGCCTTCCCCTACCTGCCCCGGCCCGTAAATATTGAACGGCCGTATAGAAACTACCGGCAGGCCGAACTCTCTGTAGTAGCTGTGCGCCAGATGCTCGCCGGCGAGTTTACTTATCGCGTACGTCCAGCGCGCTTCCCCTACAGCCCCCATATTCGTAGCATCCCTCTCGTCGAGTTTATAGGCATACGAACCGCACACTTCACTTGTGGAAAAATCTATAAGCCTTTCAACTTTTTTCAAGCCCATAGCCGCTTTCAGCACATTGCGCGTACCCATCATATTGACTTCCATGGTCTTTGTCGGGCTTTTAATAACCGTATCTATCCCGGCGATAGCGGCAAGATGGATGATCGTGTCGGACTTTCCGACGGATTTTTTAAGTTTTTCACCATCCGCCACGTCTCCTTTTATGAGTTTTATATTCTTGTGCGATTTAAGCCCGGTTTTTTTCAGGGCATCGCGCTGGAATGTGTCATAAACAACTATCTTATTATTCTCGATCAGGCGTTTTATAAGAGAAGAACCTATGAACCCCGCGCCGCCGGTAAGAAAAATACTCCTGTTTTTTATCATATTTATCCTTTATTTTGTTCTTATTTTACCAGAGAATGACCTTGCGCTGTATAAAATTTTAACTCTCCCCGTTCCCCTCCTTCGCTAAATACTATCGTGTTTAGCTTCGGAGGGCAATGCCCTCTCTTTAAAAAAGAGAGGGGCGCTCCTTACCTCTACCCCCTCTTTTATAAAGAGGGGGTACGGGGGAGTTATCCGTGCCTCTTTACAAACTCCCCTATATCCCCGAAAAGCCCGATGTTCTCTTTTATTTTCTCTTCAGGCCAATCCCACCATTTTATTTTCATAAGTTTTTCTATGACCTGTTTATCGAACCTGTATTTAATGACCTTCGCAGGCACACCGGCTGCCACAGAGTAAGGCGGAACATCCTCTGTCACAACGGCGCCCGCACCTATAACCGCGCCGTCGCCTATTTTTTTTACCCCTGGCAGAATAACAACGTTATGCCCTATCCAGACATCATTGCCGATCTCGGCTTGAACAGGTTTTCTAGGATCGCTTTTCACAAATCCCATATCCGGGCAGTAAAGAACGGGATTTGTAGTAACCGCTGTAATATCCCTGTCCAGGTTATAAATATATGCATACCTGTTAAATGACGTAAATTTTCCGATCTTCGTACCCGGAGCTACCTGTCTGTAATTAAAGCAACCGCCGTAGGTGAACATGCCTATTTCGACATTGTGGTAATGCTTGAATACTTTCCTGAGCCAGAGGGAGCGGTATTCGTCACCGTCTATCTTTACAAGTATCCTTACAACATACTTTTTCAGAACGTCGAATCTATAAAGCCAAAATAGTATTTGTTTCATGGTGCTCCTGTTCTTAACTCTCCCCGTTCCCCATTTATGCTGTCATTAC
>Ga0172375_10008878_pt1 | contig 13400 bp, 9 predicted proteins | sample LakKiv1m_FD_114537 | JGI IMG/M metagenome (GOLD analysis project Ga0172375, IMG submission 114537) | Freshwater microbial communities from Kabuno Bay, South-Kivu, Congo - kab_092012_11.1m | ecosystem: Environmental > Aquatic > Freshwater > Lake | place: Democratic Republic of the Congo...
GGCATAGAAGAAAAATATGATTATTATTTACGGCAGGAAGAAGGCGGATTGTCCGTGGAGGTTGATCACCGCGGCCGGACAGTGCGGGTGCTGGGGTTTCGGCCTCCCAGAGACGGCGAGGATATACAGCTGACCCTGGACCTCGAGATACAGAAGATAGCGCAGGAGGCCCTTCTAGAGAGGAAGGGAAGCGTTATTATCATGAGCCCTGAGAACGGAGAGATCTTTGCTATGGCCAATAGCCCGGATTTTAATCCTGCGGTATTCAACGCGAAAGAGAATACCTCCAGGCTCGCTTATATATTTAATAATCCCGAAGCGCCCCTGATCAACCGCGCAATCAGCGGGGCCTATCCTCCTGCCTCGGTTTTTAAATTAATAGTAGCCGCAGCCGGACTTGAGAAAGGAAGGATCAACACCTCGGTTACTTTTCCCTGCGACGGAGGCATATATATCGGCAAGCGCAAATTTTCCTGCTGGAACAATCATGACCGCCAGAATTTAAGACGGGCAATAGTGCATTCCTGCGATTCTTTTTTCTACCGCACAGGCATTCTCCTGGGGCCTGAAGCCATAAATGAGTATGCGCTTAAGTTCGGGTTAGCCAGGCCTACCGGGATAGAGCTGCCTTATGAGGAGAGCGGTTTCCTGCCGCACCCCTTATGGAAGAAGATCCACAGGCTGCAAAAATGGTTTGAAGGAGATACGGCAAACTTTGCTATCGGTCAGGGAGATGTACTTGTAACTCCGCTGCAGATGGCGAGGATGATGGCCGTCTTTGCCAACAAGGGCCTCCTGGTTAACCCGCATATAATTAAGGCCATAGGCGAGGTGGCGGTCTGGGGTTACCATAAGAAAGTAAACAGGGTTCCCGTAAAAGAGGATACCCTGGATTACATAAAAAGTGCGTTGCGTGATACCGTAGCAGATGCAGGCGGCACAGCTAGTCTTCTGGCAGGGCTTGAGGTGGCAGTGGCCGGCAAGACCGGCACTGCCCAGGTAACCCGCGGACAGCCGCATGGCTGGTTCGCGGGTTTTTTTCCTTTTAAGAACCCCAAATTTGTTATCTGCGTATTTTTAGAGAACGGAGGCTCTGGCACGGCAGCATCGCTGGTGGCCAGGCAGATAATTCAGGGGATGATTGATCAGGGTTTGTTAGAGGATAAAGAATGATAAAAATACGGTCAACTAATTTCGGTATCTTGATAATTGCGCTGCTGATCTGCTGCCTTGGAATTTTGTCTATATACAGCAGCACCCACCAGAAGGAGGGCAGGCTCTGGCAGGATATATACAAGCGCCAGATAATCTGGGTGATTTTAGGGGCCTGTCTTTTTTTACTTATCTCAAATTTCAATTACCGCAGGCTTTGGGATGCTACTTACTTTTTATATGCCGCAGCCCTGTTTCTGCTATTTCTGGTTTTCATGCTTGGCGTGGTGCATCTGGGCGCCCAGCGCTGGCTTAAGTTTGCCTGGTTTAACTTTCAGCCTTCGGAGCTCGCAAAACTGGTCATCGTGATATTTTTAGCCAGGTATTACAGCGCAAAGTCAGTGCAGGACTTTTCTCTCCAGGTGAACAGGATGGGTATTTTTCAGGGCCTGCTCCTGCCTTTTATCCTGATAATAGTTCCGGCGGCACTGATTATCGAACAGCCTGACCTGGGCAGCGGCCTTATCGTAATGTTTATATTTTTGGCTATGCTTTTCCTGGCGGGCGTGAGGCTGGGCTATATAATCTCATTCGTTTCTTTGGGGATTATTTGCCTTCCGGTATTATGGCATTTCCTGAAAGCTTATCAGAAGGAAAGGCTGATGGTTTTTCTCAATCCCAATATCGACCCGCTGGGCGCAGGCTATACGATAATTCAATCCAGGATCGCCATCGGCTCAGGAGGGTTTTTCGGCAAGGGCTGGCTCTCAGGCACGCAGAGCCAGCTGCGTTTTCTGCCCGAGGCTCATACTGATTTTATATTTGCGACTTTTGCCGAAGAATGGGGATTTATGGGCAGCCTCGTACTCCTTTTGCTTTATTATCTTCTGATCAGGTATGGCCTGGAGATTGCGCGCAGGACTTCCGATAATTTCGGCAGGTTGCTTGCTCTGGGGATCTCCTTTATGCTTAGTATCCAGGTTTTTATCAATATCTCCATGAATCTGGGGTTTGCGCCGGTGGTGGGGGTGCCGCTTTTCCTGATGAGCTACGGCGGCTCATCCATTATGGTGACTTTTATCTCACTGGGTATCCTGGTTAATATCGACAGGACCAGGACAGTATTTTGACGCAGATAGAGTTAAGGTTTAATATGCTAGAAGATATTTTAGCGCAGATACAGAAACCAGCCAGATATATCGGCCAGGAGTGGAACGTCCCTAAAAAAGATTTTTCTAACTCTGCGGTAAAATTTGCGCTCTGTTTCCCGGATCTATATGAAGTGGGGATGAGTAACCTGGGCCTGAGGATTCTCTACGGCATATTGAATAATATGCCTGATGCAGCTTGCGAGAGATTCTTTGTCCCTGCAGGAGATTTACAGGAACTCCTGAGGCAGAAGAGTATCGGGTTGTCTTCGCTAGAGACAGGCAGGCCGCTTAATGAGTTTGACCTGATAGGTTTTTCCCTGGGCCATGAGCTTGATTATACCAACGTGTTGAGTGTCCTGGAATTAGGCGCCTTACCCTTAGAGTCTTGCCTGCGCGGCCATAAGCACCCCCTGGTTATTGCAGGAGGTCCTTGTGTACTGAATCCTGAGCCTATGCATGAGTTTTTCGATTTATTCGTGATCGGAGAAGCGGAAGAAGCAATCGTAGAGATTATCGACACCTATAAAAAATTCCGGGAAAGGTTTCGCAGCGCCCAGATGACAAAAGAAGAGCTCTTGGTTGAGCTCTCGGGGATTGAAGGCGTGTACGCGCCTTCGCTATACGAGGTCACCTATAACGAAAACGGAACGATTAAGGAGTTTAGCCCCAAGTTTGCCGGCCTGCCGTTAAAGATCAAGAAGAGATTTATCCGGGACCTCGATACTTCATATTTCCCCAGGGAGTGGCTCACCCCTTATATACAGACTGTCCATGACCGCATTACGCTGGAGATCATGCGCGGCTGTCCTAACCGCTGCCGTTTCTGCCAGGCGAGGTCACAGTATTTTCCTTATCGTCTCAGGTCCGGGGATAATATATTGCAGCTTGCCTGTGATACCTTTAAATTAAGCGGATACGAAGAGATAGCCCTGGGAGGCCTGTCTGTAAGCGATCATCCGGATATCGAAGAGCTCCTGAAGGGCCTGATTGGATTATTTAAGGCTCAAGGGGTTGCAATTTCCCTGCCTTCAATAAAGCCCAAGACGATAGTAGGCAGTCTTTCTTCTCTAATCGCTACCGTTAAAAAGACCGGGCTGACCTTTGCCCCTGAGGCAGCGACGGAAAGGTTACGCAGCGTGCTGAATAAAAATTTTGATCTTGCTGATTTTCTGGAAACACTAAGACAGGCATACCGTTCTGGTTACCAGCGCATAAAGCTCTATTTTATGATCGGGCTGCCCTCTGAAGAAGACGAGGACCTGGATGCCATGATTGATTTTGCCAGGCAGGTTTCTGATTTGCGCAGGCAAGAGCGGCTGGGCCCGGCACAGGTTAACATCAGTATTAATACCCTGATACCTAAGCCGCACACGCCGTTTCAATGGCTTAAGATGCAGGACCTGGAAAGCATAAAGCGCAAGCATGCTTATATTAAAAGTAAGATAAAAAGCTCAAGGCTCGAATTGAATCTGCACAACCCCTATATGAGTATACTGGAGGGGCTGCTTTGCCGCGGCGACAGAAGGTTAAGCCGCGTGATCCTGGCTGCTTTTCGTAAGGGGGCCAGGTTCGATTCCTGGATGGAACACTTCCGTTTCGATATCTGGATGGATGCCTTTTCGGAATGCGGGATAGACCCTGATTTTTATCTGCGGGAGAGGTCAAGGGAAGAGATTCTGCCCTGGGATTTCCTGGATACCGGCATAACGAAAGATACCCTGCTTTCCGACTCTTAAATAGCAAAAGTTGTTGCAATAACAGACGATAAGAAGTATAATTGAACCCTCAGGGGGTTTAGGAGGGGAAAATGATAAAACATAATCAAAAGTTTTCTGTGGAGACAAAAGGCTTGCGCTACCAGCTCAGGATAGCGTTTTACCTTATGTCAGTCCTGCCGTTTCTGGTCTATATTTATCTGATCTCCAGCTTTATACTTCCGCATGTAGGCCTGAAAATTGAGGTAGTTACAGTGACGCTCTTAAGTATATTTATTGCCTTGGTTGGTTTTTATGTGGTAAGAGGGATAGTGGGCCGCATTCTCAGTATCATCTCGGAAGCCAAGATAATTGCTTCAGGGGATGTCAGCCGAAAGCTGGAGATAGAATGCAAGGATGAGATCGGAGACCTGGAAGGGTCGCTCAATCAGCTGACTCAGCGCATCCGTGTCAATATCGATGAACTGAAAACTTATAAAGAGAGGACTAATGAGATAGACCTGGAGATCCAGAAGCGCCTCTTCGTGCTTTCTACGCTGCTGCAGATTAGTTCTCTAGTCCTGCAGGGCGCAAAACTTGAAGAGGTGTTGAAGGTCACTAGTGTTAAGGCTAAGCTGTTGGCACAATCCACTGCCGCCTATTTATTTTTTAAGAAAGAGTCCGGTGATGCATTTTCCGTCAAAGTAGTAGATGCAGAGAACTCAGGGCAGTTTTCAGGAATAGAGATCGAGCCGGCTGATCGGGTATTCTGCACCCTTATTGCCCAGGGGCAGACGTTGGTGCTTGACTCTAAGAGTGGAGCCTCGGCGGAATTAAAAGATGCGTTTTACAGAAAGTTCGGAATTAAGAATACCCTTGCCGCTCCTGTATTCTTGAGGGGTAAGGTCACCGGGATATTGGGGATAGGTAATGCCGAAGAATCTTTTCTCTACAAGAAGGATGATATAGAGCTGCTGGATATATTCGCCAAACAGCTGGCTATCGCCCTGGAAAACGACCTCTTGTCGCACCGCGTAGAGAAGCTTGAAATTAAAGATTCGCTCACCGGCCTATATAACGAGGCCTTCATCCGCAACCGCCTTCAGGAAGAGATACGCCGGGCGATCAGTTACCAGAGGCCATGCGCTCTGGCGCTTTTAAATATCGACGATTTTAGCAAGATAGAGGCTCACTTCGGGCCTGATTACGCAGAGGCTACCCTTAAGAGGATTGCTTATTTCATCCGCGATTCCGTCACTGAGATAGACCGCGTGGCCAGGACAGCCAATAACGAATTTGCGATTGTCCTGCCGGAAAAGAATAAGCGCCAGGCCAAATTTATCAGCGAGGAAGTCAGGAAAAAAGTGGAGGCGTCATTTAGCGGCGAGCGGGATGAGAATAAAAAACTTACGGTCAGCGGCGGGGTAAGCGAGAATCCGCTTGACGGAGTAACGGCAGAAGAATTGATCACTAAAGCCAGGGAAGCGCTACTGCAGGCCAAGGCCCTGGGTAAGAATCGTATTTTAGGTTAACCTTATATGCGCAGGATTATCAATAAACAATTAGGTGAACTGCTTATAGAGCGCGGTGTCATCGATAAACGCCAGCTGAGTGAGTCATTGGCTATTCAGCAGGAGAGGGGGGGGTTAATCGGGGAGATTCTGGTTGAGCTTGGTTTTGTCAAGGAGGAAGATATTGCCCAGGCCTTGACTGCCCAGTACGGTTTTCCCTATCTGCCCCTGGGTAACTATGAAATTAATCCTGAGATCGCGCATATCGTCCCTGGCCGCGTTGCCCGGCAGTACCTGATCATACCCATAGATAAGATAGGCAATAACCTTACGCTGGCGATGTCCAACCCGCTTAACGTGCAGGCGGTTGAGGACGTGGAATTGATTTCAGGCTGCAATGTCCAGGCATTCGTTTCGACCTCTTCGGATATCAAGCTGGCGATTGACAAGCATTATAAGGATAAATAACGAGCTAGCTACTTACTAAATCAATGGTTTCCTTAAAAGAGCGCCTGACAGAGATACTGATCAATAATAAGCTTATCACACAGGAGCAGCTCGCCCAGGCGCTTAAGGTTCAGTCCGAGAAGGGCGGGAGACTCAGTGATATCATTATAGGGCTGAATTTCATTAAGGAGAGCGACCTTATCTCTACCTTGAGTGAAGGCCTGGGCTTTCCTTTAATCGACCTGAAACGTTTCAAGATAGATTACGAAGTAGTTAAACTTATCCCCTCCGATATCGCGCGGCACTACCAGATAATCCCCGTATCCAAGATGGGAGATACTATTACCCTGGCTATGGCCGACCCCCTGAATATCTTTGCCATAGATCACGTGGAGTCTCTGACCGGCTACAGGATTAACCCGATCATCTCTTCCAGTCAGGATATCCTGCAGACCATAGATGTTTCTTACCCTGACGTAACCAAGACCGTTATCGACGACCTGGTAAAGGAGATGGCAACTACCTCGATAGAGGTCATCAGGGAAGAGAAAGAAGTCTCTTTAAGCGACCAGGAGCTTGTCCGTGTCAGCCGCGATACCCCGGTCATCAAGGTCACCAATTTTATAATCGAAGATGCGGTTAAGAAAAAGGCCTCTGACGTATTGGTTGAGCCGATGGAAAAAACCCTGAGGATCCGCTACCGCATAGACGGCCTGCTGCATGAACAGAAGGCTCCCGCAAAGAGCATGCATGCCTCTATCGTATCGCGCATCAAGGTAATGTCGGAACTGAATATTACCGAGCACCGCCTGCCCCAGGACGGCCGTTTTAAAATCAAGATGTCAGGCAAGGAGATAGATTTCCGTATTTCAGTGCTTCCTTCAAGCCAGGGGGAGAAGGTGGCTATACGCATACTTGATAAATCCCAGGCCACGCTGGATATTGAAAAGCTCGGGTTTAGCCGAGATGCGGTTGATAAATTCAAAAAGATAGCAGGGCTTCCTCACGGGATGATGCTTGTCTGCGGGCCCACAGGCAGCGGCAAGACCACTACGCTTTATTCCATACTCAAATACGTCGATAGCCCGGAGAAGAATATCGTTACCGTAGAGGATCCTGTGGAATATCAGCTGGAAGGCATAAATCAGGTTACGGTAAGGCAGGATATAGGGCTCACCTTTGCCGGCGCGCTACGTTCAATACTGAGGCAGGATCCCAACGTCATCATGATCGGGGAGATCCGCGATTTTGAGACAGTGGATATCGCCATTAAAAGCGCACTCACCGGGCACCTGGTGCTGTCTACCCTGCATACTACTACAGCAAGCGGCGCAATAGCGCGCCTGGTAAATATGGGAGTTGAGCCGTACCTGATTAATTCTTCGCTGGTCTGCGTAGTGGCGCAGAGGCTGGTGCGTAAGATATGCACTTATTGCAAGGAGGGCTATACCTTTAAGAAGGAGCTTATGGAAAGCCTGAAGCTCGAGCAGCCCGCGGTTAAAGACCCGCAGTTTTTCCGCGGCAGGGGTTGCCCTCAATGTTTTAATACCGGATATAGCGGAAGATTGGCGATTGCAGAGGTGTTATTGCTGACTCCAAAAATCAGGGAGTTGATTTTGAGCAGGGCGCAGGAGCATGTTATAAAAAAACAGGCGCGTTTAGAGGGGATGAAGACGCTCAGGGAAGAAGGCGTTGAGCAGGCGCTGAAGGCAGAGACTACGCTTGAAGAGGTTTTACGGGTTACCATACAGGATGAGTGAGGCCAAAACTTATGGAGCGTAAGCGAACATAAGTTTTATGGCCGAACTAAGCACCCTAAGCTTTTATTTAGCGAAATCCTTACGAACAGAGTGAGTAAGGATCATATCCCTTACAGTGTATATAAGAGATAACCTGTAAGGGATAAGGAGAGCACATAACTTGCTTACTTTAAAAGAGAATATAATCGAGATACTGCTGAAGAGCAAGCAGATAAACAAGGAACAGTTGGAAAAAGCGCTTGTCATTCAGAAAAAGAAACAGGTATCCCTGCGCAACATCCTGGTGGAGCAGGGCGTTATCTCAGAGGAGGATTTACTTTCCCTGTTATCAGAGCACCTCTACATACCTACGCTGCACATCTCCAGATATAAATTTGATCCTAAGATTGTGCAGCTTATCCCGGAGAGGCTGGCCAGGCAGTATAATATAATCCCGCTATCGCGCATGGCTAATACCCTGACCGTGGCAATCTCTGATCCCCTGAATATCTTTGCAATGGATGACCTGCGCATCTTTACCGGATTTAATATTGATACGGTTTTAAGCCCCGAGGATGAGATCCTCAAGGCCATTGAAACGCAATACCGGCAGCAGGCGCAGGAGGCAGAGCAGGTCCTGGGAGAGGATGTTTCAGCTACCCAGGCTAGTGCCGGGGATATTGAATTGATGAAAGGGGAGGAGATAGAGCTTAGCAGCGCAATTCAGGAAAGCGAGAAGCCGCCTATCGTCAAACTCGTAGACCTCATGCTTACCCAGGCCCTGAAGCAGAGGGCCTCAGATATACATATCGAGCCTGAACAGGATATCCTGCGCATACGCTACCGTATCGACGGAGCCCTGCATGACATCTTCAATATCAACAAATCCAACCAAAATGCTATTTTAGCCAGGATCAAGATTATTTCTAATCTCGATATTACCGAGAGCCGCGTCCCCCAGGACGGAAGGTTTAAAGTGAAGCACGAAGGCAAGGAGGTGGATTTTCGGGTTTCAAGCCTGCCTACGACATTCGGCCAGAAGTTTGTGCTGCGCCTTTTAGACAAAGGCAATTTATCCATAGGCCTGGATAAACTGGGATTTTCCGAGCAGCCGCTGGTTGTCTTTAAGAAAGCGATAGCCAAACCCTTCGGGATGATCCTGGTTACCGGGCCTACCGGGTCAGGCAAGTCCACAACCTTGTATTCTGTTTTGAACCAGCTTAATACTCCGGATAAGAATATTATTACCATCGAAGACCCGGTAGAATATCAGGTAGAAGGCATCACCCAGGTCCAGGTAAAGCCTGAGATAGAGCTTAATTTTGCCTCTGGCCTGCGTTCGCTGTTAAGGCAGAGCCCCGACGTAATCATGATCGGTGAGATCAGGGATTCAGAGACTGCGGATATCGCCATCAAGGCTGCGCTTACCGGGCAGCTGGTTTTTTCTACTCTGCATACTAACGACGCTATCTCCAGCATCACCCGCCTTATAGACATGGGGCTAGAGCCTTTCTTGGTGGCCTCCAGCCTCGTTATGCTCTGCGCCCAGCGGCTCTGCAGGAAACTCTGCCTGAAATGCCGCAAGCCCACAGAGATACCTGCGGCATTCCTGGAGAGTATAGGCTTTAAAGAAAAAACTATCTTTTACAAGGCCGCAGGATGTAAACATTGTAATAATACCGGTTTTCATGGTAGAATAGCTATTCTGGAAACAGTGATGATTGACGATACCATCCGCGAGATGGTCATAGAGAAGAAATCTCTGGATGATATTAAGAAATACGCAGTGCAAGAATGCGGCATGATGACATTAAGAGACGATGCTTTTATAAAGGTTAAAGAAGGTGTCACTACCCTGGATGAAGCGATAAGGATAACTACGGAGGAGTGATGAACAGGGCCGGTTACCACGTATTACTGATTAATGATGACCAGGCAATGACCAAGTTCTTTAAGGAAAAGATCATGCTAAACGGCGGTTATTCCGTGGTATGCGAATCCGACCATAAGTCCGCGCTGGATATTTTTGCGCATAACGGCTTTGACGTGGTAATAACCAGGCTTAACCTTGCGGACAAAGAGGGAGAGACGCTAGTCGGGGAACTGAAGAAGATAGATCCTGACTCTATCATCATCGCTTACTTGAGCGAAGTTAATCCCGAGGCGCTTAAAGAAGTATCCAGGCTTGGGGTATATGAAGTTATCAGCAAACCGGTTAATCTGGACAAGTTGCTCTTCCTGATTAAAAAAGGCGTGGATCTGCATATGTTGGCTACTACACACCGTAAGCTTTCTCACGGGCTTAAGGAGCAGAATAGCACCTTGCAGAAACAGAATATCCTCCTGGCTAAGAGAATAGAGGAATCTACCAAGAACCTGTCCAGGCTTTACGAGGATTTGCGCCAGACATATATGCGTACTATTAAAGTGCTGGCGCAGGCCATCGATGCCAGAGACCATTATACGCACAGCCATTCCGAGAATGTGGCCAGGTATGCGGTAAGTATCGCGGCAGAGATGGGCCTGGTCGCTAACGATATCGAGTTGCTCAGGGAGGCCTGCGAGCTGCATGATTTAGGCAAGATCGGGGTCGAGGATTCCATATTGGGAAAGACCTCCGAACTTACGGAGGAAGAGTGGGGGCAGATCAGAAAGCATCCTGTGATCGGAGCGCAGATCCTGGAGCCCCTGACTTTTCTAAACGGGGTAATAGACCTGGTCAGGCAGCACCATGAACATTACGACGGCTCAGGTTATCCCGAGAAGCGCAGCGGCGGCAATATTCTTTTGGGCGCGCGCATACTCCATGTTGCAGACGCATACGAAGCAATGCGCTCAGCCCGTTCTTACAGAAAGATTCCGCTTTCCAGGGATGATGCTGTTGCGGAGATCAAGAGGAATTCAGGTAAACAGTTTGATCCTGAGGTTGTGACGGCATTCTTAAGGGTGGTAAACACTTTTTAGCCGGGCGATTAATATCAGGGAGGGGTTTTGGCTAATTATCAATACAGCGCAAAGGATAAATCAGGCAACAGCGTAAACGGCGTAATAGAGGCATCGAACGAAACCGAAGTTGCCGAGCTCTTGCATAACAAAGAGCTGATAGTGCTTTCTATCCAGCAGGCAAAGAATAGGGTATTTAAAGCCAGAGGCAAGAGCATAAAGCCTGACGACCTGGTGGTTTTTTCCCGTCAGCTGGCTACGATGGTCGAGACCGGTATACCCCTGGTTCAGGCCCTGGGGATATTGAGCGAGCAGATTGAGAACCCCAGCTTCAAGAGAGTGGTTGCGGATGTAAGACAGAATATAGAGGCAGGGATGAATTTCTGCGAGGCGCTCTCAAAACACCCCAAAGTCTTCTCTGATCTTTTTGTCAATATGAGCAGGGCAGGGGAGGCCTCAGGTATGCTGGATGAGGTGTTAGATAGGCTGGCTACTTATTTAGAAAAAACCGCAGCACTTACCAGAAAAATAAAAGCCAGCATGGTTTATCCTTTAGTGGTTGTGAGCATGGCCATTATAATCACCGCAGTGCTGCTTTTAAAGGTTGTGCCTACCTTTAAGGGCATATTTGAGATCTTAGGAGGCCAGCTTCCGCTTCCTACACGCATCCTGATCGGTATTAGCGATTTATTGGGAAAGTATTTCCTGATTATGATGATATTAATGGCAGCGGCAGTAGTTATTTTCAAGAAATACGCCAGCACTGAAAAAGGCCACTACAATATTGATAGCAAGATTTTAAAACTTATGATTGTAGGACCGATCATACGCAAGATAGCCGTGGCCAAGTTTTCCCGCACCTTTTCAACCCTGGTTAGAAGCGGAGTTTCCATACTTAATGCGCTGGAGATTGTGGCTAAGACCGCAGGCAATAAGGTAATAGAAAAGGCGGTCCTAGACTGCCGCGCCTCTGTGCGTGACGGAGAGCCGATCTCCAAGCCGCTTTCCAAGAGCGATATATCTTTCCTCCCATGGTAGTGCGCATGATCAGCATAGGAGAGCAGACCGGCCAGCTTGAGAAGATGCTTTCCAAGATTGCCGATTTCTATGATGAGCAGGTGGATGCGGCAGTTTCAGGGTTGACCAGCCTCATAGAACCGCTGGTTATCGCTTTCCTGGGCACAGTCATAGGTGGGATTGTAATCGCCTTGTTTATGCCAATATTCAAGATAACCGAGTTGGTGGCGAAGTAAGTCAGGCCAGGCTGTTTAGAGCAGATAGCTAACTAGCTTAAGAAATAAGGGGTTGCGTTTCTGGTAAATTTAGTGAAAAAATCACTTGACAATAACGGGTTTTTTTGGTATAAACTACTTCTCCCTGCAAGATAGGGAAAAGGGAGTGAGCCAATTATTGTGAAAGCAATAAGTAGTGGTATTGACAATCCTGGTTAAGTAAACTTCCCGACTAGAAGACGCTAGTGTAAATTTTAAAGCGTCCCAATGTTTACGGGACGCTTTTGTTTTGTCTGCTATCAGAGGTAAACAAAACATCCCGAGCCTACGCAGTACTTTTTGAAGAAAAGTACAAGTGTTTAGGCGAGGGAGAGGATAAATTTTAAATACCTCCTTTCCGGAGGTCGTTCTTTCGATAATTAGGATAGCCAAGCGTGGCCAAGAAAAATCTTTGTAAAAAGGTTTTTCAAGGTCAATTTTTGAGGTAACAAAAAGAATCATTAGAGCCTTTATCCAAATTTTCCTAGATTTTCGGAGAGTTTGATCCTGGCTCAGAGTGAACGCTGGCGGCGTGGATTAGGCATGCAAGTCGAGCGATGGTTTTTTGGAAGGGAGTGTCCCCGCAAGGGGATGTTCCTGGAAGAAGGGCCAGAGCGGCAGACTGGCGAGGAACACGTGAGTAATTTACCTCCAAATCGAACATAGCCTTACGAAAGTGAGAGTAATATTCGATGTGTCCTTGGTAGCGTAAGCTGCCAAGGATAAAGGTGGCTCGCAAGAGCTATTGTTTGGAGATGAGCTCGCGTACTATCAGCTAGTTGGTAGGGTAACGGCCTACCAAGGCTATTGACGGTTAGCTGGCCTGAGAGGGTGGTCAGCCGCACGGGGACTGAGATACTGCCCCGACTCCTACGGGAGGCTGCAGTCGAGGATATTTAGCAATGGGGGAAACCCTGACTATGCGACGCCGCGTGAGGGATGAAGGTTTTCGGATCGTAAACCTCTTTCGATGGGGAAGAACGTTCCATATTATAATACAGTATGGGATTGACGGTACCTAGAGAAGAAGCCACGGCCAACTCCGTGCCAGCAGCCGCGGTAATACGGGGGTGGCGAGCGTTACTCGGATTCATTGGGTGTAAAGGGCAGGTAGGCGGTTATGTAAGTTGGGGGTGAAATCCTAAGGCTCAACCTTAGAACTGCCTTCAATACTGCATAGCTTGAGGCTAGAAGAGGAGAGCGGAATTCCCGGTGTAAGGGTGAAATCTGTAGATATCGGGAGGAACACCAGTGGCGAAAGCGGCTCTCTGGTCTAGATCTGACGCTAATCTGCGAAAGCTCGGGTAGCAAACAGGATTAGATACCCTGGTAGTCCGAGCCGTAAACGATGAGCACTAGGTGTTGGGGGTAACCCTTCAGCGCCGTAAGATAACTCGTTAAGTGCTCCACCTGGGGACTACGACCGCAAGGTTAAAACTCAAAGGAATTGACGGGGGCCCGCACAAGCGGTGGAACATGTGGTTCAATTCGA
>Ga0172375_10008880_pt1 | contig 13399 bp, 6 predicted proteins | sample LakKiv1m_FD_114537 | JGI IMG/M metagenome (GOLD analysis project Ga0172375, IMG submission 114537) | Freshwater microbial communities from Kabuno Bay, South-Kivu, Congo - kab_092012_11.1m | ecosystem: Environmental > Aquatic > Freshwater > Lake | place: Democratic Republic of the Congo...
CCTGAGCAGCATAATGATGCCGATGATGTTGAGACTAATTCACCCGGCAAACTGGTCGGCGCAAACTTTGGTGACATGAACGGCAACGGCACAAACGACTATGCGGACATGCAGATTGCTGGGAAGCAGTTTGTTCCGCTGGTGATAAACGTACCTGAGGGGATTGATCTTTCCGGAGCAAGGGTTAAGATCTATACCGGCGGGCAGCAGAGTAATCCCACTAATATTGTTAATGGCCTACCCGGCGCAGGCGGGTTCCGGCTGTGGAAGAAGGATGCCGATCAGCTCAGAGATCCCGCTCCGGTGCTGTTGGACGGTGACTGGGTGGCAGACGGGGCGTATACAAACCTCACTGATATGGGCTTCATCGGTTCCACCAATATCCTCTATATCGAAGGCATATCCAATGGCACGTATGACATCACAGTCGGCCTGGATGCAGTCTCGTGTACCAACTACCCCTGGACCGATACGGTGAGGATTAGTGTGTTCAATATCGGAATAGCAATGGATGGGAATCGGGACACGAATATCGTCTTCGGAAGCACCAACGACAATCACTGCCTGTTCTGGATCAATGATGATTATGATGTAAATCACTGGGAAGAAAGCGAATATCACGAAGACGATGACATGGTTGAGGCAAAATGGATTAAGAACTTTGAGGACAATTTTATCGGACGTCGGACGGATGAAGCGGATGGGCCAACTCCCGATGAGGAAAATCATTGCCTGCGTGATCTGGAAGATTTCACTGTTGTTCAGTTGAAGGTGCCGGGCGTTCTTTCGAATTTGACGGGTGTCACGTATTGGCTGCAGTTCACTAACTGTACAAGTGGTAATCCTTCGATAAATCTGTTCAAAGCGATTACCAATGGTGTGACCACTACATTTGATTACCTCACGAATTCGACGGTCGCCAGCAATCAAGCCTTGGAGATCAGAGCCTTAATGAATCTCGGCACCACGGCGCAACAGGTCAGCACGAACTACATCAACCGGTTCGACGAGCCGATCGGGTTCCTCTTGGAAGGATGTACCATTGGGAAGGCTGGCTTGGCCTTCATTGTGGAAAAGGATGGTTCAGAGCTATGCCGATCTTCCGTTTTGCTCGATCTGCAATCCATAACGAATTTCTATGACAAGTTTAAGGTTGACCGCATCCGTGAATCTTGGTGGCAAGTGTGGAACACGAAGACGAAGTGGAACGCAGATATCAAGACGAACTACTGCCAGGTTCAAACCAACACGGCCTATGCTCCAGAGCTGGGCAAGTATCTCCTGTATGTTCATGGCTGGAACATAACGGAAGATGAGAAGTTATATGACGGTCAAACGGTCTTCAAGCGCCTGTGGTGGCAAGGCTACAAGGGTGGCTATGGCACTTTTGACTGGCCGACGTTATACGGAGTGAAGGAATGGAAACTCTTTCTTCCAAATAACACTTGGCGGATGAATTTCGATGATAGTGAAATGATTGCTTGGCTATCCGCCACCGCGTTGTCCAAGTTGATGAAAGACTTGAATCCCTCCGGTGAACTCCGCGTACTTGCCCACAGCCAGGGGAATGCGGTGGTGGGAGAGGCTTTGCGCAAGTACGACGGCATGCAGAAGATTCAGACCTATATCGCCGCTCAGGCGGCAATTGGCGGGTCGCTCTATAGCAGTCAGTCGGAGCCACACGAAGAGTTCACGCCGACACTATATCCGTTGAACACGCCCAATATCATGGCGTACTGGCCCACCGGGACCAACAACGGCGCTCAGCCCTATTTCGTCACGAACTCAACCAAAGTCGTCAATATGTGCAATTATTACAACGCCGAAGATTTCGCCCTGAAAAAGGCATGGGAAAGGAATAACCGCTGGAAGCCGGACAACGCCATCGGCTGGGGTTATGCCTACGGCGGCTCGACGAACTTCTATGACGAGAGCGTGTACAAAACTAATCGTTTCTGCCGATACGGCAGCCTGACCCAACTCGACATCGAGGGGCTGGAGATAACCAACAACGCCACCAACGCGGATCTCCGAGAACGATACGAAGTCTTCTCGTATTGTGCCGAGTCCCGGTTGAAAGCACTGGGCCAAGGTAGTAATACGGCGTTCGGTGTAAACACGAATCTTAAGAACGATCCATTGAACTATGATGATCAACACTACTCGCACAGCCGTGAATTTAGGTCAAATATCACGAAAGAACACGCCTTCTTTGAATACATCATGAACGATGGGAATTTCTGATGAAGACAAAAACAACGGTCATTATGTTGGCTCTAGTAATCCTCTGCAATGGCTGTTGTTGTCTGCCGTTCCTCTATCCTAAGACCGGTGTCCACGGGAGAGTTGTTGATCAGTACGATAATCCAGTTTCAAATGTCGCAATGCAGGCACGTTGGGTTCCCGCTTGGGAATGGTTCGTGATGATGCCGCACCAATGCCGTGGAAACTTTTTGGCAGACAGCAGAGGTCGGTGGTCGTTCTATAAGTGGGACGTTGAGGACCTTTATATTGAGGCGATGCCACCAGCCGGATACAACTATGCCCTTCGCGATGACAGAGTCAGGGCGACGTACATAGGGCCATTCCGCAGCGGTGAGTGCCCGACAAACGATTTCATATTGCGCATGATCAAAATCGCACCTCAGCCGCAACCTAAGGAAACGAAATGAAAAACTGTCAACTTCTGATCGGAATCGTCTTTTTCCTTGCCGTTCTCTCGGCCAACGCGGGCACCTTCGCCAAATGGCAAATCGGCGCGGCAGACGACTGGCATGGCACGAACTGGCTTGATGAAAGCCGTTCTCCCTTGCCCGCGCCTGGTTATCCCACGAATAACTTTAGTGTGGAAGTCTCCGGAGGGATTGTGACGATTTCATCCCAGAATGTGGACATCGCCTATCTTCAAATCAGTCAGGAAAGCGTTCTCATCGTGACGAACGGCCAGACGATTACGGTACGGAACGCTACGGATTTTCATACAGCGCAAGAGACGGCAGGATACATCCAGATACCAAATGGAACAGCAAATCTCTTCAACACCAAGACTAGCGTTGTCTATTGTCTTGTCTTTGACATCGGCACGAATACCACGAGCGGCTATCTCGATCTTGGCGCGGAATGGGGTGCGACGAACGGATTCCCTGCGAATTTCGGAACGCTTTATGCCGATGCAATCTATCTTCAGAACGGCGGATTTCGGGTCGATGCCTCAAACATTACCATGCTAACCACCTGTACGGTGTACAACGCCGCCCAGGAGATAACATTCCGGGGCGACTGGCTGAATCCGGATGGCACAACAATCTTCATAGTCAATGGCGCTGGCACCAATGCTATAGATATTGATGGGAACTTTTCCTTTGGAGGATGTAAGCTCTATGCCACCATAGACACCAACGGCGTGGAACTGATCCAAGTCGGCGGGGATGCTACTCTGACGAACGTGACTCTGACAATCGGTTGCACCGACTCTCTTACCAATCCCTCCGCTTCCTACGATCTAATCCGCGTCCCAACGAACATGAATATCTACACCAACGGCATGACCTGCTGTGTAGCGAGTAACGGCGGGCTTACTTACACGACGACAGTGGAGACCAACAGAAGCGGCTACAATTACCTTGTCATCACTCCCAGCCAGTTCCTGCCTTCTGTGACCATCACGAACCCGGTTGATGAATCTTTCTACACCGCTGTTACGAATATCACGATCGACGCCGCGGCATCGGCCAGGAGCGGGAGTATCACCAAGGTTGAGTTCTATGCCGATACCACGAAGGTAGGGGAGGCGACCAACGCTCCATATTCCGTGACCTGGACCAACGTTTATGCCGGCTGTTATCAGCTCAAGGCCGTAGCTACCGACAACAACAGCAATCAGGGGGAATCTCCGGTTATAGGTCTTAATGTTCAAGGCACCGCTGCCGACGGCCGCAAAGTCTTTATCACCGGCGGCGCCGTCATCACCTACGACCCCGGCTGCGCGCAATAGTGGCAGGCCTTTGCGCTCCTCCCTTTGCGCCCTCTGCGGTTAAATCTGAAGAAAAGATTATCTCCCGCCAAGATTGATTCACCGGAAAAAGATTTTTGACAGGATAACCAGCTCAAAACACGTAAAGACGCATCTTTCTGATCGGATACTGGATTCAGTCCCATCATGTTATCCTGTCAATTTTCTCTTGTTGCCTTTGATTGCTATTACTTATCCACCGATAATAGCAAAGACCCGATGTTGACAGATAATATTGTCCATATTCTACAATATGCGGGTCTAAGGATTAATAAGATGCCAAGAATATGGTTTTTATTGGTTCTCTAGCATATTCAGTGCCATTTGCGTTTTTTAACAGAGGACATCGTATGTCCTTTTTATGACACATCTGTCCTTTTTTGGACACCCATTGTCATATCTTTGATTTTGCCATCATCTTTTCCAGCGTGTTCTAATGTGCACTCAAGAGACGAGAAGTCTTTTTTAAGGAGACGAGTCATGAGAACAGAAAGAGTGGCGGTTGTCATAGCTGGATTTCTAATAGCCACGACATGCTCTCTTTGCGCTGATGAAGCGCCAGTGGTTTCCCGTCCTGTTGGAGTCGTGCGCATCTCGGTTCCGGAAAATGCAAAGAGCCTGGTGAGCATTCCATTCAAGCCGTTTGATTCTGCGGTAGGTTCTGTTCTTTCAGGACAACTGACCGGCGCCTCCAGTGAGACTGACGCCGACACTGTGATCAAATGGAACCCGTCGGCGCTCAGGTACGAGCTGGCAATGAAATCGGCAGACGGCCGATGGCTCTCTGACTTTCACAAGATGATTTCTTCGGAGATGACACTCTGTCCGGGAGAAGGGTTCTTCATCTGGAACCGGCAGTCGGCGACACAGGATGTGTTCCTTGCAGGAGAGGTCGTGCTCGATGAAAGTAATTCCGTGGTGCTTCTGCCGTCACTGAACCTTATAGGATCTCCATATTCAGCATCACTTACCAATTCCACTCTGCCGGGAGCCGGTTCCAATACGCTTCTCATGGCAAAAGGATACTGGTACGAAAATATGTCCACCGGCACCTGTATGTGGGTTGAAGTCAGGCCCTACGCTTCCGCTTTTCCTCCCGAAGGCACGTTTCCTGCAATTACCGGCATCAGGATAGAAAACGGCAGGAAGGCGGTTCTTACGATTGAATGCGGTGCGAGCAGGAAACTGGATATATACTATAAAGACTTCTCACCGACAGGCTCCCTGGAGACCACTGGCGGCTGGCTGATGGCAGAAGAAGAGATCAGTGTCAACGGCCGCAAGACACTCGAATGGGCTGATACCTTCGCCAAATCTGAAAGCAACGATCAGCAATCTTCAATTCCTTTTGCTCGATATTATCTTGTTGGTAATGCCGGGATAGTCAGCTCCAATGGAGTTCCCCTAAGCCGGTCAAGGTTTGTCTTTGGAGGAAATGCCGTCTCTGGTTCCCTGACTTTACGTTCGGATGCTGAGTCGGCAACTGTGCCGAATGCCAATGGGAGTTCCGCGAATCCGTTAACCGCGACCCACCCGGCAGATCCTTCCTGTGGCATCGGCAAAATCATTTATGTAGATATAAATTCAGGGGCAGACCATTTGACAGGTCGAAGCACGATTGTTGCAGGCAGTGATGGTCCCAAAAAGACGATCAATGCAGGGTTGAATATTGCAGGAACTGGAGACACGGTAATCATTGCTCCGGGCGTTTATCGGGAGAAAGTCGAGGTTCCTGATGGTGTGAAAGTAATTGCTGTTGGAAGAGTGGAGGTTAATTGAGTTTTGTTAAGCATTTGGAGGTATTTATGATGAATAGAATGATTTCTCGCGCTTTGCAGTTAATGATTGTTCTTTCGAGTCTCATAATGGTCATGTCTACCAGGGCTGAAATGGTAGCGGGTAGTTTTCAGGGTACCAATTCCCTTGGAACAAACTATTTCATGGGAAAAGTGGGAATAGGGACAAATGCTCCGTCCGAGAAACTTCATGTTCTCGGTAATCTGCGCGTGGATGGCACTTTTGGGAAAATCGCACAGTCTGGATGCACGGCGAGTGACGGGGGTGATACTGCTTTAGGGGGTGGTACATATGCCAGTTCAGGATCTGTCGCAGAAGGTGCTTATTCACAAGCATACGGATGGGCTGATCATGCAGAAGGTGATTCGTCAATAGCATCAGGTGACGCTTCGCATGCAGAGGGCAGTAGTTCGGCATCGGGTAATTATTCGCATTCGGAAGGTTCAGGAACCGTAGCTTCATGTCTTAATTCTCATGCAGAAGGGGGCACAACAACAGCATCAGCTGACATGTCGCATGCTGAGGGTCACAATTCAACAGCACCTGCAAATGCCGCTCACGCTGAGGGTGGCGGAGTGCAGGCCTTAAGTTATTATTCTCACGCGGAAGGTCTTGAAACAATCGCTGGTGTCTCGACAAATAAAAGCGGCACCTGGGGTGCACATGCAGAAGGGCGAAACACGCAAGCGCTGGGTGCATATTCCCACGCGGAAGGTTACTACTCCGTAGCAGCAGGTGCATCTACGCATGCGGCTGGCTCGTATATGACAGTAAATGGGGGCAATTCGTGGGGTTGGTCTGATGGCACTCCGTACACGAACAGCGCATCAAGCAACTTTGTTGTAGTGGCAAAAACCGCCAAATTTGTCGGCACTCTGTCTGTTGACGGCGCAATCGTTACAGGTGACGGTAACGCGTCGCACGGAACAGGTTCCATAACGCTGGGCAGCGGCGGATTATGGATAAACAATACGCAGATTGGTAACACCAACGGCGTTCTGCTCTCAGCTCTGCCTTCTGCCGTCATCACCAATGGCGGAAATACAAGCACGCGGATCACTCTCAACAATACGAATTACGTTACGGCTGGTGATGATCTGAACAATACCATTGCAGGAATGGCTGCGACTTCTGTGACCAGTGGAGCCGTACTTGGCAGTACAGCGCTGCAGAAGGGCAGCAACCTGCTTGATGTTGCCAACGCCGCACAGGCAAGAACGAATATCGGGATTCTATATTACAATGTCGGTGAAGATAACGTAGCTATTGGCGCATATTCTGCTGGCAGTGATTACGGTGCAGGATTGGGCGCAGGCGCCTGGGGATCATCTTGTGGTGCTGCTGTAGGATACAGCGCATATGGGTTTTCCCGTGGTGCTGCAATCGGATATTGCGCATACGGGGATTCCAAAGGTGCAGCACTTGGATATTACGCATACGGGTATTCCCAAGGTGCAGCACTTGGATATGGCGCAAACGGGTATTCCTACGGTGTTGCAATCGGGTACAATACGTATGCCCCTGGTACAGGTAATGTCGCAATTGGCGGTTCGGATGGAACCATGACAAACAGTGCAACGGTTCCGGATGGGTGGACTTATACCGCCGAAATCGGACCCGGCACCGCTACACTCCAGGGCGGCCTGAGTTTCCGGGGCATGGGAATCTGCGACAGCAACGGGGTTCTGTACACGACCGCAGTTGGCGACCTTGGTATGGGGTCTTTCACAAGCAGGCCATAGGAATAAACAAAGGAGAAACATTCAATGAAGATAATTATCTGTATCCTTGCAGGAGTAATGGGTCTGGTATCGGTGTCAAACGCCCAGACAAATACTGTGTCCGGTTCCTCATCAGCAGGCACATCAGGCCTCGAACAGACCGCTGCCGCCAGGCGGCAGTTTATGGAATCGGCTTCAGGTAAGGAACTACGGGCTGCGGTTATGGCTGCCGAAAAAGAATATACAGCGACCGCTTCAGGAATTCCAGCGATCGCCGATATTGAGAAACAACTTGAACAACTCATGAGCCAGGTCCGTGACTTGCGCATCAAAGAACATGACCTGGAAAAGAGCTCTTCTGTTTTGCAGGAGAAAAGAGCCGCAATAGATGCCGCCATTAAAGCCCTGCGCGATGCCATGACCCAGGCAGCAAAGTAGAGGATGGCAAGTAACGGTAGTTTTTATTGACTGCCGGCGTTAACGAAAGTGCCAGATGAGAAGATTTGTTGAAAGAAAGAAGATTATAAGCGTCTTGTTTGGCGTATTTTTCTTTTTTGCGTCTACCAGTCTCCATGCCCAGTCTTCCTATCCCCAGTGGTGGCTTGATCGAGGGGTGATTGATACCAATTACACCGTTATAAATGATTATGGAGTTCTCAACGCAGGGCAGCTGAAATGGATTGCGACCAATGCGTTTGACGAATTGAACTCTCATGGCGGTGCGGGCCCGGCAATATTGAACTTTGTCAGCGGCTTCACCCATTCGAATAATTATGCCGTGGTAAATCGCGGCCAGCTCAAATACGCGGCATCACTGTTCTATAACCGCCTGGCGGAACTGAACTGCGAGAGCGAAACAAATTATCCCTGGCCTGATTGTTCGCTCGACCGCAACGACTATGCTGCGGCCAATATTGGCCAGGCCAAATACCTGTTCAGTTTTGTATTTACCAATGGGTTCTGGGAAAGTTCCGTTTCTCCGGCTTCAGGCGGGGGTGTAATAAATACCAGGACAGTATTTGACTCTATAACCAGCCGGCCATGGACTGGACCGACCAACTCTGTGGTGTTCTCGAACAGTATCTCGCTTAACATGTCTGTCTACGAAACCACCGGCCTGGCGAGGTACTATCTCAGCAGCGCTCCCGGATACGCCGGAGGCTGGATGTACCATGTGACCGGGTTAATAGCCAGGATGATAGATGTCAACGGGACGATCCTGGCAACATATGATTTGTCATCGGCTGGGGATAGCATAGATATCACAGCCGATATTCCATCATCAGGTCAATTTTCCCTCTTACTGATCTATACGGGCGGCGGAACAATAGACTTGGGAGCGCAGGTCTACCTGCTTTCATGGAAACCGGTCCTGAGCCTTAATGACAGTAATTTCTACAAGATCAACGGCACGAACTGTGCGGCCAAAGACAGCACTGTCCAGGTTCCTTTAACGGTCAACATCCTTCCGCCATGCAATGCCGGATTCTCGATTGACCTGTATATTACCGGAACCGACTTTCCGACTCCGCTTGAGCTTGATCTGACAACACAAAGCAACAACATAGCGATTCCAGTCGCAGGGTATGACTACTACTTGAATGAATCGCAAATGAATGTGCAGTATTACCCGACCTCGGCTACGATTACCAACCTTTATTATACGCGGGTCGGAGTCGCGATAAGCCCGAACGAAGAAATATCAGCCCTGAAGTGTTATTACTGCAACCAGTTCGTGCGTTGGGACGGTACTAACGGAACCGATGATGTCACAGTCAATTTCTATCCACCGGAATTATCCAATCCTTCCCTGACCGGAACGGTTTCTATCACTGTCTATTCTCAGGGCGATGTTGCCAGTGATTCTGTATATGATCCTTCGCAGTCATATGGTCTTGGGGATGTAAATCCCTATGGGCAGTTCCCCCCTGCAATCACGGCAGCCTGGACTCTTTCTCCCTCATTTGCGGTAACCAACAGTAATATCATCCCTTACCACTCCGTTGGTGTTGATCTCACTGCGACGCCTAATGATTCAAGCCCGCATTCGGCCAGCCTCATAAGCGGCCTCACGAAAGTCAGGCTTGATGTCATAGAAGGGTTGGGATTCATCGATGCTCTTCTTCTTACGTGGCCGGATCCTTTAATCAAACTGGGCGGCAACAGCTCGCAATTCGAACCCGCTGACGAAACCGACTATCTTGTCACCAGGTCCGACAAGGTTCCCAGAACTTCCGTGACTGTTGATGTCAGCGGGGACGGAATTCATGATTGTCCAGAGCAGTCTCTCCATACTTCCGTGATGTTAACGCCTGTAAGCAATACAAACACCGAAGCCAATCCGGACTCCGAGATAGCGTCAACAACAGAACCCATAAATACAATGACTGGTGATGTTTGGATGGAAGAAACCGACGTGGTCCTGCCGTGCCCCGGCACAGATATATCCTTCGCCAGGTATTACAACAGCCGTTCAACCTTTACCGGCAATCTCGGCCCCTGCTGGGCCCATTCTTATGAGCTCATGCTCGAACAGAAGACCAATGCCGTCTATAAGAGCATATACGGCGACTGGATGGTGCTGAGTGTTCCCAGCGGGCAGCAGCACTGGTTCAAGCACCAGGACGACGGCACGTTCCTGAACCCGCTCGACAATAACATGGCGCTTTCAAAGCCGGGAGCTGACTACATAATCAGCCTGGCCGGAGGCTACAGCTGGACGTTTGACACCAACGGCGTCCTTAAGAAAATCAGTTCCGCCGCCGGAGAGCAGTCACTTACATACACCGGCACTTATCCCAGCAATCATCTCAGCGTCATCACCAATAGCAACGGTCAGTACCTGAACTTCACTTTCTCGGGCAACTTGATAACGAGGATAGACACTCCTGTCACCAATTTCTACGTGACATTCGGCTATAACACCAGCAATGAGCTGTCTGGCGTTACAAGGACCATTGCTTCAACCCAGCAGGTCTGCCAGTACCTGTATGATGTTTCAACCCACAGCATTACCCAGCGAGTAAATGCCATGGGTGACAAGTTTAATTATGGCTATGAATACATTAGCAACCTGGCAAGCCAGACTGTTTCCCGAGGCACATCAATGTGGCTCAATGCCGAAAATTACTATCATCATACCGTGAACTATACCAACCAGGGAGACAATAAAACCGAGGTTATTTACTACCGGGATGGAGCGACGCCAACGTTTGTTTATGAATATAACCCCATCATAAACATGGTTGAAAACATGTATGGACCTGACGGAATGAATCTGGAAACAAAATACGACATCGACGATTCCCTGGATACCACCGTCACAACATATTTTGACAATTCCACATCCGATGCCAAAAAGCTGGTGAGAACATTCGACACCAACCACAACGTTGTCACAGAGGGTTATTGCTACAAGACTGAATCTGCCACCAACCTCTGGACATATACCTGGGACCAGACCTTTAAACTGCCCGCCACAATTACCGACCCGGAAGGATCAAAAGCTGGATTCAGCTATACCAACGGCCTTATATCCGTCTCCCGCATCTACTACAATCAGAACGATTCCTACGATACGGTCTTTTCCTATAACAGCAGCAACCTTCTTTCCTGTGTCACCAATGCCAACGGGCACTGGGTCAAATATGAGTATGACGGCTATGGCATGTTAAACAAGGTCCAGCCGCAGGAAGGTCCCTCTGTAAGTTATTCCAACAACAGCCTCGGTTTTGTAAAGACAATCACCATGCCGGGGGACAGCGGAAGCCGCACAATCACCGTGTCTCCCAATGAACTTGGCTGGATCACGAACATTCTTTATCCCGACAGCCTGTCAGAAACGTTTGCCTTTGACGCGATAGGCAATCTCACCAACCATGTGGACAAGGCTGGCCGTACGACCCGCTACACGTATCTGCCGACAAAGAAGCTTTCTTCGGTAACCAGGCAACTGGGAACCAGCAACCTGACAACTTCCCTGAGCTATGACAAACAGTTCAACGTCCTGAAAATTACCGACGCCAAAAGCCGCGATGTCGAGACCTACACCCTGGATAGCCGGGATCGTCCGTATTCCATAGTCAATATCGAAGGCCAGACAGAGACCATTGCCTACGGTATCGGTTCCAGGATAGATTCAGTCTGCCGCTTCGACGGCACTACTGTCAATAACTCCTACGATTCCAATGATCTGTTATCTGCAGTCAGTGGTCCATCTTTCACAAACTCCTTTACTTACCTGAAAAACGGTTTGTTGAGCACTCTCGCCGACGAGCAGGGCACCATCTCCAACTCCTGGTCCTTCGCTAACCGCCTCTCTTCTTCCGAGTTTCAGGTTTCAAGTTTCACGTCTCAGGTTTCATACACTTACTATCCCGCCGGCCAGGTCTCCAACGTTGTCTCCATTGCCGGAACAAATACTTATGTGCTCGATAACGCCGACCGGGTTCTTGCCCTCCGTAGCCTTGGCGTAGGAGGGGCAGTCGAATACCAGTATTCCTACAGCACCAACAACGCGCTTCTTTCGACCGTTGACTGCACGAACAGCGGAATAAATGTATCGTATGCTTATAACGTTATTGACCATGTCACCAACATCGTTTGGCGGAATTCCACGGGTACCGTTCTCCGCAGTTTCGCATACGGCTACAACAACGCCGGGATGACAACCGGCACAACCTATGAAACAGGCGAAAGGGCCGTCTACGGCTGTGATGAACTTAATCAGCTTACGAATGTCGTTTATTACAGTTCAGGCGGAACCGAAACTGGTCATATCAGTTGTGCCTATGATTTTGCGGGCAACAGGACAAGCACGGTGATTGATGGAGTCACCAGTCTTTATACCTATGGCGCCGGCAACAGGCTTGCCTCATGGGGAGCTGGCACGACCAACGAGTTCGATTCGGCGGGCAACGTCACCAACCTTAAATACAGCGCATCGCTTCAGCTTGCTCTCTCCTGGGACTCCCGTTACCGCCTGACGGAAGTCAGGACAAACGGAGTCCTGGCCGAATCATACCAGTATGACGTAGCCGGCCGGAGGATCTCGATTTCCGATGGCACCGCGACCAATTATATGGTATATGATGCCAATAACGTTATCGCTGAAACAGACAGCTCTGGTTCTTTGACAAAAAGTTATGTTTACGGTCCCGCAGGTCTCCTCTGCATGACCACCTACGGAATTTCCACCAATACCTACTTCATGCTCACTGATTGTGCTGGAACTGTTCATGGCGTCTGTGACGCCACAGGTGCAGTGGTTGAGTCGTACAAGTACGATGCGTTTGGAAGAGTGCTGGGAGTTTATGATGGTTCTGGTCTTCCAATCGGCAATCAGCAATCTGCAATCGGCAATAGATTTTTGTTCCATGGCAGGGAATATTCTTGGAAAACTGGGCTCTACCTGAATGGTGCGAGATGGTACGATCCGATTACAGGAAGGTTCATAAGCAAAGATCCTAGCGGCATATCTGGCGGGTTAAATGAATACGTTTTCTGCAATAATAATCCGGTAAATTATATTGATCCGACAGGCGAGGGACCAGTTGCACTCCATGATTGGTTTAATAAAGGTGCTGTTAGCGGAGCAGAACACGGAGGGGTGGCGGGGTTTGCTAAGGCTGTTGCTTGTTCAGTCGGAATGGCTGGCATTGACTTTTTTGGGTTGCGTGCTATTGAGGAAAATTTACGAATAGCCAGTCAATATTTAGCTGGTAATTGTCCGCCGGGGAATGTCTCGAACAAGTAGCGTTTTATCCCTCTGTGCGGCGAGTATACAACAGTGGCAGGCGGGATCAAGCGTATGTCGAGCCGGATGAGGGATAAAATGTTGTTGGACGTAGCCGCGGTGGCTATGGGGTAA
>Ga0172375_10008882_pt1 | contig 13398 bp, 17 predicted proteins | sample LakKiv1m_FD_114537 | JGI IMG/M metagenome (GOLD analysis project Ga0172375, IMG submission 114537) | Freshwater microbial communities from Kabuno Bay, South-Kivu, Congo - kab_092012_11.1m | ecosystem: Environmental > Aquatic > Freshwater > Lake | place: Democratic Republic of the Congo...
TATTCAAAAACCGAATCACTAGATACCAAAGTGTCCAAGCAGCTGCAATCAATACCAACCCAACAATAGCAGCAGTTATTCGTTTACGGGCTGATTCATATTTAGCTTTATCTCCACCTGAAGTAATCCATTCAATACCTCCCATAATTAACATAGCAAAAGAACCTAGAGCAGCTATTATAATAGCCACCTCCAAAATTCGGGAAAAATATACCCCAAGTTGAGGATTAAACATATCTTTAGCTTCTCCGTTTTCGATTTGATTCATTATATTAGTTCGCAATCCTCCAGATCCAGCCCCACCTCCACCTCCACCATCATCTTGAGCAGCAAATACTATTGAATATAAAAAAGTATAGATCATATATTATTAAGGATTTGCTAAAACGTTGGGCCATTTAATATCTACTAAACTAAAGCCAAAGACAAACTCCATAAATCTCATAATAGCGTATGAAGCCACTAATAAAGCTAATCCAATAAAAGCATCTACCATTCTGCCTCTGGCCTTTTTTAGCTTTTCTTCATTGCCGCCTGCGGTAAGCCAATCAATAGCTCCCCAGACAAAATACAAAATTACTAAAAGAGAACCTATGATAACCATGGTTTGCCAAAGTCTTGCCATTAGTGATGCGAGAGGCCCTCCCGATTTGTTAATTTCAGTCAATGAACCTTCTTTTGGAAGTACTGGGTTAGTAATGGCAAACAAAGAATATTTAAGTTTAGTAACTAAATTATTGAGTTTCATATTTACTTAAAGAGATCCTCTTGTATAACGCGTGAAACATTTAAGATATCTAAACCTAGTACACTACCTATAATATATATAACAGAATAAGCTGCCACTACAATAATTAAACCCAAAGCACCATTAGTCATACGCTTTTTAGCTTCTTCAACTTTATTGCTGTCACCTCCAGCTGTAGACCAACCTATGCCGCCTACAATAAAAGTAATAATAAAATAAAGACCAGCAAAAATGGTTAGAAAACCAATTACGGTAGATAAGATTAGTTCTAAATTGTCAGAATAGGGTGTAACACTAGTGCCTTGTGGGGCAACCTGAAAACGACCAAGACCCTCCAAAGGATCAGATCCCAATGGTTTTTCTGCAGCAAAAGAAACAAAAGGAAAAATTAAGGTTGATAGAAATATTGCTGTAATCAAAAACAATTTTTTCATAATCTAATTAGGTGTATAAATTTTAGGATTAATCAAAGCTGTTGCGTCACCGTAAAATATCCATCCTAAAATTCCTGCGATAGTAAAGGAACCAAACATAATTACCAGTCCTATTAAAGATTTGGTCATTTTATCATTAGCTTTTTTAATCTCATCTGGATTATCCCCCGAAGTGACATAGGTAAGACCAGCTATGATCAAATTGATAAATGCCCATAATCCACCAACTACCATAATCATCTTAATAATATTGCTGACCAAACCAAGAATGCCAGTTGAAGAACTAGTCCCAATAACATTATATCCATACTTTTCCAGTTGTTTTGGAGGTTTGATTTCACCAACGATTTGGAATAAAGACATCCACATAAGCTGTATTATATCTAAAATTAAACAAATTGTACTAGTGCTAAATTAAATACCGCCAGAATTGAGAATACTAAAGCCCAAAATCCATTCCAGTAATTGCACAACCCAATAAGCCCCAAAAATGATCACAAATCCCATTACTGCTCCAGTAATCATTGCTGTACCCTCTTTTTGTTTTTCGGGATTACCGGCACTAGTAATCATAGTAAAGCCTCCAAGGAGGATAAAAAAGAAAATAATAACTCCGGCAATTACAAAAACATTAGGTAAAAGACTAGAAAGTAATATCCCGATAGAATTAAATTGAGGAGAGGATTGCACCCCGCCTTTGCCCTCTCCCATAATGAAATCGTCACCGATATTTACAGGATCAGCTAATACAAACCGATTAAACAACACAAATAATCCCAATGTTGGAAAAAAATTCTTAAAGACTTTCTTAATGATTAAAAGAAATCTATTCATATTTTATGATTATTAGGTGTATTATAACAAAATTGTTACAATGTAAGAAAGAGGATCATACCAATATTGAAATATATTGATTAACTTTATGCAAGTTATTGATTTATTAAACCAATATCGAAAAGAAGTTCTACCATACACCGACAAGTTTTACCATAAATATAAAAATAAAGCTGATAAAATTGGAATTATTCCATCAGAAATTTTAACTAAACTTTTCAAGCTGCATCCTAGGGGGAAAATGCATCGAGGAGCTTTGGTAGTTTTGGGTTACGAACTTGCAGGAGGTAAAGTTAGAATCGAAGCTGTCAAGGCCTCAATTGCCTGGGAACTTTATGCAACAAATATCCTAATTGCTGACGATATTATTGACAGGGATGATACTAGACGGGGGATACCCACTATCCATAAACAATGGGAAACATATTTTACCAAGCAAAAATTAGACCATTTTGGAGAGTCGATGGGAATAATTACAGCCATTATAGGTTTTCATATGGCTCCACTTGCACTAGATAAAACATCATTTTCGGCTGATACAAAACTAAAAGTCCTTAATTATTTATTCCAAAGTGCAATCGAAACAGGCTATGGAGAAGCTTTAGACATTTCTACTACTTGGCAATTATTAGATGAAAAGAAACAATCTTCAAAATTGATTCATCAATATAAAACAGTAAATTATTCGGCTGTTTCACCATTACTTTTTGGAGCTACTTTGGCAGATTGCCATGATGATAATTTATTAAATAGCTTGACTTTATATGGGCAATTTTTGGGTAAAATTTTTCAAATTCAAGATGATATTTTAGGTATTTTTGGAAATCCTGCAAAAACTGGTAAATCAAACGAAAGTGATATCATAGAAGGTCGCTGGACAATTTTGATAGAATTATTGAATAAAGATACCAATATAACTGACCGTAAAGTTCTACATAAAATTCTGGCAAAAACTAAAAGGACAAAAGTTGATATCGATAAAATTAAACAACTAATACAAAAATATGCTATTTTGGATAAGGCACAAGCTGAAGCTCTAACTTATCTATATAAAGGTATAGAAATTATCCCTAATATTACGGATAATAAGGATCATCAGGACACACTTAGGAATCTATTAGAATTTATGATAAAAAGGGAGAAATAAGAAACTGTCTTTTCGACCGAAGCGCAGCGTAGTGGAGAAATCTTATAAAAAGATCTCTCGACTCGCTTTACTCGCTCAAGATGACACTAATTTATGTCTATTCGTAATCTCACTAGTACCGAAGTTCTTGACATTATCAGTGAAAAACCACGAGCAATATTGGCTTTTTATAAGATAGTAACACCACACTTGCAACAGTATTTTCAACATAAAATTGCTGATGAACATGACCGTGAAGAAATTATTCAAGATACTATGCTTTCAATTTTGGATTCATTACCCAGGTACAAAGCTAAAAGCACTTTTTCTACTTGGATACTGGCGATTGCCCATCACGAATTAGTTGATTATTATCGACGACGTAAAATTAAAACAATATTATTTTCTGCTTTCCCTTTTTTAGAGAATATTGCTGACTTGGCTTTGGGTCCTCAACTAGCATTAGAAGAAAAAGAAGCCAAACAAAGGATATATTTAACCTTAAAAAAACTAAACGAAGGAAATGCCAAAATTTTACGACTAAGATATTTAGAAGGTCTAAGTGTGACGGTGATTGCCCGAAAATTGGGTATTAGTTATAAAGCAGCTGAATCAAAATTATCCCGAGCACGCTTAGCTTTTTGTTCCCAATACGTTTACCAACGATTCGACTTACAAGAAACTAGCTAAATACTCAATTATTCTCTCAATCAAGGAGAGCTATTTATTAACGCGTAATAGTTTAGGATTACTTCTTCACCCATTTAAAACTATCAGAGCACTTGTAAGAGAGCGTGATTATTCTCAAATATTGCTGATTATTGGGACGCCTTTATATATAGTAGCCGGAGGACTTGGTGTAATTTGGTTCGGCCGTCGTCTTATCCAAGCTCCAAGAGGAGTTTGGGGATTTTATACCAAAGGTGGCGTGTTAGGAACTTTTACTCTTAGTTTACTTGTGTTTGGATATTTAGGTTATTGGGTATGGCAGGTATGGAAGATACGAAGAAAGTAATTGTTGTAAATTTAAAGTTTTAAAGGAAATATGTTGCTAGAGATAGATATTATTGAGCCTCATGGATTTTGTGGTAACGAAAACGGTTTTGGTGTCACGCGGGCTGTTGCATTAGCTACTCAGACTGCGACAAAATATCCAGGGAAGGTGTATATGCTGGGAGAAATTGTCCATAACCAGCACGTAGTAGACCAATTAGAACATAAACATGGTATCAAAACAGTGGCTTGTGTTGCTGATTTGCCTGATGGTGCAGTAGTAATTATTCGTTCCCATGGGACAACACTAGAAACAAGAAAAGCATTAGAAGAGGAAAAATTTACCATTATTGATGCTACCTGTCCTCTAGTAGCCAATGCTCATCGAGATGTGGTGAAATATAGTCAGGAGGGAAAAACAATTATTTACATAGCCAGCGATATTGATCACGATGAGGCAGTGGGAGTTGCTAGCGAAGCGCCGGATAAAGTCATAATTACTACATTAGATAAAATATTAGGGTTAGAGATTAAATATCCAGAAAAAACAGTTATATTAACCCAAACCACTCTTTCAGTGCTTGACACCAAAGACATCCTCCAAGTCCTGAAAGAAAAATATCCAGAGCTTACAATAAAGCCTCACATATGTATGGCTACTACACAACGGCAAGCTGCTGTCATAGAGGCAGCTCACACACACACCCTTATAATTATTGTGGGATCTCCCACCAGTTCGAACTCAAATCGACTGAGGGAAGTTGCAGAAAAAACAGGTGCAAGAGCGTATATAGTTGATAATTCCACAGATCTGGAAAAGTCATGGTTTATTGGACATAAATCGGTAGCTGTTAGTTCTGGTGCATCAACTGCAGAAGAAACCTTTCTTGAAGTAGTAGAAAAAATACGGCACTTATAAGTTATGAAAAAAATTGCAATTTTGGGATCTACCGGGAAAATTGGAACTCAAACTCTAGATATTGTTCGAGAATATCCTCAATTGTTTCAGGTGATTGGTTTGGCTTGCAAACAGTCATCTAAGCTTATTAAGCAACAAATAAATGAGTTTAAACCCAAAATAACTTGTATTACTGATGAAGATGGGGAAGCTAAATTGGAGGCAGTAGCTACTCATCCGGAAGTTGATTTGGTTATCGTAGCTGTTGTGGGCATAGCGGGTTTGTTACCAACGCTCAAAGCGATTGAAGCCCAAAAAGAAATTGCTTTGGCTACTAAAGAAGTATTGGTAATAGCTGGTGATTTAGTAATGCAGGCTGTACGAAAATACAAAGTAAACCTTATTCCAATAGATAGTGAACATTCTGCTCTATACCAAAGCATAGGCCATTCAACCACTAAAGAAATTAATAAACTTATTCTCACAATGGGAAAGGGACCTATTGCCAAACGGTCTGTTGATACTTTATCTAAAGTTACTATGCAAGATATTATGAACCGGCCCAACTGGAGCATGGGGACTAAGATTGCGGTTGATAGTGCTACTGGGGTAAACAAAGCTTTTGAAGTAATTGAGGCTTGTCACCTTTTTGGAGTTAAAGCAGATCAGGTAGAAATTACAGTACATCCAGAATATATGTGTCATTCTCTAGTTGAGTTCAATGATGGTAGTATGATAACCGAGCTGGGAACTCCAGACATGCATCGCTATATCCACTATGCTCTCTTTTTCCCTAAACGCCAAGAGGCAGATCAAAAATATCATTTGAATATAATTAACCAGCAATTAAGTTTTGAACCTGCTCCCTATATCAAATTTCCCTGTCTGCATTTGGGGCATAGAGTGATGAAAAAAGGTGGAACTTTTCCTGCAATTATGCATGGAGCGGATAAAGCGGCAGTTGATGCATTTATTGAACAAAAAATAAACTTTACTCAGATACCTACACTAATAAACAAGACACTTGATCAAGCATCTGCTTTACCCAGCCCCGATTTGCAGGAGTTACTCGATGCAGAGCGTTGGGGACAACAAACTACTTGGCATATAATTGATGAGCAAAAGGAGGTTCTGTGATTTCTGTTGTGCTAACCTGTGCTGGTAACGGGTCCCGTTTTGGGAAAAATAAACTGCTCATGAAACTGAATGGTAAGCCGGTATTTGTCCGTACAGTTGAGTGTTTTATAGCGGTCTCAGAGGTTAATGAAATTATTGCCGCGGTTCGCAAAACAGAGTTCAAAAAATATCAAAAATTAATAAAACAATATCAACTACCAGTACAATTAGTAATTGGGGGTGAACAACGACACATTTCTGCATACAAGGCAGTACAGAAGTGTTTGGGTACTCATGTGCTTATTCATGATGGAGCTAGACCTTTGGTTTCAGCTGATTTGATCCAAAAGGTAATAAGTGCAGTGAAAAAAGATAAAGCGGTAATGGTGGCGGAAGAGACTTTTACCTGTATTAAATATGTTGAAAATAATACAGTAAAAAATTGCTTGCCTAGAGCTAATACATATTTAGGTCAGACTCCACATGCTTTTGATAAGCAGATAATACTGGAAGCGTATAAAAAAGCTATTGAAGATGAGTCATTCCAGGGCAGTGATGATTGTGATTTTGTTAGCCATTTAGGTTATGAGGTGAAGATAGTTCCTGGAGAACATACAAATATCAAAATCACATATCCCCATGATTTAGTAATAGCCAGACAATTATTCCGTTACCAGCAAAAAAAGAAAGAGGAGTAGTTATGCAACGCATAGGCATAGGATTAGATAGCCATAGAATAATCAAAAAAGATAAAAAATCTGATAAGCATTTAAAATTGGCAGGTGTTTGTGTAAGTGAAGAACATTGTGCTTTGGCTGATTCAGATGGGGATGTTGTTTTACATTCTCTTTGTAATGCATTATCCACTGCTATTGGAGGAGGATCGCTGGATACTTGGGCGGGAGAAATGTATCGAAGCGGCATTGTAGACAGCAAATGCTTTGTGTAACATATTTTACAAAAAGTGATCTCTCTTGGATATATAATTGGCAATGTAGCCATTATGTGTGAAGGCCAAATTCCAAAGCTGGAAAAATTTCGTTCCCAAATGCAACAAAACATATCTGAGTTACTCCATACGGATATCGAAGCAATTGGTATAGCTTTTACTACTGGTCAGGATTTAACTGTTTTTGGCAAAGGCGAAGGGATTCAAGTTTTTACCACTGTTTTACTTTACAAATGAAATCTATACAGCTCAAAGCTCCAGCAAAAATCAATCTCGGCCTATCAATACTTGGGAAATTAGCTAATGGTTATCATGATGTTAAAACTATTTATACTCAAATAGATTTATTTGATGATGTTGTTTTAACCGAAATAGAACATGATGTTATTGAGATAGTATGCAATCAAGATAGCATTCCTGTTGATAACCACAATATTGCCTATAAAGCTGCAGAACTAATTAAGCAACAGTACCAGATAACTACAGGGATTAATATTAACATACATAAAAGGATTCCAGCTGGCTCGGGTTTGGGTGGAGGCAGCAGTGATGCAGCCGCAGTGCTAAAAGGACTTGATCAGTTATGGAACTTAAAGATATCAGAGCAAAAAATGTTTGAACTAGCTCAAAAGTTGGGTGCTGATGTTGCATACCAAATTGTCGGTGGAGTAAAAATGGAAACTCAAGGAGGAGAAAAAACTGGTATTTTTATGTCTTTGCCTAATTTACGATTTTGTTATATCTGCTTGTGTTATCCAGGTATTAAACGGGAAAGTAAGCGGGCTTTTGGAGAAATTGATTATTCATTAGTTGGGAAAAATGATTTGGTTGGATTAATCTATGCCATTCAAAGTTATAATTTAAAATTAATTGCATCAAGCCTATATAATGATTTTGAGTTGTGGACTCTATCAAAATTTCATCAAATTAAAGAAATCAGAGATGTAATGTTAAAATATGGAGCATTGGGTTCTTTGATGAGCGGTAAGGGTTCATCAGTTTTTGGAATATTTGGTGATAAAACAGCTGCAATAACAACCGCAAACTTATTGGAACAGAGATATAGTAATACCTATTGTGTCCAATCTGTAATTAATCAATAAAAAGAAAAGAATAATATGAAAGTTCCAGAATCACCGATCGAATACATGGCTAGTCAGGTGTTTGGAATAGAGTTAGTTGAAGGTGAAGGAGGGGAAAGCGATCGAAAAGTAAGAGCTAGGCAAGAAAGACCTTTTAGCCCGATAGTTAAAACTTGGTATGCAGCACATGCCAGTGATCCCGTCTTGGATCATGGAGATGAAAATTTATTGGGCTCTTAAGATTTTCAGGTAAATATTATGATAATCCGTAATACAACCAAAAAAATCCATGTAGGAAATTTGTTTATTGGAGGCAATGCTCCAGTGACAGTTCAAACAATGGTTAAGGCTGACGCTCATGATGTCAAGACTGTGGTTCGTCAGATTCTTGAAGCTGAAGAAGTCGGCTGTGATATTACTCGAATGAACGTGCTGGATATGGAGAGTGTCCAGAATTTTTCCAAAATTAAAAAGAAGATCCATATTCCTATAGTTGCTGATATCCATATCAATTATCTATGGGCGCTAGAGGCTATAAGACAAGGAGTAGATAAGTTACGGATTAATCCAGGGAATATTGGTGGAATAGATAAGGTAAAAAAAGTAGTGACGTTGGCAAAAGAACGAAAGATACCAATTAGAATCGGTGTCAATGCGGGGTCATTGGAAAAAGATCTTTTGGCAAAATATAGGCATCCCACGCCAGAAGCTTTGGTTGAATCAGCCAGTAGACATATTAAGATTTTGGAAGACCTAAATTTTGATCAAATTATTGTCTCTTTAAAACTATCAAATATTGAAATGATGACTAATGCTTATCAACTTTTTGCTCAAAAATATGATTATCCACTACATTTGGGAGTTACCGAATCAGGAACTACTCAAATTGGCACTATTGTTTCCAGTATTGGCATAGGAAGTTTGCTGTTGCAAGGCATAGGGGACACAATTAGAGTTTCATTAAGCGGTGATCCTAAAGATGAAATTAAAGTCGGCAAGGAAATATTAAAGAATTTGGGGTTAAGAAAAGGACCAATATTAATCTCATGTCCAACGTGTAGCCGTACACAATACGATATGATTCCTTTGGCTAATAAAATTGAAAAGTATATGGAAACACTTGAAGAACCGATAAAAATTGCTATTATGGGGTGTGTGGTTAATGGTCCAGGTGAAGCAATGGAGGCAGATTTAGGTATAGCAGGGGGTAAGCATATGGGAGTTTTGTTTGTAAAAGGTAAAGTTGTTGAAACAGTAAAAGAAGAAGAAATGTTTGAGGCACTAGTTAAGTGGATTCATAAAATTATTAAGCATAAACATGAATAAAAATTTAATCTTAGTTAACAGTAAAGACGAAACGATAGGAGAAACTAATGTGCTTGATGCACATTTGGGTAATGCTAAGTTGCACCGAGCATATACAGCAATTTTGAAAAATAATAAAAATGAGATTTTGTTAACTAAACGTAGTCTTAAAAAACCATTATGGCCAACATATTGGGATGGCAGTTTCAGCTCTCACCCCAGAGTTGGTGAGACTTTGGAACAATCTTGTGAAAGAAGAGCCAAAGAAGAATTAGGCATAGAAGTTAAAAATTTTAAGGATTTGTTTAATTACTCATATCACATCAAATGGAATACAGTTTTTTCTGAACGGGAAATTAACCATATATTGATAGCCGAGTATAATAACGATTTTATTAATCCAAATCCTGAAGAAGTAGATGAATATCAATGGATGAGTTGGGGAAAAGCAGTCAAATTTAGTTTGGATAAAAAGAATTTGATTGCGCCTTGGTGGGAGATAGCGATTGAGCAAACAATAGCTAGACGAATAAAAATGATATGATGACTGAAAGCGAAAAAGGATTGGTATCGAGAGTTAATAGTGATGGTTTAATCGAATTAAGGCCGGAAAAGGTAATTGGAGTTATGGGAATTGCCACAACATGGAATAGACAAAATTACTTAGTATGCAGAGAATTAATGACAAAAGAGTGGTGCGATAAACAGAGGGGGGATTTGGGGACATCGATGGGTGGAATTGAAGCAGGTGAATCAGATCACGATGCGTTGACAAGAGAATTAATTCAGGAATTTAATCTAAGTCCAGAAACCTATGTTTTTAGTCCTCAAACAGTTGGATACTTTAGAACACAAAAAGGTTGGGTGTCTGTATACGTAGTTATGATAAACACTGATAAACTAAATGGTAGATTCTTACAACCAATTGATGGTGAAACTGATAGTGTGGGTTGGATCCATTTCGAAGAAAGAAATCGTTTCGGAATTAGAGGGGGAGTACAAAGCGTATGGGAGAAATTTGAGCAAGGTAAATTTTTTATGGATGATACTTGTCAAGGAGATCATGCATTTAATAATGGACGATCACCTTGGGGAATTATCTTTGACTTAAATGGTTATCCAACCATGTTTACATGGAAAGGTATTACAAATACACTAAAGTAGAAAATAAATTATCATTTCCCGATATTACTTCGGGCTATGTTAAACATATATTAATCTATGAAACCAATTATTTTAGTTAAAATCGGAGGTTCGTTAATTACTGATAAAACTAAGCCTTTCACCATCAAACAACGGGCGTTGGATATTATTTGTAAAGAAATTAAACTGGCTCAAGATTGTGGCAAACAATTGATTATCGGTCACGGAGCAGGCTCTTTTGCTCATTTTCCAGCTAAAAAATACCAGACACACAAAGGCATAATTAATGATGAAAGTTATAAAGGCATCGCAGAAGTGGCTGATGTGGCGGCTCAACTCAATCGGATTGTGATTCGTAAGCTTATTGATACAGGTGTAAATGCAGTAGCCGTTAGTCCTTTTAGTACTATGGTTGCTAAAAATCATGAATTGCAATCGATCTGTACTGAAAGTTTAGAAGAAATATTGAAATTAGATTTACTGCCAGTTCTGTACGGAGATCAGATCATTGATACTGCGGTTGGCTGTACGATTTTTTCTACCGAAAAAGTTTTGGGATATTTAGCTTTGCATCTTAAAGAAAAAGGCTATCAGATTGAGCGCATTATTCATTGTGGTCAGACCAATGGAGTTTATGATGAAGATGGTAATACCATTCCTTTAATAAATAATCAAAATTTCAATAGTTTCAAAAAAGCGGTCACAGGTTGTAATGGAACTGATGTGACAGGCGGAATGATTCACAAAGTAGAAGAAACTTTGGATTTGGCCTGTCATGGGATTCCAGGACTTATTATTGACGGGATTGAAAATGGATCTCTTTCCAAAGCAGTCAATGGAGAAGAAGTAATTGGAACTAAAGTCGAAAAATAAATTAAAATATCTTCATGAGTAAAACCATTCAAACAAAAGCTTTTCAATCTATTCCACTTTTGGGAGATATTGCTATAGATTTAGGCTATGATGCTATGGTTATTGCAGTTAAGCCTGAAATAATATTAGACTGCAAAAAAGTTACTGGTAAAACTAGTTTCTTACATTTGCAATCAGTCAATTTACATCTAGAGCTAACCCAGTCAACACCGGTAATCCAATCCCAAATTAGTGCATTATCTAGCCAACTGATTGATATTACCCACAACTTACTTTTACAACATAATCTTCCATATGGCTTGGATATTACAATGCCAGAATGTAATTTGCTAAATAACAGTTCAGCCGCAATGGCTTATTTAGTTGCTTTATATAAATCTATTACTGATACTAATAAGACAAAACTAAGCAAAGATGAATTATTACAACTTTGTCATAATTTTTTACTAGATAGAAAAATAGAACACAACTTAGCAACTTTAACAGCAGCCATTAACGGAGGGATAGTATATTTTAGTAAACAGTCAAATCATATAGAAACGTTAAACTTCAATGATTTTATAATATATTATTTACCTCAAACTAAGGAAACGGCTGTTAAAAAAGTCTATAAACATATCAAAACTAGTAAAGAAAAATATAAAGATAATCTAGTGCAACTTGGGAAGCTAGCAACTTTAGGAGTTGTTGCTTTGAATAAAAAAGACTATCTCAAATTTGGAGAATATATCAATCGAACCCAAAAACTATTAACTGACTTTGGATTAGTCAGTGAAACAGTTCACAAATTATGTATCCAGGCTATGTTAGCGGGAGCTTTGGGAGCTAAATACTGTTTGGATCTAAATGCTGCTTTGCTAATTTGTGATCAAAAAGGAGTTGAAATTAAATCAGCTCTAATGAAATTAGACTTACAAGTTCAGGATTTACCGTCTGTTTAGTTTGCCCAATTTATGATTTTATGTTAAAATAATAGATATTGTGTAAGAAATTTTAGAGGTGGAGCAGTCCACCTTTTTATTTGATTGTTATTAATTTTTATAATCAGCGGTCAGGTCATGCTGAAATGATTCAGCATCTATTGAAATAATACATAAGATTCTAAATATTGGCTTATAGCCAGTTTCAGAATGACACATACCGAATATTGTTTAATATGTCTACCATCCAATCTACAGCTCGTACCGAATTTGCAACAGCTCTTAATCAAATCTGCTCTGAACGTGGTATTAGTGCAGAGGTTGTTTTACAAACCATCGAGTCTGCAATTTTGGCTGCTTTTCGTAAGGATTATGGATTCGAAGAAGAATTTGTCTATAAGGCAGAAGTTAATCCAGATGATGGCGGAGCGAAAATTTTTAAGTATCCAGTAACAGTACCAGCAGTAGAAGCTACTGAAACGCAGGAAGGTAAAGAAGCTGAATATGATAAAACCAAAGGCGAAGAGGTTACTCCTCCTGGTTTTGGTCGCATTGCCTCTCAAACTGCCAAACAAGTAATTTTGCAAAAAATTAGAGAAGCAGAAAAATCAGCTATATTAGATGAATACCAAGACAGAATTGGCACCATAGTTTCCGGAATGGTACTGCGTCGCGATGGTCAGTTTATTGTAGTTGATATCGGTCGTGGTCAGGCAATAATGCCTCCCCAAGAGCAAACACCAAGAGAAAGGTATGAACTAAATAAACGTTTTACTTTTTATATCCAGGATATTCGTGAAACTATGAAGGGTAGACAAATCATTGTATCTCGTGCCTGTGCTGAGCTGGTAGAAAAACTATTTGATCGAGAAGTGCCAGAAGTTTCCTCTGGAGCAGTAGTGATTAAAAAAACTGCCAGAGAAGCAGGTTCAAGAACGAAAGTAGCCGTGGCTTCGACTCAATCAGGGGTTGATCCA
>Ga0172375_10008883_pt1 | contig 13395 bp, 11 predicted proteins | sample LakKiv1m_FD_114537 | JGI IMG/M metagenome (GOLD analysis project Ga0172375, IMG submission 114537) | Freshwater microbial communities from Kabuno Bay, South-Kivu, Congo - kab_092012_11.1m | ecosystem: Environmental > Aquatic > Freshwater > Lake | place: Democratic Republic of the Congo...
CCGCCCCGAAGTTGAAATACACCCGGATTCAAGTGGGCGGGTACTTCTCGTTCGGGTAGATCATCACCTTGATCTCTTCCTTGCGCTCCAACCGCTCGAACGCTGCACGCCACTCCTCCAGCCGGATGCGGCTGGTGATGATCGGAGCCAGCTTGACTTTGCCCATCGCCATGATGCGCAGCGCGCGCTCCCATGAGTGCCAGCCGGCCGCCATGCGCACGGCTTGATCGGCGTATTCCATCCCATCCCAGCCCCAGCCGCCGCGTACCGTCAGATTGTTGTAGGGGATACGATCGAGGTTGACGTTGATGTTGTGGCCCCACAGCCCGATGATCGTGATCCAGCCGCCGTTTTTTACCATGCGTGTGGCCTGTGTGATCGCCGTCTCGCCGCCCGAACAATCCAACACCACATCGGCGCCTGCGCCGTCGGTCAGGCGCAGCACTTCCGACACCGGATCATCCTCGCTGTAGAAGACGCGGTCGGCGCCCAGTTCGCGCGCTTTCGCCAGCCGCCGCTCATCGCTCTTCAGGCCTGTCACCACCACGGCACGGGGCGAGTAGAGCTTAGCCAGTTGGAGCATGGTCAGACCGATGGGACCGGGACCGGTGATGACCACGAAGTCGGCCGGGTGGATGCGCGTGCGCGCCATCAGTGAGTGACTCATGCACGTCACCTGTTCGATCAGCGCGCCCTCCTCGAAGGAGAGGTTGTCCGGCAGGCGGTGGGCGAGCCGTTCGGGGATGGCGACCCGCTCGGCGTAGGCGCCGTTCACGTGCGTGCCCACCCGACCATCCAACGTCTCCAAGTCGCCGCAGATGCGGTCGCCGAGCTGCCAGCGTGCATCAACTGCGCCACCCTTGCCGATGATCGCGCCAGCAAACTCATGGCCGAGGGTCACGGGCCGGCGATGCTCCTTGCGATCGTTCCAGATGTGCAGGTCGCTGCCACAGATGCCCACTGCGCCTACCTCGATCAGCAGATCGTGCGGACCGACGGCCGGCTCCGGCACATCCACCAGCCCCATTGCGTCGCGGCCTTCGCCCCATTTTTGCACTGCACGCATGTCATTCCCCCTTCCTGGCGCCTTGTATAGATCATCATCGGTCGCGGGTCATCCAGCATACAATCTCATCACCAGACCCGGTTGTCTCGCAGAAACGCAAACACCTCCCGATGGAACGGGAACTCCGGATCCGGAATGCCGTGCGGCGGGATGGATGGGTGGCCGTAGCCCATCTGGAACATATCGTGATGGTAGACGTGATAGCCGCCAACGGCCCGTACCTGCTTGATCTGCTCGATATGCTGCCAGGGCTGAGCGCCGCCGGGGATACCGCCGTATTGCGTTGTGCCGCAGCGCGCCGGCTCATCATCAATCACTGGCTTGCCGAAGCGTGCCAGCAGCGCAGCGACCTGCTGCGGCGCGATCTCCCAGAAGTGCGCCGCCTCGCGGCGGACGGTGTGCGGCGTCAGCAGGTCGAGCATTTCGTTCTGCGCATCATCCCCCAAGACGTTGGCGAACCCCGGCGCGTTGGTGACGATGCGCGCCGGATCTACTTGCTTCGCCGCATGATAGCAGCGAGCCACGGCTGTCGAGTCTTCGTTCCAGATTTGCAGGATCAGATTGCGATATGGCAAGAGAAGCTCGGCCATGTTGTGAGCGCCCCGTTCGAGCACCTCCGGCGGATAGTAGGGTTTTTTCTCGTGCGAGAAGAGAACCACTTCGACGACCATACCTAGCGCGTCCATCTCCTCGATCAGGGCCGCCAGGCGCTCGAAGGGCTCAACCTGAACAGCGCCCGCGGCGGTGTACATCGTGTGGTGCGTCGCCAAGTCAACAAAGGTGCGGTCAACGAAATCCCACTGGCACCAGACTCGCAGCATGTTGATGCCGTATTGCTGAAATCGTCTTAGCCAGGCGATCCGCTCGGCGGAGGTGCGGTTGAAGGCCGGGTTGTAGGCCGCGTTGAAGAAGCTGAGGCCTTGCAGTAGAAATGGCTGGCCGTCGAGCAATAGCTGTGTGTCGGCGATACTGAGAATGTGTGATGGCATATTGGCGTCAATCCAAGTGATATGGGATGCCGAGCTGGCGCAGCTCGGACTGAACCTGGCTCACATCGAGTTGGTCGGGCGTTGTCCCGTGCTGGATCGCCAGCCCGGCGGCCAAGCCGGCCGCCTGTCCGGTGAGCGCGGCGGGCGGGATGACGCGCGTTACCTCCCACGCATCCCCCTCTGACGAGATGCAGCGACCCGCCACCACCAGCCCCGTGATCTGCTGTGGGAGCAGCGCGCCGTATGGGATCTCCCACACATAGCCGGCCTTGCGCCAGTCGGCGACCAGGCCGATGGAGCTGGGCCGATGGAGGCCGTGCTGGCCGTCGGTCATCTGTTCGCGGCCGACGATGCGCCGAGTCGTGCGAAACTGGGCCATGCCCGGCAACGTCGTCGGGAAGAGGGTGCGCCGATCGGACGCGCCGCTCTCCGTTTGCTGGGCCTTGTAGTGCTCACGCAGCAGGCGGCGGCTGTCCATCACGAAGCGCGTCACCTGCTCTCCATCTGTGCCGTGCAGCTTGGGATAGCCGGCCGGCGCGCCGCGGCCCGCGTTGTCTGCGCCGACGCGGATCACGTCAAGCAGCGAAACGGCATCCGGTGACGCAACCGCTTTGGCGGCGCGTTCCAGTGAGACCTGGATTGCCCAGAGCGAGAGCCAGTTGTCCCCCTCGGCGCAGGCCGCGCCCGCTCGGAAGGCCACGTCGGCGTCACCCGTCGCATCCACGATGCACCCGGCCGAAAGGCGCCCCCGTCCGCTTTTGTTCTCGACCTCCAGGCCGACGATGCGTTCGCCCTCCAGAACCGGCCGGCAGACCAGCGTGTCGAGCCACAGTGTCACGCCCGCTTGCTCAAGCGCCTCGTCCAGGGCCAGAATAAAGGCGGCGGGCGAGAAAGCCACACGATAGCGGCGGCGTTCTTCGTGTTCACCTGGCGTGCGCCAGCCAGCCGGCACGTCGCCCGGCCCGTACTTGATGCTGAGCTGCAGCAACTCTTCAGCGATGCCGAACGTGACCTGGCGCCCACGGCCGTCGCAGAGGGGTAAGTAGATGTAGATCAGTCCAGTCGTCGCCAGGCCGCCGATCAGCACCGTCTTCTCGATGAGCGCGGTGCGCAGGCCCATGCGCGCGGCCTGCAGTGCGGCGGCGACTCCCGCCACGCCTGCACCGGCAACGAGGACATCGTAGTTGCGTTGGAAATCGAACGTTGGGTTCATGGCAATAATCCCGCAATCAACCTTGAACGACGCGCGTCAGCGTCTCGCCGCCAAAGGGGATCACGCCTACCGCGGCGTCGCGGCCGAGCAAGCCATAGGCGCGCGCCAGGGCGGTCTGCACGGTGGGTGCCGAGTCGAATCCCAGAACCTCGAGATCGCCTGGCGTCAGATGATTGGTCACGCAGAGCGTCGTGCGAACGCGCTGATAAAGCATAGCGTGATACAGCGGCAGGTTCAGCCCGACCAGGTCGTCCACCTCGCCCCGCTCCACGGCAGCCACGAGCTCCTCGAATGACCGGCGCATGTACTTGCGCAAGGTCGGCTCGTGCGAAGGCGCGTCGCCGCAGAGATGCTCGGAGCCATCGAGCATGAAGATGATGACGCCACCCTCGCGCACGGCCAGATGGGCATACGCGTAAGGTTTCAGCCCCTGCCAGTAATCCACATGGCAGGGGTTGGCGGAGACGATCAGGATATCCGCCTGGCGGGGGATGGGAACAACCATCACCTGCTCGGCCAGCGCGACGGCTCGCCGATGCGCCTCGACCACATCGCCGGCAAAGACGCCGAGCAGCTTACCTTCCTCATCCAACACTGTATTCACGATGTAATTCAGCCCGACCCGCCGCGCGATGGCATCCATTTCGGCGCGCGGCCGGGTGTTGCGCACGCCAAGCACCTCCAACACCGGTTGGATAATGCATCCGATATAGTGCATCATATCGGTCGTGACCCGGCTGCACGCGCCGGGCAGCAGGATCTTCGAGCCGCCGCCCCAGCCCGCCGTGATATGCGGCACGACATTGCCGATGGCGATCTTGACATCGGCGTCCACAACGGCTCGATCCACCTCGATGGGGATACCGCTCGGCGTCATGCCCAAGTTCACAAAATCGCCGTCCAGGTACTCCCGATTGATAATATTGCAGCGCGCCACGATATCGGCGCCGAGCTTGAGCCGGAGTTCCGCCGCGGTCATCGGCCGGTGGGTGCCGAGAGCGGCAAACAAGCGCACATCCTCATCTCGCACGCCGGCCCGCCGCAGCGCGTCCAAGACGGGCGGCAGGATGGCTGCGGTCGGCGTGGGGCGGGTGCTGTCATCGAACAGGATCACCACCGACTGGCCGGATTTTGCAATATTTTCGAGCCGTTCCGCGCCGATAGGGTTCGCCAGCGTGTCGAGTACCACCTGGCGCTGATCGGGAAGCGGCGTCACCTTGCGGTGCACGGCGTGGAACAACAGGTTGCGATCATCTACTTCAACACGCGTCGCCACGCCGGGGCGAAAAAGTAAATCAAAAGAAGCCACTGATCAACCTCCGAGCATGTGTTCCAAGTCAGACGAAATTCGGCGCCACATTCGACGGGTAGAGCCTGCTTGTTCCGACTGTGTCAGCAAGTATCCATCATCTGGGCTTTTTGCGCAAGTGGGCTCGCTATGTAATTCAGAGAGTATCTTCTCAATAATCCGGGGTAGGGGCATGGCCGTTCGGCTGAGCTCACGCCGAAGCCTGCCCGTTGGGGCGACCGCGCGGGTGCGCCCCTACAAATTGAGAAGATACCTCAGAGACATTGTATGCCGTATCTCTTGTGCTTGTTCGCCATATTGACAGCCGAACGCTTCCCGTCTATAATACCGCTTGACACGTGTAAGCCTGCACGTGTCAAGCGGCGAATGGCCGTCCTCGTCTCCGCAGGCGGAATTTCTCAGGAGGGAGCATGTCACCACAGCGACGCGGTAAACGTCCGCCCAACATCATCTTCTTCGGCATTGATTCGTTGCGCGCCGACCACATGAGCCTCTACGGTTATCCCCGGCTGACCACGCCGCACATGGATCGCTTCGCCCAGGGCGGCACGGTCTTCGAGCGCACCTATAGCGCGTACATCCCCACGACCCCAGGGTACACCGCCATGTTCACCGGGATGGATGTCTTCAGCCATCAGGTCGTGGCGCTGCGTCACCAGGGCGGGCTCCGCCCAGAAGTGAAGACGCTGGCCGAACTGCTGCGTGAGCACGGCTACGCCACCACCTGTGTCGGCTTTCGAGGGAATCCAGCCTCGCGTGGGTTCGACACCTACATTGACTTCCCCGGCTGGGGCAGTTGGAACGAGGGTCGCAGCCCCAAGGCCGAGAACCTTAACAAGGTCACGATCCCGGAGCTGGATCGGCTGACCAAGGCGAAACAGCCGTTCCTGCTCTTCCTCCGCCACATGGATCCGCACGCGCCCTATCTGCCGCCCGCGCCGTATGAGCGCATGTTTTATCACGGCAATGAGTGCGACCCGAAGAACAAGTCCATGCAGCCGGTGATGGCCTTCAAGCCGTTCCGAGACTTCTTTGCGAGCTGGATGCCGCCGGGGATCAGCGACAAGGACTACGTGATCGCGCAGTATGATGGCGCCGTGGCCTACATGGATGCCGCCATCCAGACGATCTTCAACGCGCTGGAGGCGAAGGGCATCCTGGACGAGAGCATCGTGGTGATCAACAGCGACCACGGCGAGACCCTCTACGACCATGAGTGTTACTTCGACCATCACAGCATGTACGACCAGACGCTCCACGTGCCGCTCATCCTGCGCTATCCGGGCAAGATCCCGGCCGGGCTGCGCGTGGGCGGCTACAACCGCCATCAAGACCTGATGCCGACGCTTCTGGAGCTGGCGGGGATCGAGACGGACATCAAGTTTGATGGTCGCAGCCTGCTGCCGATGATCCGGGGCGAGGTGGCGTCCTACGAAAGCGAGTTCTACATCACCGAGTGCACCTGGATGCGCAAGCACGGCTGGCGCACGCCGCAGTGGAAGCTGATCGTTGCGCTCGAACCCGACTTCCACTTCAAGCCGGAGGTCGAGCTCTACAACCTGGTCGAAGATCCCGGCGAGCTCGTCAACCTGGCCGAAAGCCAGCCTGAGATGGTGGCGCTGCTGAAGGCACGCATGGAGGCCTGGCTGGCGAAGCGAGAAGCCGAAACCGGCCTGCCCAATCCGATCTATCACCAGGGCGACTGGCACGGCCACGAAGGGGTCGGCGCGTTCAAGACCTCGCAGCAGGCCTACGACACGCTGCACATCGGCGATCCGAAGCAGGCGGCGCGGTTGCAGGCGGAGGCGAGGAAGTGAGACGGGAGGCGGGAGAACCGAGCACGCTCAAAGTCATTCACGTTTCACGTTCTCACGTTCTCACGTTTCACGCACGAAGGAGGGCTTAGCATGTCACAGTCCGGTTCCCCAGGGGCAGTCGGCGTCTCCGCCGAGCGGCTGGCGCGCATCGGCACGGTGATGCAGCGGTACGTGGACGAGCAGAAGGTTGCGGGCATCATCGCCAGCGTCGCGCGGCGCGGGCAGATGGTGTACCGGGAGAAGTTCGGCTATGCGGATGTCGCGACCGGCCGCCCGATGGAATTCGACGCGATCTTCCGCATCATGTCAATGACCAAGCCCGTCACCAGCGTCGCCGCGATGATGCTCTACGAGGAAGGCTGGTTCGATCTCAATACCTTCGTTTACGAGTTCATCCCGGCGTTCAAGGATTTACGGGTGTATGCCGGCGCGCTGGACTCGGGCTACGAGACGGCTCCACTGGCGCAGCACGTCACCTTCCGCCATCTCTTCACGCACACCGCCGGCTTGAGTTACGGCTTCAATACGTTCGACCCGATCGACGCGATCTATCAGAAGGCCGGCGTCGACCTTGCGCACTTCTACGCGCCGGGATCGAAGCTGGGCAACAAAGAGCTGGTCGAAGCCCTGGTCAAGCTGCCTCTGGCTTTTCAGCCGGGAACCCAGTGGCGCTATAGCCTTTCCATTGATGTGCTCGGCTACCTGGTCGAGCTGATCTCTGGAAAGTCGCTCGATGTCTTCTTCCGAGAGCGCATCTTCGAGCCGTTGGCAATGAGCGATACCGGTTTCTGCGTGCCTGAGGCGAAGCTGCCGCGGCTGGCGACGATCTACATGACGCCGCCGGAGGGCGGTCTGACGCCCGTGCCCTTTCCGGCCTATACGTCGCCGCCTTCCTGGCTGATGGGCGGCGGCGGGCTGGCCTCCACTGTGTATGATTACGGCCGTTTCGCGCAAATGTTAGTCAACGGCGGCGAGTTGGACGGCGCCCGGCTGCTCAGCCCGCGCACGGTGGCGTTGATGGAGATGAACCAGGCGCCGGCTGTCGGGGTGCCATACGACCCGCGGGCTGGCGTCCTGAAGAACGCCGGCTACGGCTACAGCCTGGGGATGCGCGTGCTGTTTGACGTCGCGGCTGCAGGTCGCGCCGGCTCGGTCGGCGAGTTTGGCTGGGATGGCGCCTTCGTCACCCACTTCTGGATTGATCGCAAGGAGGCGCTCTACGGCCTGTTGATGTTGCAACATCAGGCGTGGGCCTTCCCGCTGCATCAGCAATTCAAGGCGCTGACGTACCAGGCGCTGGTGGATTAATCAGTTTTTTCAGAGAGGCGCAACAATGCTCCGAGTCTGTGTCATCGGCATGGGGCCTATCGGCAATCGCCATGCCATGATCTACAACGAAGACCCCCTGGCCGAGCTGGTGGGGGTGTGCGACATCCGCAAAGAGCGGGCCGACGCCGGATCGAAAACTCACGGCGTCCCGGCGTTCTACGACGCGCAGGAGATGCTGGCAAAGCTCAAGCCCGACGTGTGCAGCATCACGACCGGCGGCTACGAGTACGGCAGCGATCACTATCTGCCGACCATGCAGGCGCTCGAAGCCGGCTGCCACGTCCTGGGCGAAAAGCCGATCTCCAACGAGATCGCCAAGGCCGAGGAGATGGTGGCGAAGGCGCGCGTGAAGGGCCTCTGCTACGGCATCAATCTGAACCATCGCTTCACCGAGGCGACCACCATCGCCAAGCGGTGGCAGAACGAGGGTCGGCTGGGCCATCTGCTCTTCTGCAACATGAGCATGTGGATCAAGAACCCGGCCGAAAGCTCGCGCTACTACATGATCAAGGCGCTCAACCCGCACACCGTGGACGTGATGCGCCACTTCTGCGGCGATGTCGAGGCGGTGCAGTGCTTCGGCGCCACCGCGCCGGGCCGCACGATCATCACCACCGCGCACTTCAGCATGAAGTTCAAGAACGGCTGCGTCGGCGGGCTGACCGCCTCCTACGACATCGAGCGCGGGCATCCGATGGAGCGGTGCGAGGTGGCGGGCACGAAGGGTCGGCTGATCATTGATGACATGTGGCGGGAGGCGACCCTCTACCCGCAAGGCGACTTCGAGAAGCGCGTCTACAGCAACCCCATCTTCGGCGGGCATCGGGACTTCGAAGATACCTTCCGCAACCGCATCCACAAGTTCCTGCAGCAGGTGACGGACGGCGCGCAGCCGGAGGAGATTGACGGCTCCGGCGCCGAAGGCCTCGCCGCGCAGAAGGTGCTGCAAGCGGCGATCGAGTCGGTGGATACGGGGAAGGTGGTGTACGTGAAGTGACGACGAATGACGAATGACGAACGACGAAATCCGTTTTCGTCTTCGGTCTTTCGTCCTTCGTCCAGGTGATTCATCTCAATTCATGAAAGGACATCCCCATGGCTCTTAAAATCGGCGTCGTCGGCTTGCGCGGGATCGGCAACCAGCATGCCACGAGTCACAAGAACGACCCCCTGGCCGACCTGGTCGCAGTGTGCGACGTGGTGAAGGCGCGGGCGGATGCCGCAGCTGCGAAATACGGCGTCAAGGCGTACACCAGCCTGACGGAGATGCTCAAGAACGAGGATCTTGACATCGTGGACGTGACCACGGGCGGGTTCGAGAACGGGAGCTGGCACTTCGAGCCGGTGATGGAAGCGCTCGAAGCCGGCAAGAATGTGCTGGTCGAAAAGCCGATCTCCAACAACATCCTGGAGGCGCGGCAGATGGTGGCGAAGGCGGCCGAGAAGAAGGTGTACCTGGGCTGCAACCTGAACCACTACTTCACCCCGACGGCCGAGCGTGCGATGCAGTATATTAAGGAAGGCGGCATCGGCGAGCAGATCTATTGCCTGCACAAGGTCGGCTTCAACGGCGGCGAGGAGGGCTATCGCGGCGCGGGGCCGGGCACCCGGCTCCCTGGCTGGCCCTATGCGCACCTCAAGGCATTCCTGGCGCACCCGTTTGCGTGCATGCGCCATTTCTGCGGCGACATCACCCACGTGCAGGCGTTCGTCGAGCGGCCCGGCCATCGTCGCCATGCCAACGACGTGATGCTCTCAGTCGCCAGCGTCAACATCCACTTTGCCAACGGCTGTGTCGGCAGCCTGATCAGCCAGCGCGGCGATGCGCCGTTCGGTCTGGGCGGCTGGTGGAGCCTCGAATTGGCCGGCACGAAGGGCGCCTTCTGCATCGAAAACTGCATCGAGAAGCTGTACTATTGGAAGGCCGGCGGCAACCCGATGGGCACGCTGGCGCCGACCGAGGTGCTCGATACAGGCATCAAGGACTTCGGCCAGACCTTCCCGCGGCGTCTTCATGCCTACCTCGAAGACGTGACCAACGGCGTCTTTTACGAGGATATCCGCGCATCGGGCCGTGACGCGCTGGCGACGCTGGAATACACCTGGGCCGTGATCGAGTCGTACGAGAGCGGCGGGGCCATGGTGCGGCCGCATCCGCTGCCGAACCTCCACGGCGACCCGACGAAGCTGTTGGACTGACACCATTTCACCACCAAGACACGAAGGCACAAAGAAATGAGAACTGAATAACTGTCCCATCTAGTTCATCCGAAGCGGAGCATCCTGAGCGGAGCATCCTAAGCGGAGCATCCTGAGCGGAGCAACCGGTTTGTGGTTGCGTAGTCGAAGGATGCGCAGCGTTTTGAGCACACAAGACCGCATTCCTTCGACTGCGCTCCGCACAAAACGCTCCGCTCCGCTCAGGATGCTTGCGTGGCCCGGACGGTTATTTAATCCCCGTTCCTTATAGTATCCTTCGTGCCTTTGTGGTGAAGTCTTTGCCCTGATGGGAGCACACCATGAAACTCGGAGCCAATTCCGTTCTTTTCGGCGGTCACAGCCTGGAGACCGCGTTCAAATATCTTGCCCTGGCCGGCTACGACGGCATCGAGCTATCGGCGATTGACGGCATGAGCGAGCACCTGGTGTTGGATCGCTGGCAGGAGCTTGCGCCGGAGATCAGGCGGCTATCGAAGGAGTACAACCTGGAGCTGCTGGCGATGGAGCAGCCGTCGCAAGACCCGGTCAGGATGGAGAAGGCGTTCCAGGCCGCGGTCGAGATCGGCATCCCGATTGTCAATTGCGGGCCGGGCGGCAAGACCGGCGACGAGGCGACCTTCCAGCAGTCGGTGGATTCGATCGGCAAGCTGTGCCAGATGGCCGAGCGCTACGGCGTCACCCTCTGCGTGAAGGCGCACGTGGGCGCGGCGATCTACAACACGCCGACCACCCTGCGGCTGATGGCGGCGATCAGTTCGCCGGCGTTCGGCGTGGATATGGACCCATCGCACATCTACCGCGCAGGCGAAGACCCGGTCGAGGCGATCAAAGCGGTCGTGCACCGGGTGAAGCACGTCCACATCCGCGACTGCAAGGGCCGCCAGATGAATCCGGGCAAGCCGGAGATGCAGGCCAACGGCCGGGGGGATATCAACCTGCTCGGCTATGTGGCCGCGCTGCACGCGGCCGGCTACACCGGCCCGCTGGATCTGGAGGTGATCGGCGCGAAGGCGTATGACGTGACGCAGTGCGCCATCATCGCCGCTGAATCGCGCGGGCATATGCAGGCGTGCTTGCAGGCGTGCGGCGCGCGGTAAGACGAAGGACGAACGACGAAGGACGAACGACGAATGGCTTCTGGAAATCAGCGGTCCTTCGTCTTTGGTCTTTCGTCATTCGTCTACTTCGGCCCTGTGTACACCACTTCCCACAAAATGCGATCCGGAGACTCGAACATGACCTGGTAATAGGTCTGATCGGGGCCGTGCGCAAATTCCGGCCGGTGGCGCGGGGTCTCGAAGAGCGCCGGCACGTTGCGGTCGGCCAGGTAGGCCACGACCGCATCCACATCGGCCTGCGAGGCCGCGCCGAGCGCGATGTGGTTCATCCCCGGCCCGTCGTAGTCGTTGCTCACCGGCTTGGCGAAGCCGATGAACCAGAGGCTGCCGCCGCCTGGCCCGCCGAACCCGGCGAACCCCTCCCCCTCGAAGATGATCGGCCAGCCCAGGAAGGTCATCAGATCTTTGTAGAACGGCAAGTTGGCGGCCTGAACGTTGAACTGGATGTGCGAGAAGACGGTTTGCATCGGATTTTCCCCCTTTGCGTGAATGGCGCGATAATTCCCGGCGTCGCGCGCTGCGCCCCGCGCTCGACGCGTTTCTCTGTGTGCGGCGCTTGGATGATAGAACATATATGCTAATCGGTCAAGTTGCGATTGACATGCCGAACGGGCCTATAACGCAGCGCCAGTTACGGCGAATAGTCAGTGCAGCATCTTTCTGGAGGCTCTTCCTTGTTTCACGTCGCCATCTTCGGTGATCGCTTCGTCCGGGCCGCGCTCCTGGAGGAGACGCTGCGCCGACATCTTGAGCCGGCAGTCGGGCCGCTCAGCGTCGCGTCGGTCGAGTTGGGCTATCCCGATGAACCGGCCCAACACAACGCGGAAATCCGCGAATTCGTCGGCCGGCCCGATGGCGTGATCGCGCTGGCCGCCGACGCCGAGATCATCCTGAGCCACATGCCGCCCCTGACGCGCGCCGTGCTCGACCGGCTGCCCAATCTGCGGGTCATCGGCTGCACGCGCACCGAGGCGGTGAACATCAACGTGGGCGCGGCGACCGCGCGCGGCATCCCGATCATGATCGCGCCTGGCCGCAATGCGCGCGCCGTCGCCGAGTTCTGCGTTGGCTTGATCATCGCCGAGACGCGCAACCTGGCGCGCGGGCACGCCGCGTTGGCCCGCGGCGAGTGGCGCACTGACCTCTACCTGTACGACCGCGCCCCACGGGAATTGCGCGGGCAGACGGTCGGGCTGATCGGCTTCGGCCACATCGGCTCGCTCATGCCCGGCTTCCTCCGGCCGTTCGGGATGCGCGTCCTGGCCTATGATCCGTATGTCCCTGACGAAATCTTCCGGGAGAAGGGCGCCGAACGGGTGCGTGACATGGACGCGCTGTTGGCCGAGTCGGACATCGTCAGCCTGCACGCGCGCGTCACGCCGGAGACGCGCGGCTTCATCGGCGAGCGGCAGTTTCGCACGCTGAAGCGCGGCGCGTATTTCATCAACACCGCCCGCGGGCCGATGGTGGACTACGACGCGCTTTACCGCGCGCTGGCCGACGGGCATCTGGCCGGCGCGGGGCTGGAGACCTTCGCCCAGGAGCCGCCGCCCCCCGACTGGCCGCTGCTCCGGCTGCCCAACGTTACGCTGACGCCGCACATCGCGGGCTGCTCGACCGATTCCGTGCACAACGCGGCCGAGATGGTGTGCGCCGATATCGCCGCCTGGTACACTGGCCGATCCCCGATCAACTGCGCAAACCCGCAAACCCTCCTGGAGAAATCCCATCAATGATTCGTGAACCCTACACCAAAGAAGTCGTGCGCGCCGTGGTTGAGCGCCGCGGGAGCGACGTCGTTCCCCTCACTTTTCATAAATGGTGGGGGCAGGGCACGTGGGACAAGTACGGCGAGAAGCTGAACGAGATCGGCGCGGACATCCCCGACGACGTGCGGGTCGCCGCCTACACCGTGCCCGGCGCCTGGGAATCGCCCACCACCGACCCGGATTACCGTTGGGCGTATTCGGGCAGCCCCAGCCCGGAAGGCACCAGCCTGGACGCCCGCATCCAGCTCCCCGATTGGCGCGATCTGGATGCCTACCTGGCCGAATTCCCGGACATCAGCCGGCAGGCGAGCGCGTTCGACGCGGCGCGAGCCACGGTGCAAAGCTACCCGAATCAGTATGTCCTCGGCCACTGGTGGTACTGCTTTTACGAGCGGCTGTGGGCGATCCGCGGGATGCAGAACGTGCTGCTCGACTTCATCGAGCACCCGGCCGAGTTGAAGCGCCTCAGCCGGGCCATCCTCGATCACCACGTCAAGGTGATCCGGGCGTTCGCCGCGGCTGGCGTGGATGGCATCTTCACCTCCGACGATCTCGGCTCGCAGCG
>Ga0172375_10008884_pt1 | contig 13394 bp, 11 predicted proteins | sample LakKiv1m_FD_114537 | JGI IMG/M metagenome (GOLD analysis project Ga0172375, IMG submission 114537) | Freshwater microbial communities from Kabuno Bay, South-Kivu, Congo - kab_092012_11.1m | ecosystem: Environmental > Aquatic > Freshwater > Lake | place: Democratic Republic of the Congo...
CGCGGCTGAACCTGCAGGTTCGCACGGATGCGCGCCTGCGTGAACGAAATCTGGGGATACTGGAAGGCCAGACATTGTCTCAGTTTCGCGAGAAGCATCCGCCGGAAGCTGCCTCGCTTGCTTCGGGGGACCCGGATTTCGCATTGCCGGGCGGAGAGAGTGCACGCCAGAGGTTTGTGAGAAATGTCGAATGTGTGGAGGAAATCGCACGCAAGCATGCTGGCAATACGGTCTTGGTTGTGGCACATGGTGGCGTACTAAACAGCTTCTTCCACAAGGCGGTGCAACTGCCGCTGGAAACCCGACGGTCTTTCTCGTTATTCAACGCGGCAGTGAATGTGTTCACGGTTGCGGATTCGGGTTGGCGTCTGGAGACGTGGGGCGATGTCTCGCATCTTCGAATAATTCCAACGCTTGATCTTGATGACGCATAGTCAGCAGAATGTTCACTTGTGCGGAACACGGCTAACATGCGGGTGGCACAAAACGGGTGCAAAGTCGGTCAAAACCGTTTGACACCCCCCGGAGCATTCCTTATACTGCGGATCACGTGATGAGTCCCATCCGGGGGGTGGTCAGAAAATGAGCAGCGAATGCATATCCACGTTACCTGCGCGATCATCGAGCGAGACGGTCTCGTCCTGGCCGCCAGGCGGAGCCGATCCATGCGCATGCCCCTCCAATGGGAATTCCCCGGCGGAAAGATCGAGCCGGGGGAGAGCCCGGAAGCGTGCCTCCACCGGGAGTTGATGGAGGAGATGGAGCTCCGCGTTGCCGTGAAGCGGGCGATGCCATCCTCGACGCACGAATACCCGGCCTTTACGGTCACCCTGCATCCGTTCGTCTGCGAGATCCTCTCCGGGGAGATGATCCTGAACGAACACCATGCCGTCGCCTGGCTCAAACCGGAGGAATTGCCGGCCCTCGACTGGGTCGAAGCGGACCGGACGGTCGTCGCGACGTATCGACGGGGCATCGACGGGACGGACGTCGCGGAGAGAGACCTTTGGAAATCATGATCCCTCCGCGCGCTGGATATTTTTCTGCCCGAAAAATCTCCAATGCGCGCTTCCGGGATTAAGATTTCCAAGTTGCGCAAAAGTCCCGGAATAATTTTGAATCTCTCCGGGTCGGATTCGCCGAAGCCTGCCGCGGGGAGGTTCATTTACGGAGTGAACCGGAATTTTCAGAAAGGGGGAAAGCACCATGATGGATATCAGTGATCGGATTCCGAACGAGGAGAGAAGTCTCTCCAGGCGAATGTTTCTGAAGATTGGCGGATGGTTGATCATGGCGGCGGGTATTTTGAGAATACCGGGAATCGCCCTTTCCCAGGAAAAGTCGGAAGTGATTTCCGAGAATGTTCGGTTTCCGGGCAAAGGGGGAATGGTGGGCGGGTATCTTTCCCGGCCTGCCGGGAAAGGCCCCTTCCCGGGGGTCATCGTGATCCATGAAAACAGGGGTGTCACGGATTATATTCAGGACGTGACCAAAAATCTTGCGAAAGAGGGGTATGTCGGCCTTTCGGTGAACCTTGTTTCCCGAAGCCTCGGACCGGATTATCCCGGCGGTTCGGATGAAGCCATGAAGGCCCTCGGACAATTATCGGATTTCGATGCGATGGCGGATCTGGATGCCGGCATGGAGTACCTTCAAAAACAGCCGGTCGTATTCACCAACTCCATTGGCTGCATGGGATTTTGCATGGGGGGAAGATTCTCCCTCCTCTTCGCCGGGCACAGAAAAGACCTGCAGGCGGCGGTGGTTTTTTATGGACGCACGATCAACAAGATCACCTCTCTGCAGTCCCGGTCGCCGATCGATCTGGCGCCAGAGATGACGGCCCCGCTGCTCGGAAATTACGGGGCGGCGGACGCGGGCATCCCGGTCGACGATGTCAGAAAGCTCGAAGAGGCGCTGAAGAAGAGCAACAAGACCTTTGATATCAAAATATATCCGGATGCAAAACACGCGTTTCACCGGGAGGGCCCGAATTACCATGCGGAAGCGGCAAAGGACGCCTGGAAACGGTCCGTAAACTGGCTGGCAAAATACCTGAAGCCGCAACCCCCGAAAGGATAAGTTGATCCGTGGAGGACGACCTGAGCCTGTTGATCAAACCCGTCTCCGCGGATTGCAACATGCGTTGCCGGTATTGCTTTTACCGGCGGCCGACGGATCCCTATCGTTCCGAAGAGCGTCACATCATGGCCGATGTGACGCTCAAAACGATGATCTCCGGGCATATGAAATCGGCCGGAAGGTGCGCCTCGTTCGGCTGGCAGGGCGGGGAACCCCTTCTGGCCGGTATCGATTTTTTTGAGAGGGTTGTCGCCTATCAGCAAACCTACGGCCTTTCGGGGCAACTGGTCGGCAACAACCTGCAGACCAACGGCCTGCTGCTCAATGAGCAGTGGGCCCGATTCTTCCGACGATATCACTTCTTCATCGGCGTGAGCTTGGACGGTCCGGAGGAATATCACAACCGCTACCGTCACTCCGCAAACGGAAATGACGGTTTTCAGCGAACCCTGAAAGGAATCCGGACCCTCAGGGATCACCGGGTGGAATTCAGCATTCTTTCCGTGGTCAACGATGTGACGGCGAAGAAGCCGGCGGAACTCTATGATTTCTTCATCCGCAACGGGTTCGACCGGTTGCAGTTCATTCCCTGCCTTGAGATCAATGGCGAAACCGGGAAGGTACAGGACTACTCGGTCACGGTGCAGGATTACCGGGATTTTCTCTGCACCCTGTTCGATCTCTGGTACAACCACGGCCGACCGGCGGCCTCGATAAGGCTTTTTGAAAATATCCTGGCCATCTATCTGGGCCGGGACCCGGAGATCTGCGCCTTCAAGGACCGGTGCGGCAGTTATCGGGTCGTTGAATACAACGGCGATGTCTATCCCTGTGATTTTTTTGTGGAGGATCAATGGATGTTGGGGAATTTGCTGGATACGTCGATCAACGATCTGCTGAAGAAGCGGAAGAGCCGGGAATTCAACAACCGAAAAATGGAGGGATCGCCCGTCTGTAAACCCTGTGAATGGAATTTCATCTGTCATTTCGGCTGTCAGCATTACCGCCTGTCTGCGGGGGAGAATTATTTCTGCGATGCATACCGGCAATTCTTCCAATACACGCGGCGCCGTTTTGAAACATTAAAAGAGAACCTCTTGAAAGCGGAATCGGAATGGTCGGGGAACCATGGACGGACAGACGCTTTTTCCTGAAAAAAGGTGCTACCAGGCTGTTCAAAAACGTCTGGATGCAAGGCCCCCGAAATCCTGAGCCGTGAGGCGTACTGTCTGGTACGTTGAACGGCGAAGGATGAGGGAAACGCCGCAGACGGGCATTTTTCAACAGCCTGTCAAGGATGGGCGATCGGCTGCGGCAGCGCGTCGCGGAGGAGCTGAAGGGGGTGGAGGACCCGGAGGCCGGTCAGATGGCGGATCTGCATCCGGCAGCCTTCGCAGTCCGTGAGGATGATTTCGGGCTTCATCCGGTCGACCGCCTCCGTCAGATCCTTTCCGATCTCCTCGGCGATCGTGAACTTCTCCTTCTTGAAGCCGTAGAGTCCTCCCAGGCCGCAGCAGTCCGCTTCGAGCAGGCGGACGTCCAGCCCCGGGATGAGGCGCAGCAGCTCCAGGGCGGGGAGGCCGATGTCGAGGGATCGGAGGTGGCAGGGTGCAAAGTAGGCCGCCTTCATGGAAAGCGGCCGGAAGGTCACCGCCGATTTTTCCTCCTCGCGCAGATGCAGGAGGAATTCACAGATATCGAAGAGATGTCCCGCGAGTTCCTCTGCGCCGGGGAGGCCGAGGAGACGGCTGTACTCGTGGCGGAGCATCAGGCCGCAACTGGTCGAGGAGAAGACGATATCGATTCCCTCCCGCACCGTCGGGCGGAGCAGGTCGATGTTCCTGCCGCCCATCTCCATTGCCCCCCGGAGATCCCCGACGCCGAGGCGCGGGATCCCGCAGCAGCGCTGGGGCGGGACGACGACCGTTAGACCGTGCGCCTCCAGGACCTCCACGGCGGCCTTTCCCACGTCCGTCTCGTTCGTGTTCGTGAAGCAGCCGTAGAAGTAGGCGACCTTCCGGCGGCCGGACGCGCCGGAAGCAACCGGCCGGGTCCGGAACCACCGGCGGAAGGTGGGGTATTCGTAGCCGGGGAGGTCCCGCCGCCGGTCGATCCGGAGCAGGACGTCGAGGAGCCGGCGGACGGCCCCGTTCTTCATCAGGGGGTTGACGATCTTCGAGAAACGGGCGGCCAACTCGCCGAAGAGGTCGCTCCGGACGAGGAGCCAGTCCCGGAAGGTCCGGCCGCGCTCGTTCAGGTATTTCGCCTTCGCCATCAGGTTCAGCTCGGAGATAGGCACGCCGGCGGGGCAGACCATGTCGCAAAGGTGGCAACTCGTGCAGAGCTCGATCCAATCGTCCACGGAGGCCTCGGAGGCGGACCGGAATCGCTGCGCCCCCGGTCCGGCCTGTTTCGGTCCCGGGAAGCGGGGCGTCACGCGGGAGACGGGGCAGGCAGCCATGCAGGTCGCGCAGCGGACGCAGACGTCCGGAAGTTTCGGAAAAAGGACCGGTCTTTCTTCGGCTTTCGTCATGATGCGAGCGCCCTCTTTGCGGCCAGGAAACCCGTGGCGATATCGATCCCTTCCCGTGATTTCTCCTCGGTGGCCTGGTGATGGGCCAGGATCGACCCCGCCGCCCGGACGTTTTCCAGGACGACCCGTCCCGTCTCATCGACCGGACGGAGATCCGCGTCCGTGACGATTCCAGCGCGGTGGATCGGATGCGCCTCCGGGTCGAAGAACCGCTCTCCGAACCACATTCCCCGTCCCCCGGGCTGGAAGACGGGAATGCGGAAGAGGGGCTCCACAATCCGCTCCATCTCCGCCCACAGGCCGCCGCCCAGGAAGCGGCCGGTCGCGAGGATATAGCGGTCCGCACGGTATTCGGCCGCAAGAGGCGGGTTTTCGACGGTGATCCCTTCGCAGCGGCCGTCCTTCACGTTTGCGCCGGATACCGGATGCCCCATCAGGAAAATCGTCCCCTTTGCGATCAGCTCCTCCCGGAAGCGGTGGAAGACCCGCGTGCCGGGGATCGACGGCGGAAGCATCGGGATCTCGAAGACCCGGGCGCCGGTGATTTCCTCCAGCGTTTTCAGAACGACGGCGGGATTCCGGAGGCCCAGGACCGCGGGGAGGCCGATGAACCGCTCCCCCGCCATCTGCCGCCGGATCGCCTCGCCGAGACGCTCCCGGAAGGATGCCTCATCCATCAGGCGGGCGAGGGCGAGCGCGGTAAGCCCTTCCAGGCCGTAGCGGGGGAGCGACAGGGTCACCCCCCGGCATTTCAGGTGGAGCGAAACCGTATCGCCCTGAAAATCCTTGAACCCGCGGAGGCCGACGATCAGCGTCCCGACCGGGGTCATCGCGGCGCCGGCGGCCATCGTGGCGGGGATAAGATAGGTGGGGCGCATCGTCCCCGCGCCGGTGGGGAGGAGGGAGTTCCTCTTGCCCTCGGCGGCGAAGCTGTAGGGCGGCGGGAAGAGCCCCCGGAAGTCGGCAAGGGCGCTTTCGATCCCCTCCCAGCCCGTCCGGGCGTAGGGGTGTTCCGGGTGCGCCGCGATCCAGCGCGGGATCCCCTCCGCCATCTCCGTTTCGGGCGGAATTTCCCCCAGGAGGTCGATCGTGTTCCCGAAGAGGGTCAGCGCGCCCATCCCCCGGCCGGTGATCAGGACTTTTGCCCCCATTTCGACCGCCGTCCGGGCGGCCGTGAGCCCCGCGAGTCCCGTTCCGATGACGATGAGGTCGAAGCGCTTCATGCCTCACCCTCTCCCGGCCGGCCGGGTTCTTCGGGGGCGAGGTTGAACAGCCCCTTGTAGATCGATTCGATCAGCTCCTCTTCCTTCAGGGAGGTCCCCCACAGGACGGGCCGGATCCCCTTCCAGCGTTCCTCGAGAAAACCCCTGAGGACGACGTTGGAGCCGCCGCTCTTCTCTTCTTTCCGCAGTTCATTCAGCAGCCCGAGGAGGCGGTAAACGCAAAAACCCCCCTGACAGGTCCCCTTGGCGAGGCGGGTGCGGTGAAGGATATCCTGAAGCTCGCGCACCTTGCCCTCCCGCAGAATCGCGTCCACGGCCTCCCGGGGGACGAGCTCGCAGTCGCAGAGGATCTCTCCCCTGGCCGCCGGGATCTGACGCCTCAGGCGGGCGAGGCGGTCCTTCAGGGTGTGGCCCTGGCCCGCGCCGGGGAGGCGCTGGACATGGGTCGAACAGGGGACGTGCAGCCCCATCCGTTCGCAGAGGAAATCAACCGTCTTTTCCGCCATGAGGCGGTAGGTCATCAGCTTGCCGCCGGTGATCGTGACGAGCCCCGCGATGCCGTCGCAACTTCCGTGGTCGATCAGGGCGAAGCTGCGGCTGATTTCCCGGTCGTCGCATGTCTCCTCCGACTGGAGGAGAGGGCGGACGCCGGCGTAGGCCCGGGTGAAACGCTCCCCTTTCAGGTCGGGGATCATCCGGGAGAGTTCGACCACCAGGAAAGTAACCTCCTCAGGGGTGACCTCGTTGTGTTCCATGTCTTCCGCCCGCAGGGAGGTGGTGCCAAGGATGGAGACGGTGTCGTTGGGGACGATGATATCGCCGCTGGCGGGGGGGTGGCAGCGATTGAGGACCCGCTCGCTCAGGCGGGTGTTGGTGATCAGCATGGAACCCTTGGAGAGGGCGAGGCCGATTTTGAGGCCGGCGAGGCCGAGGATCCGGTTCGCCCAGGCGCCGGTCGCGTTGATCACCCAGGTCGCAGCGATGGCGTACTCCTCGCCGGTGATCCGGTCGCAAACGCGGACCCCGGCGATCCGGAGGCCATCGCGGATCAGGCCGGTAACCTCCGTGTGAATCAGAAAACGCGCCCCGCGGGATTCGGCATCGCGGGCGTTTTCGACAACGAGCGTGAAGGGATCGATCGCCCCGTCGGGGACCTGGACGGCGCCGATGATCTTGGGATTCAGCCGCGGCTCCATCGACAGGGCCTCTCGGGGCGAGAGGGGCAGGGTGTCGATCCCCACCGCCTCACAGGCCCGGATGAAGTTCGCCCGGTACTCCGGGCCGTCTTCCGGAAGGGAGACGAACAGGCCGTCTGTCGGCTCGATGCAGTGGGGGGCGATCCGACGGAGGATTCGGTTTTCGGTGATGCACTCCCGGGCCGCCTCGGGGTCGTTGACCGCGTAACGGGCGCCGCTGTGGAGGAGACCTTGGTTCCGGCCGGAGGCGCCGGAGGTAAAATCCCCTTTTTCGACGAGCAGCGACGGGATGCCGCGCAGGGCGAGGTCGCGCGCGATGCCGGCCCCGGTGGCCCCTCCCCCGATGATTAAGACTTCCGTCCGCAGATCCATAAATCTCGTTCGCTGGGTGCAACCGTTTTCACGGACGCTGGTTCAGACGCCTCTTCCGGTCCGCCGATTCCGCGCTTCTTTTCTTCCCTTGCTCCGGACACCATCATGGATGGTTTTTTCCCGTGGAAAATCAAATATATTTGCAACATTTCCCTGAATTGCTAACAGGATTTCGGGAGATTGTCAAGGAAATGCATGCAAAAAATCCCGTCGCAGGCAGGGTCTGGGCCGTTGCCGCATCGTCTTTGACCGGGAGGGCGAGATGGCGGGTCTTCCTTGACATACGGCTTCTCTCGGGTTAGATTCGTCACCGTTCGGAAGTATCGGAAAGCGCCGGCGGACCTGTCTTGATGGAAACTGTTTTCTAAGATTCATACCGTCCGGCCGTCGCTTCCTTATCGCACGGGGTCAGGGGACAGGATCATGATCACAATCAACAGTTTTCTGCACCGGGAGATGCTGAACGACATTATCCGCCGCTGGATGTACGATGAGGCGCGCCCTTCGGACGCGGATTGGATCACCCGGCTGGTCCATTTCAACCATGTCTATGTTTCCCGCTACCTGGATTTTTTTGCCGTGCGGATCTTCCAGGAGCTTCATCCGCAATTCTTTTCCCAGACCGTCCAGCTCAAGGGCGACCTGAAGGACGCCCTCGTTGCGGATCCCCCCTGCCGCAATGAACGGATCGACGAACTGATCTTGGATTACAGTCAGAATCCCGGGCGCTTCTACCGGGAGACCCCCTTTAACGGGACGCTCTACTTTGCCCGCCGCAACGGTTTCGCGGCCTACATCGGATCGAGCCGGATCAAACGCGCCCGCCGCCTTGCGGAAAAATCGGCCCGGCGGATCATCGACCGGATCTTCGATAAGATCAAAAGGCATGCCGACACACTGGCAGACGAGAGGGCGCGCCTTCTCGGCATCCCCCGGGAGAGGCTCCTGACGGCGCCCGCGGACATGACGGAGGAATTTCTGATCGCGGAAAAACGCCTTTTGGATGATCTGCGCAAAAAGAGGCCGATTGCGGGGGACGGGGGGATCCTGGCGATTAATGATGTCGCCGGAGTGAAGGTCGTCCTGGAGGTGCCCGAACAGCGGAAGCTGATCGAACTCCTCGGCCGGTTCCCGGATTGCGAGATTGTGGAAGAGGAAAGGCATGACGGGCGCTACAACGCCACGAATCTGATCATCCGTTTCCGGCCGCCCCGGGAGGAGATCCTGGTCCGGCCTCTGGACCCGGGGATTCTGAACATCATGCAGGGGCGGGGATTTTCCGCCAGCGAGGCAAACCAGTCCTTCGCCGAGTTTGTCCGGTCGGGGGAAGGGGATGTCCTGTTGGAGATTATCTTCTCCGACTACCAGGAGATGCTGGAGAGCGAGATCGGCCGTTGCATCCACGAGGACCGAATCATCGAACAGAGGCTCCGTCAGCAGTACCGGGGTCCGCTGGCACGGAACATCGAGTACCTGCTGGAATACCTGTTTGCCTTTCCCGCCTCTTATCAGCGGGAGTTAGGCGAATTGCCGATCAAGATCTGGAACCGCTATCTGCCCGACTACTTCGACGAGATCCTGAAGCAGCTCTTCCATATCCCGCTGGACAACTTTCTGGAAGAACCGGTCAGCCCTGGCGCAGATTTTCCCGGACCATCCTGAACCCCTCATCCAGCAGCTTTTCCGTCTCTCTTGCCCGGATCGCGGGGGTCTTCGCCCCCATGACGACGGCAATCAGGCGGATGTTCCCCCGTTTGGCCGTGGCCACGATGTGGTATCCTGCCTTTACGACCCAGCCGGTCTTCAGGCCGTCCGCATTGGGGTAGTGTCTCAGAAGACTGTTTTGGTTCCGCTGGGTGATGTCGCGGTAGGTGTAGTACTGCTGGGAGTGGAGATCCAGGGATTCGGGAAATCGCCGGAGGTAGTCGCTGGCCAGGATCATCATGTCCCGCGCCGTCGTGAACTGTCCCCGGGCAGGCAGGCCGTTGGGATTCTTGAAGACGCTGCGGCTCATTCCGAGCTCGTGGGCCTTCCTGTTCATCTGTTCCACGAACCCCTCGACATTGCCTCCGATGTATTCGGCGACGGCCACGGAGGCGTCATTGGCCGAAACCACGGCCATGCCCTTGAGCAGCTCCTCGAGGGGGATTTCGCTCCCGGCCTGGATGAACATCTTTGATCCGCCCGTCCGCCCGGCCTTCCGGCTGATCTTCACCGGATCCGTGGGACGGACCTTGCCGTCGCGGATCGCCTCGTCGGCGAGGTAGAGGGAGAGAACCTTGGTGATGGAGGCGGGCGGAAGCGGGTCGTCGGCATTATGGGTGAAGAGGATCCGGCTGGTCGTCATGTCCATCAGGATGGCCGAACGGACGGTGAGCCGCAGGCCGCCGGCCGCCGATAGGTTCGACCAGAGCAAAAGGATCCACAGGATTACGAAAGGGCCGAGAATTCTCTTTGCGATCGGTATTTCTCCTCCCACCATGCGGGATGGTTCTGCAGGGGCCGGTTTCCCCTCCCCGTGGAAGCGAAGGAACGTATCCGATCTCCCCTGCTCTCATTCCGCCTGGTGGATGGCGGAGAGCTTCCAGGGATGATCCCCCACGGGACGGGTGAAGGTCCAGTACTCCTGAAATTTCACCGGTTCCGTCCGGCTGCCGGAGACGACCTCTCCTGTCCGTTCGTCGGTGGTGTAGTCGAGCAGATTGGCGTAGATCTTCGCCGTGATGAAATCGGCTCCCCCTTCCTGCCAGATCTCCGTGATCTCGACCGTCCGGACGGCAATATTGTCCAGACGGTTGATCCGTTGCTTTGCCCGCAACTGGTCCGCCTCCTGCTGGAGCGAGTTGTACATCTCATCGGTCAGAAGGTTCCGGATAACGGTCATGTCCCGGTTCGCCCACGCCCCCTGGATCTGGAAAAACCGGTCCATGCAACCATCGGTAAAGGTTGTTTCATCGAAACGGGGGTCCATCTGCCGGATATGGCGGAGACCGGTTTCCACGTCGTTTTCCCGTACCTCCGGCTCATACATGGTCATCGGCGCGGTTGTCCGCCCGGTGTCGATTGCCGACGAGTCCCGATACGAGACGCCCGCCGGGGCCTGACTGCGCCGCCGTTTGATGAACCAGTAGATTCCGTAAAGGAGTGCGCCGATCAGAATGATATCCATGATTCCGATCCCGTCGCCGAAGCCGCCGTCCGATCCGCCTGCAAAACCGAGGCTCCGGAAGAGCATCCCGCCGATCATTCCGCCGATGAGTCCGCCGGCCATTCCCCGGAGAAAGCCGCCGCCCCCGAAGGGCGAAGGTGCAGGTGCGGGGGGGGTGTTGAACTGTCTTGACCCCTGCGAGGGGCTGGACGGGGTGGGGGCGGGTGTTGAACGCGGGGCGGTGTAGGTACGCGAACCCCTGCTGCCAAAGGATCTCCCACCGCCGACCCGGGCCCAGGCGTCGATCTCCAGAACGGACAACAGAAAAAACAGGGTGAAAAAAACAAAGCCGCTTCGGGCCCAACGATTTGCTGACATTATCTTCTCCTCAGGTATTGTAATTTTGCGAGAGATTAATGGTTGCGAGAGATCTTGTCAACATCTTTCTCGTGCCGCTTCTATTCTGTGCTTCTCTGGTAACATTAAATTTGAGGCAATGCGCTAATTCCCTTTTCTGGATATTTGTTTTTCCTTCCTGTATAATCCAACTTAACGCTCAGCGAAGAGCGCTGCAAAGCGAAGCCCTTTGAAGAGGGTTTGATGAAGAGGGGTGTGAGAAAAGGCAATCAGGAGGTGACACCATGAAAGGGAAAGATGTCGATTATTTCGTTGCCCTGTACGATGTGGCGAAGGTGATCAATGCCTCCCTGGATCCGTCGAAGGTCCTGGAGAAGATCGTACAGTCCGTGGTAAAGGCCATGGGCGTCAAGGCCGGCAGCATCCGGCTCCTCGATTCCCGAGAGCGGCTGCTGGTGCTGGGGGCGGCAAGCGGTCTGTCCAAGGGGTATGTCCGCAAGGGGCCGATTCTGATCGAGGAGAGCGGCCTCGACCGCAAGGTTTTGAAAGGCAAGACCATCTGGATCGAGAACGTCCAGACGGACAAGGATTTCCAGTACGGCGCGAAGGCGAAGGCGGAGGGGATCAAGTCCGTCCTCGTTGTGCCGCTCCTGCTGGAAAAGAAGGCGATCGGCGTCCTGCGGGTCTATGCGGACCGGGTGCGTAAATTCCGGGATGAAGAGATCAAATTCCTCAAGGCGGTGGCCAATCTGAGTGCGATTGCTCTCGACAAAGCCCGCATGCACGAGACGCTCCAGACCCGTTGCGATCTGATGGCGGAGCACAAGTACCGCATCGACGACAACTGACGGCTACGTAAAAAGTCCGGATGCTGCGTTGCGCCTCATCCTTCGTCATTGCGGCGTACGCCACAGTACGCCTCATTCCTCAGGATTCACGCGCCTTGCCTGCGGAACTTTTTCCGAAGCCGTCCCATTTTCGAGATGTTATGGCTTTTTACGAGAGTGTTACAACTGAAAAAGGAGGTTTTTATGATTCGCCTGGGCATCAATGGTTTTGGCCGGATCGGACGGCAGGTTCTTAAAGCCGTCCTGACCCGATACCCCGAATCCCTTCAGGTCGTGGCGGTCAATGATCTTTTCGATGTGGAGACAAACGCCCACCTGTTCAAGTACGACACGAACTACGGCCGTTATGCAGGGAAGGTCGGCGTCAAGAAGGACTGTTTCATCATCGACGGGAAACCGATCAAGAGCCTGGCCTTCCGCGATCCCGCGTCCATCCCCTGGGACGACGAGGAGGTCGATATCGTAATCGAGAGCACCGGTCTTTTCCTGACCGGTCCGAAGGCCTCGGCCCACCTCCAGGCCGGCGCGAAGAAGGTGATCATCAGCGCCCCCGCCAAGGAAGAGGACCTGACGGTCGTGATGGGGGTCAACCACAAGGACTACAAACCGCAGAAACACCATATCGTCTCCAACGCCTCCTGCACGACAAACTGCCTCGCCCCGCCGGTCATGGTCGTCCACAAGGCGTTCGGCATCGAGAAGGGGATGATGACGACGGTCCACTCCTACACGAACGACCAGCGGATCCTCGATCTGCCCCACAAGGACCTCCGGCGCGCCCGTGCGGCGGCGATGAACATCATCCCGACGACGACGGGCGCGGCCAAGGCCCTCGCTCTCGTCCTTCCCGATCTGGCGGGCCGTTTCGACGGCTACTCGCTTCGCGTGCCGACGCCGACGGTCTCCGTCGTCGATTTTACGGCCGAGCTCAAGACGAAGACGACGACGGAGGAGCTGAGAAAGGTTCTCCGCGACGCTGCCCGGAAGCCGCTCAAGGGGATCATGGCCTGCGAGGAGGCCGGTCTGGTCTCAATGGACTTCAAGGGAGACGACCACTCCTCGATCGTGGATATCGAATTTACCCAGGTGCTCCGAGACAACATGGCGAAGGTCGTGGCCTGGTACGACAACGAATGGGGATATTCCTGCCGGGTGGCCGATCTGGCGCAGTACATGGGGGAGAAGGGGCTTGGGTAAAAACGGCGGGAGGTTCCGCATCCTCGTGATCGACGACGACGCCGTGGCCTGCGAGTTCCTCCAGGAGGCGCTCTCCCGTGCCGGTTATGAGGTCGATTCCTTCACCTCCGCGCGGGAGGCCCTGAAGGAGGATCTTTCCAGGTACGATCTCCTCCTGTCCGATATCCGGATGCCGGAGATCGATGGTCTCGAGTTCCTCCGGAAGGTCCACGAGCGGCGGCCGGAGCTGCCTGTGATCCTGATGACGGCGTTCGGTTCGCTCGAGACGACGATGGAGGCGCTGCGGTTCGGCGCCTCCGATTACATCAGCAAGCCCTTCTCGCCGGACGCGATCCGATCGCTGGTCCGGAAGGCGCTCGATGTTCGGGAACTTCGGCAACTCCGGACACAGGGACAGGCGGAGGTCCACGAGGAGCCCCAGTTCATCGGTTCTTCCGC
>Ga0172375_10008885_pt1 | contig 13392 bp, 11 predicted proteins | sample LakKiv1m_FD_114537 | JGI IMG/M metagenome (GOLD analysis project Ga0172375, IMG submission 114537) | Freshwater microbial communities from Kabuno Bay, South-Kivu, Congo - kab_092012_11.1m | ecosystem: Environmental > Aquatic > Freshwater > Lake | place: Democratic Republic of the Congo...
CCAAAGTTGATGGTTTAAGTTATGGAATAAATGGTAATTATATGAGCATGGATAAAACCGAATTTTTTTTATGGCTAAATGCTGATTCGGGTGCTTACCGACAAGATAAAGATGTGGCTTCGCACAGTATTGGTAGCCGTTTTAACTTAGACCCGTTTATTGTATATTTTGATAAAAATGGTAATAAACATAGTCTTAGAGGACGCTATTTCAGAACAACAAATAATCTTCCAGCCGAACCCGAAAAAAACAGCAATTCAGACATGTTTTATCTTGAATATCAATATCAAAAACAATTAAAAACTAAATTAAACTGGACAATTGGAGCTGTTGGCACTTATGCTGATATTGTTGCACAACTATTCGGTTCTCATAATACTTCAAATGCTTCTGTTTATTCACAATTCGATCAGAAATTTGGATTGTTAAACATTTCAGGTGGAGTACGTGCAGAATATTTTAGAATTGACAAAGAAGAAACAAAAACTGTTGTCGGAAATGACACTATTAAAGACATTCCTATTCAACCCGTTTTCAGGTTAGGAGCAAACTACCAACTTGCCGAATTTACTTTTTTACGCGCATCATTTGGTCAGGGATATAGGTTCCCAACGGTAGCAGAAAAATACACTTCAACAAGTGTTAGTTTAATAAATATTTTTCCTAATCCAAACTTAAAATCGGAAACTGGTTGGAGTGCAGAGTTGGGATTAAAACAAGGATTAAAAGTTAGTAAATGGAACGGATACATAGATGTTGCCGGATTTTGGACAGAATATCACCAAATGATGGAATTTACATTCGGTATTTATAACCCAGAAACATATAAACCTATTGACTTTCACAATCCTGTAGATTCGGCATATTTTGCTGCTAATGGTTATAAATGCTTAGGATTTCAGTCAATTAACATAGGAAATGCAAGAATAAATGGTATTGATGTTTTGGTAACCGGTACCGGTAAATTATTTGGAATTCCAACAACATTATTGGCTGGTTACACTTACACAAATCCTATCGATATGAATGTAAAAGTTCCTGATTCGTTAAAAACATCAAAAATAAATATACTTAAATATCGTAATTATAGTACCTTAAAAGCTGATTTAGAACTTAATTATAAAAAAATATCAGCCGGAATTTCTGCTTTATATTACAGCAACATGATTAACATTGATAAAGCTTTCGAAGATTTATTTGGTGACGGTAGCTTTGAATTATTACCTGGGCTAAAAGAATATCGCCAAAAACATAACAAGGGTTATAAAGTTATTGATGTTAGAATTGCCTTAGCACTAAACGAAAGTTCTAAAATATCTTTAGTTGTAAGAAATGTTTTAAACGAAGAATATATGACAAGACCTGGCGATGTAAGACCTCCAAGAAATATATCTTTGCAATATATATTTCATTTTTAATTTATAATTTTATTCAAATAATTTTTTCGAAGTGAGTAAAAAACCATTAATATTATTATCAAACGACGACGGCGTAAATGCAAAAGGATTACAAGAGTTAATTGAGTTACTTAAACCTTTTGGAGAACTAATTGTTGTTGCACCCGAAAAAGGGGAATCGGGAAAATCACACGCAATTACTATTAATAACCCTGTAAGAGTTTCAAAAATTATAAGCGATAATAATATAACAATATACAGTTGCACCGGAACTCCAGTTGACGCTGTAAAGCTTGCAATTAATCAACTCCTACCTAGAAAGCCAGATTTTTTAGTATCCGGAATAAATCATGGTAGCAATGCATCTATAAGCGTTATTTATTCGGGAACAATGGGAGCCGCTATTGAAGGTTGTTTAAATGGTATTCCTTCTATTGGATTTTCTGTGCTCGACCACTCCGAAGATGCCGATTTTTCGGTTGCTAAAGCTTTTATTGGTACAATATTTAAAAACGTTATTGAAAAAAATTTGCCAATTGGGACTTGCTTGAATGTTAACTTTCCTAATGTTTCGATAAAAAAAATAAAGGGGATAAGAATTTGCAGGCAAACAAGAGGGGTGTGGAAAGAAGAATACGAAAAACGTATTGACCCACACAATGGTGAATATTACTGGCTCACTGGCGACTTTCATAATTTCGAACCAAATGCGAAAGATACAGACGAATGGGCATTAGCAAATAATTATATTGCTATTGTACCTATTCAGGTTGATTTAACATCGTACGAAGCAATAAAAAAAATTAGAGACTGGACTTATGACATATAATCCAAAATACGACAAGCTATTGCTCGGATTAATTTCCGGAGTTATTTTGCCCATTGTTACATTATTGCTTTTTTGCCTTTTTAACAGTAAATCGGTTGATTTTGTACATTATTTAAAATTTGTTGCAAGAATGAGTTTAATGTCAAATGTTCTTAGTTTGTGTGCTATCCCAAATTTAATAGCATTTTATTTTTTTATAAATAAAGAACTATACAAAAGTACAAGAGGTGTTATATTTGCTACAATAATTTGGGGTATTTTAGTGCTAATCACAAGAACTGCTTCATAAATGAAATATTTTATTGTTAGCGGAGAAGCTTCTGGCGATTTACATGCATCAAACTTAGTAAAATGGATAAAATATTACGATTCGTTCGCCGAAATTAAAGGGTGGGGTGGTGATTTAATGATGAACGAAGGAGTTAGCATTTTAAAACATATTAAAGATTTATCGTTCTTTGGCATTTCTGAAGTTATTGCAAACATTGGAACCATATTAAAAAATTTTAAAAAATGTAAAAACGATATTTTAGAATTTAATCCTGATGTTGTAATTTTAGTCGATTATCCAGGATTTAACTTAAAAATCGTAAAATTTGCAAAAAAAAATGGTTTTAAAGTTTTTTATTATATTTCACCAACTATCTGGGCTTGGAAACAATCCAGAGTATTCACAATAAAAAAATATGTCGATAAAGTCTTTGTCATACTTCCATTTGAAAAAGAGTTTTATTCAAAATTTGGAATAGATGCTATATTTGAAGGACACCCTTTATTAGATTCAATTTCAAACCAAGAATCTAATTTTTTAACAAAAGAAAATTTTATTAAAAAAAATAATTTATCAGATAAGCCAATAATTGCATTATTGCCCGGAAGCAGAAAAAGTGAAATAAAAAACAAATTACCTTTAATGATATATATTGCCGAGCAATTTAAACAATATCAGTTTATAATTTGTGGTATAAATGCAGTAAATATTGAGCATTATAATAAATACTTAATAAATTCAAATATTAAAATATTGTTCGGTCAAACTTATAATATTTTAAATAATTCTTTCGCAGCTATTGTTACTTCTGGCACGGCAACATTAGAAACAGCATTATTTAATGTTCCTCAAGTAGTTTGTTACAAAACCTCATTTGTCACCTATTTTATTGCAAAATTGTTTGTTAAAGTAAAGTTTATTTCGCTCGTAAATATTATTTTAAATAAAAATTCTATTACCGAATTAATTCAGAATAAATTATCTAAGGAAAATTTAGTTTCTGAATTTAAAAAAATCACTGTTGACGAAAAAAATAGAGCAGAAATATTAAACGATTATTTAAAACTAAAAAATATTATAGGATTAAAAGGAGCATCACAACGAATTGCTAAAATAATGGTAAATAATATTTCTGATTAAGTTATGAAAATAATAATTATTGTTATAACACTATTTATATTTAATTTTACTTATTCTCAGAATTTAAAAATCAGAATTTTTTTCGAAAAAAATATCAACTCATTTATTTTTGCTACAAATAATTGTGATTACAACATATACAGTGACAGTACACTAATTATTAAGCTAATAAAAAACGATTTAGTTTATTTAAAAATAAAAAACGATTCGATAGAAATAAAAACATTAACAAATTCAATAGGTACATTTAAAAGTTTAAAAATGATTGGTAACAGTGAAGTTAGCTCATTTAATATTAATATTGCCAATTCCGATAAACAACTTAGAACTTATAACAATAATCTATATGTCTCAGTTCTAAATAAAAACATTAAGCTAATTAACGAAGTAAATATCGATAATTACATTGCAGGAGTTGTTGAATGTGAAGGAGGTTATAAAGCTAATATCGAGTATTATAAAACACAATCAATTATTTGCCGTACGTATGCATTAGAAAATTTATCACGTCATATTGAAGAGGGTTTTTACTTGTGCGATAATGTTCATTGCCAGGTTTACAAAGGGATTTGTAAATCAAAAATAATTTCAGAAGCATCGGTAACAACATCGGGATTAGTTATTGTTGATAGCACGTTAAATCTTATTAATGCGGCATTTCATTCAAATTGTGGAGGTCAAACTGCCAGCTCTGAAGATGTTTGGCTAACCCCTAAATCCTACCTTAAATCAGTTACAGATAGTTTTTGTGTTAAAAACAAGAATGCTAAATGGGAAAAAAGTATATCTTATTACGACTTTAAACAATACTTAATGAGCAACGGTTTTAATATTCAAAATGTTACAGATACAAATATTTTTAATTTTCAACAAACATATCGTAAAACATACTACAAATTATTAAACGACAGCATATTATTCCGTAAAATGAGAACTGACCTAAATTTAAAATCAGCTTTTTTTAACATTTCGTATAGTAACAACAAAATCACATTTAATGGCAAAGGTTATGGGCATGGAGTTGGACTTTGTCAGGAAGGGGCAATGAGAATGGCTAATTTTAATTATGGTTATAAAGACATAATCAAATTTTATTATAAAAACACTTATATTGTAAATATTAATTCGCTTGAACAATTCAAACCAAAATAATAAACAAATTAAAATTTTAATGAAACGCATTAAATTATTAATTATTGCAATTAATATTTTCATTGTAAGTTGCAATAATAACAAGACTGAAGTATCGATAAATATTAAGAATACATACGATGCAAAAAAACTTGATGAAACTATAAAGAATGTTTTTGTTACAGATTCCGACACTTCAAAAATTTGTATTTCAGAATTAAATAATTTCGATACTTTAAAATATATTTATTCGAGGAATGATTATAACACAATATGGTTTAGCGATTTAGAAAATAATTCAATTACCGATTCAATTTTAAAATTTTTAATTAACGCAGATAAGCATGGGTTAAACCCTTCGTGGTACAATGCAGATATTTTATGCAATAATTTTAAAAAAATATTAAATTTTAAAAATTGCAACGACAGCTTTTACACACTCCTCACCGAAATCGAAATATTACTATCTGATGCAGTTATTAACTACTCTAATAACATTGAATATGGTTGCATGAACCCATTGATTGAATATGATAATTGTTATTTTTTACCATTAAAACAAAAAGATTCATTGTTATACTCGAAAGTATTAAATCCAAACACAATTTTAAGTTTTTTAAACGAAATTCAACCTAAAAGTGAGAATTACATTACTCTTCAACAAGAATTAGCATTTTTAAAAGAAAAATACTGGGATACAATTGCACAGCCAGACACTCCAAAAATATATTTAGGCGATTCAAACATTGTGTTAAAACAAATTGCAAAAAGATTAATTATAACTAATGAATTAGACTCAACTTTAAAAAACAATAGTTTTGCTATTTATGATACTATTCTTCAAAAATCTGTAATTTTGTTTCAGAAAAAACACGGTTTATTAGCTGATGGTGTTATCGGAATAAATACAATTAGCCAACTTAACATTTCTGCAAAAGATAGGGAAGACCAAATTAGAATTAATTTAGAAAGATTAAGATGGAATAATTTTGATTACAACAATGTGCACATAAATATTAATTTACCTGAATTTATGCTCTACGCCTATAATTTCGATACCTTAAAACTTGCCTTAAAAATTTGTTGTGGCGAAAAAAAACCAAAAAATTATAATGAAAGATTCAAAAAATATTTAAAAACTCATAAAATTCAAGACAGACCACCAAATCACGAAACACCAATTTTTCAGTCAAAAATTTCGCATATTGTATTAAACCCCGACTGGATGGTACCTACAAATATTATTCAGAAAGAACTATATTATAATTTTTTAAAAGACCCCGGTTACTTAAGCGACCACGAATACAAAGTTTTTTTAAATGATAAAGAAATTAATCCTGATAGCATAAATTGGAGAAAATACGAACCCAACCATATCCCCTTTAAAATAAAGCAAAACCCCGGTGAAATAAATTCGCTAGGAAAAATAAAGTTCGTATTTTATAATCCGTTTGATGTGTTTTTACACGATACACCATCAAAAAGTTTTTTTGAACGTGCTACAAGGGCGTTTAGTCATGGCTGCATTAGAGTAGAAAAGCCATTAAAGCTTGTTGAATTATTTATTAACAACGACAAATCAAAAGATTTAAATGAAATTAGAATGACAATTGGTTTGCAACCCGAACAAAAAAAACAAAATGTAAAATATTCCGATAAAATTAAGTATAAAAAACAACTCGAAGATTTTAAAAAATGGCAGGAATTATTCGAAAAAGACAGTGTAAAGCTCGAAACAAAAAAAATAATTTTAAAGAAAGATGTACCAATAGTTATAAATTATTTCACAGCATTTGTCGACACTAATGGTTTTGTTAACTACAGAGATGACTTATACAAAAGAGATTTAATTATAAAAAATGTATTATATAAATACAGTTTACAAAAAAGTTATTAGTTATAATATTGGACTAAATATTCTTGCAATTCCTTCGGCAATTCTTCTCGATACTGGTCTTTTACTATAAGTTATTAAATTTAGTTTATCGCAATATTTTAAATCTTCAATAAAATAACTTTTTAATTTAGTTGTAATAGATTCATCGTAAATTACAGCGTTTGCTTCAAAATTTTGGTCAAAGCTTCTTAAATCCATATTTGCAGTGCCTACCGAACTAATAATATCGTCAACAATAAGAACTTTAGAGTGCGTAAAACCCCTGTTATACATATAAATTTCGACATTTGCTTCTAAAAGTTCTTTTATATACGACATTGAGCCAAAGTATGTTAATCTGGAATCGGAACGACTTGGTAAAATTATTTTAACATCTACACCGCTAAGAGCTACAGTTTTTATGGCAGTTAATATACTTTCGTTTGGTATAAAGTATGGTGTTGATATATAAATATATTTTGTTGCAGTTGAAATTGTATAAAAATACGCTTGCATAATGCTTTCCCAATCAGAATCAGGACCACTTGTAACAATTTGCACTAAACACTTTTCACAAGGTTTGTATTTTGGGAAATACATTTGCTCGTTCAATAGCGTATTTGTTGTAAAATACCAATCTGTTAAGAAAATTACTTGTAAATTACCAACAGCACTACCTTCAATTTTTAAATGGGTATCGCGCCAGAATCCAATCTCCGGCTCTCCATACAGGTAACGGTCTGCAAAATTTAAACCACCAATAAATCCGATTTTTCCATCAATTACAATTATTTTTCTGTGATTTCTAAAATTAATTTTTTGTGCAAAACGTGGAAACCTAACAGGAATAAAAGCGTTTATTTCAATTCCGGCTTCTTTTAAATCATTAACATATTTATTACTTAATCCCCACGAGCCAACATCGTCATAAATAATTCTAATTTTAATATTTTCTTTTGCTTTCTGAATTAAAATATTTTTAAGTTTCTCGCCAATTTCACCTTCTTCAATCATGTAATATTCGAGATGTATATGATGTTTGGCTTTTAAAATCTCATTAAAAATAGTGTCAAAAGTTTCGTTTCCGTTATTTAAAATTGTAACTATGTTGTTATGAGTCAATAATGATTTATTGCTGTTTAACAAAAGTTTAATTATTCCAATTTTCGAAATAATTTTCGAATTCGAAACATCTGTATCATCAAGTAAGTGTTCGGTTTGCCAGGTAATTAATTTTTCAGATTGTCTTATGTCGGAGATTCCTTTTTTTGTGAAAATCCTTTTACGCCTGTAATTTTTACCTAAAAAATAAAACAGAATTAACCCGACTAACGGTATTAGTAATATCAATAATATCCACGAAAGTGTGCTTTTGGGCTCTCGGTGCTCTAAAAGCAAATAAATAATTACAATAATAATGATAACAATTATCAGATATTGATAACTGAAGTGTGTCCATTGCCAAATATCCTTATATATCGAACTTAATAAAATCATTTTCTTATTAATTCAATAACTGTTATTTCTGGTGGCATTCCTATTCTGCCTAAAAACCCAATACAACCTAATCCACGATTAATGTAAAGGTAGTTATTTTTATAATTATATAATCCAGACCAATTTTTATATTTATATTTTATTGGACTCCACTTAATGCTAAAATGCTCAATTCCAAATTGCATACCATGAGTGTGACCAGATAAAGTTAGATTAATGTTTTGATAATACTTTGCTTCTTGGTTCCAATGAGTAGGATCGTGACTTAACAAAATTGAAAAGTTGCTTTTGTTTACTTTTGATAGTGCTTTTTGCAAATTTCCGTACTTTTTAAAAGGAGGTAAGCCCCAATTATCAACTCCCACTATACAAATTGAATCGTTATTAATTAATAAATTGTCTGACTCGTTTCTTAAAAGTTTAAAACCCATTGTTTTATAATGTTGTATTACATTTTTTAAGTTTGTTTGTTTGGTTTCTATGGTTCTCCAAATAGAATAATCGCCAAAGTCGTGATTCCCAAGAACTGCATACTTACCGTACTTTGCATTTATTTTACAAAGTATTGTGTCAAAACAATTCGCTTCTTCTGAAAAGTTATTTACTAAATCGCCAGTAAATAATACTACATCGGGGTTACATTCATTTATTAAATTAACAGCTTCAATTAATTTCTCTTTGTTGTAATAAAAGCTTCCAATATGAATATCGGATATTTGAACAATTTTAAAATTATTAAACGAAGCGGGTAAATTATTAAAAGCTATTTTTTCATTTCGAATTTTGTAATTTGTTTTTTCAAATAAAATTCCATATAACATTAAAATAAACACTGTGCAACACAATACCAATCCTGTTTTTGTAAATATTTTCAATTTTTGTTTTATTTTAAGTAATTTACAAATTATAATCAATAAAAAATTTAAAAAATAGAATGTAACAAATACAAGTTTTGTAACAAATAGCAATAAAAAATAAGTAAGTATGTAAAATAAATTTGTATAATTTAAAAAATCGGACTCTTTTTTTATATAATAGTACCAAATCGAAAAAGCTATAATTATCAATACAGACGCTATTAAATTTATGTATAAAACAACTTTAAAAAACTTTTTTTTTGAAATCGATTTTATTCCTAAAATAAAAACAACTTCAACAATTACATATAATGTAATTAATACAGCAAAAGGTAACATCATTCTCATAAAGCAAATATCGTTAAGAAAAACTGAAATAAAAAAATATTGAACATTCAGAATAAAAATTTTTATTTTTTTATTTAATGTATTAGGTTTGCGAAAAATATTTTTTATGGCAAAAATTAAAGAACTTAAAAAAGACATTGATTATATTATAAATTCAATAATATCTGATTGCTTTGCATGTGTTCAGTTAAATTCTGATAAAAACTCTGATAAAGTTTATGAAATAATAAATTCAGCAACTGAGAAAAAAACGGAGTTAATTTCAAAAATATATAAAGCTCCTTTTGATAATAAAAGTGAAAACCGAAAATATTTTAAGGCATTACAAAGCGAATTAATTGAATTTGCAGATACTTGTTTCGAAAATTTATCGAAACTTATTGTAGTAAAAAAATAATAAAATTTTGTTTATTTTCTAGTTAAATCTTTTTTAATAACTGATTTATCTGAGAATTTTGAAATATTGGCTTTAAAAGGGCTTTTGTAATATATTGCAGATTTATCAAACGAATATATTTCAGGAGCATCAACCGAAGTAACTTTTACTTGCGAATCGTCGAACGAAGTTACAAAACTACTGCCGATATTACTGTTTAAAGCATTAATATTGCTATTATTAAATGACGAAATGTATAAATTAAATATAGTTCCTTTTAAGCTCACATTTGATAAATCGTACAATCTGCATAAAACTTTTCTCGATTTTAAATTACAATATATTTCGCTTTCGTTATGCGTGTAAAGTCTTAATGTGTCTATTATTCCAGCTAAATTTACTTCGCCACTTCCAAAAACCTCAAACTTAAAATCGTTAGAGTTTACATATAAATTAAGCATAGACTCATCGTCAATAGTTAAATTTAGCTTATTTAAAGTGATATTCGTTGAAGTTTCTATCTCAACATTCCCAACGGTTTTTAAACTCTCAATATTTTTAACTGTAAGGTAAATTGTTACGCTTTTTTCGTTGCGATTTTTATTTGTAATAGAGAGTGTTTCGTCAGATTGCTGTACTTTAATTTGTCGCGATAAATATTTTGGGCAATCATATTTGTATTCATTTTCATCGCTTTGGTACAAAATAACTTTTAAGTTTCCTTTTAAAATTATTTTATTTACAGGTTTAATTAAAATATCACTGTATGTTCGGCTTTCTTGTGATATTACAAGTTTGTAACAAAATACAATAACAAATATTATTGTTATTTTGAAAATTGTGTTAGGGATTTAATGTTTTCATGACCGTTATTTATTAAATTTCAATTAATTATACGGTAAATATTTGTAAATGTTACGACAGTTATACAATCTTACTGTTTTACTAAAAACTTTTTTGTTAATTTAATATTTTTATTTTCAATTACAACTATATAAATTCCAGAATATAAATCATTTGGTATTTCTATGGCTTTACCCGATTCGATTTCGCAATTTAATATTTTTATGCAATCGCCAGTAATATTATAAAGTTTGAATAATAAGTTCTGTTCTGATTTGTATGTGCTTTCTAAAATAAATTTATTATTAAAATTATTAAAGTTGATGTTTAAACTTTCTGAATTTAATATTTTAGGCGAAACAATGCTGTCTTCCTGATTTTGTGAAAATAAATCAGCATTACAAATAAGCACTAAAAAGCTAATTATAAAGGCAATTTTTATTTTTTTCATATTATTAAATTTATTTTCATTATTGTGTTTATGAGCAATCATGACTGTTTAGAATAATATTTTATTTGTTATACGATTAATGATAAAATTAGTTCAAACTATTTCAATAATCGTGCAAAAGTTACTTTGAAAGTAGCAAGTTAATAAGTCCTTTTTGGTAGTATTTATTTACTTCTACATTGTTTAAAATTGATAAATTATTTACAACTTTTGTTTTAAGAAGTACAAGTTCAGAAGCATCAAACTTATTTTCTGGTGTAAAAGCAAGCCAGTTTGCATTATCAAAAAGCACTATTGTAATAATTTTTTTTCCATTTTTTGGATTTAATAATTCGATATAACCATTTTCTAATACACACGAAACTAAATTGAAATTTTTTAAATATTTCACATTACATATTTTTGAACCCGGTTCTTGAAAATTCCATATTTTATTACCATTTGTTATTGAATATGCATTACACTCTGTTTGATTAACGTTTAACGAACAAAATATAACTGAATCTTTTTCATTTACACAAAAGCTCGAAAAATCACAAAACGAAGTAATATTTGTTTTTTTGTTATTATTAAAAATTGTAATACCATTCATTGTAACATTAGAAATATAAAATTTAGGGTTCGATACGAATGCATTTATTACTTCGTTATTAAATGTTTCGGTTTTAAGTATGGAAATTTTATTGTTTTCAAATTGCCATATTTTTAAAGTAGCATCGAGTGAACTTGTAATAAATAGTTTTTTATCTGATGATTGATTAATACTAACAATATCGTAATCGTGCAATTTGTATTGATATAATTCTTTAGTTGTTTCGGTTGAATAAAATTTTATTGTTCCCGAGTTAAGGCCTGCAATGCAGTAATTTTGAAGTTTATATAAAGAAGTAAAATATTCTGTATTATTTGTTATAACTTTTTTAATTCCACCACTTGTATTATCTAAAAATGTTAATAATGCACTGCTTATATCTGTTTTATCGGTATTTTCATTATAAATTATTGATTGGTCACTTGAAACAAACAATAGTTTTTCGTTTTCGGAATAAGATAAAGCAAGAATTTTAGAAATTTGAGGTGAGGTGTATTTTGCAGATACATTGCTATTAAAATTAAAACCTCTGATTGTACCATTAGAAAAACCAATTGCAATGTTTTGCTCAGAGTTCGAATAGCATGTTGCAGTTACACTACTTTGAGTCTGCAAAAAATCGCCTAAACTTTCGAGGTTACGTGCATCAAGGTCGTACACTTCATAATTCCCTAAATTACTACAAATATTCATTTCGGTGCTTTGAGCATTAAATTCTCCAAAAATTGTTCTTCCGTATTTTGTGTTAAAATCAAATATTTTTTCACCAGAAATTCTCCATATATTTATTTTATTAGTTTTTAAGCTAGTTACAGCGATCATTTTATTATTTGGTGAAACAAAAATATAATCAGGTATAATGTTATTATTTTTAAAAGAAATTTCCTCAACAAAGTTAATTGCGTCCCAAACTCTTACCATCCCATTTGAAGAAGACGAAATAAATTTTGTAGAATCTGAGTTTAAACAAATTCTATTTACATTTTCTTTATAGTTGCTTATTGCCATTGGTTTCTTAAAGCTTCTGAAGTCGAATAAAAAAATAGAACCAACATTATCTTCAATATCAATATTTTTGGTAGAAGTTGCAACAATAAAGTAATTGTTAGATTTTAAACAATTAATTTGTTCTATTTTTTTATTACTTAGAATAACAGAATCAATTATTTTTAAGGAATTTAATTCAATTAGATATACATAACCATTATTAGTACCTGCAATAATAGAGTTACTGTTATTTATTGAAATCGAAATTATTTTATCAGAAAGCATTAATTTTTGCACGTTGTTGGTAAAGATATTACTATAAACAATTGTGCTATCGTTTGAACAAGAAACAATTGTACTATCATTATTTATGAATAAAATTGAATTTATTTTTTCTGTATTGCTGTAAATTGTTTTTAACAAACTACATTCTGGCGATTTCCATATTTTAATTGTGTTGTCGTTAGATGATGTAGCAATAAAATTTCTATTTTTAGAATAAACCATCGAAATCAATGTAGAGGTGTGTTTTAAAGGGAAAATTATTTCGTTAGATTGCGAAAAACTTAAACTAAATGAGCTAATGCAGGTTAAAAAAATAATAAATTTTATTGATTTCATATTTCGCTATAATTCAAATTATGTGCAGATATTAAAAAAACTACAGGTAATTTATTTATTTCGGGCAAGTTTTTTTTCCATTCTGAAATTGTTTTTGTTTTCACAAAACCGTTTATATGCGAAATGTTACAAGCTATACAAAGCATTGTGTTGTTGTTGCAGTTATCGAGAATTGA
>Ga0172375_10008886_pt1 | contig 13390 bp, 10 predicted proteins | sample LakKiv1m_FD_114537 | JGI IMG/M metagenome (GOLD analysis project Ga0172375, IMG submission 114537) | Freshwater microbial communities from Kabuno Bay, South-Kivu, Congo - kab_092012_11.1m | ecosystem: Environmental > Aquatic > Freshwater > Lake | place: Democratic Republic of the Congo...
CCGCTACATTTTAAACGGGCATTTGCACTTGCCATGGGGCAGGTCGTATGCAAAAAAGATGCAAATCATAAACGGGGGTATTTTTCATTTCCGAAAAACGTAGATAAGTTTCCTGAAGCGATGATGGCACAATCCATCATTATGAAGACTGACGGAAAGTTTCCAATGGCCTTGTATCGAGGAAATTATCCGATCGGATGGGATGCGCAAGTAGATCTTTTATATAATTGCGGGTTGAATTTTACCGGATACATACCGCAGTCACTGGGAATTTTACTTTCAATGCCAGTAAATAGTGTCATGATCAGTTTTTACCTGGCCAGAGCATTCGGAGCTTTATTTTTCCTCATATCGCTCATTTTTTGCCTTCGCATGATTCCAAGCCGGTACCGTTTCATACTTTTGTTTTGTTCGGTGCTTCCGATGGTTTTACAGCAGGTAACAGCAGTATCATATGACTGTGTCGCTATTTCATTGGGATTTATCCTTTTCACACTCTTTGCCGGATTTTTAGAAAAAAAGAATATACGATTACGGGATATTTTAGTGTTTTACGGAATACTTCTCCTGTTTATTTTTTCAAAACCCGGGTATTATCTGTTTTCTTTGTTGCTCTTCTATCCATTGCAACGGTTGCCGTTACCTTTGGTTAAAAAAATTCTCCTGTCAGTAGTATTGTTCGGGGGAGTAATTGGAATAGCTTTGTATAGTCTGATGTTACCGATATAACTATGTTTCTTTATTTAGTGCAGGCAGTAATACAGAAGTCTATAGTTTTTCAGGATCCATGGTATTTCGTGTGGGTGTTGGGAAACACGATCTGGACGAAACAGGAATTTTTTATCCAGAGCTCGATCGGAATTTTGGGGTGGCTGGATACACCGCTTCCTGCGTTTATTTACTACGGATGTGCCGTGCTTTTGGGCATAGTTATCATCAAAACAGCTCAAAATTTGAAGCATAATGTTTCGCTTAAGCTTCTCATCCTTATGACCGGTATCTGCTTCGGAACGGTTCTCGGGGTTATGTACCATTTTTATATAAACGGTAGCCCCGTTGCCTATCCGGTGGTAGATTCCCTTCAGGGGAGATATATCCTTCCCATTCTTCCCTTTATACTTTTGATAATTTCAGCGTGGGCAAAGATAGCGCTCCGTTTTCGAAAAATTACAGTATTACTATTCGGATCTATCTTTCTGGCAGTACTCGTTCAGAGTATATTTTTCAGATATTATGATTATAGCCGGGTTTTTGATACTGCCGATGTACTTTTACCAAAGGAAAAAGAGTTACAGGAAAAGCAGGAACATACCTCAATAACGATAGGGGAAGCACAATCCTTCGTATATGAAGTGAAATACCCGCACTATAAAATTGGCGGGTTTCAATTCCTGGTTGATGTTAATGAAATTTTGCCGGTTACGGTTCCTTACAGATACGAGCTGAAAGATGCCCAGTGTGATAAGATCATTCGAAGCGGATATCTGGATCTGACTGAGCTTCATAGGCCGCATATTTATACGCAGATTTTGCCGATAATTCCCTTATCACAGGATCATGTGTGTCTAAACCTGATTCCTTTTTACGGATTGGATATTATCCGTTTCCTAACCTTGGTGTCTGAGAACAATAAGCCAATTGTCAATTTTCTCTATATAAAAAAGTAATGCCCGTACTAACATAACTCCTTTATGTACTGTTTGATCTGCAATTCAAAAGATAAACCGCTCAAGCTCTATCCTTCCCGCGACAGGATGTATGACATAAAGGGTAAGTTTTCCACAGAAAAATGTCCTTCCTGCGGGTTTTTCACAATTAGCCCGAAGTTAAAAAAAAGTGAAGTATCACAGTATTACCCCTCTGATATGTACTATTCATACATAGATAACGGAGGATCAATTTTCAGGAAGCTGAGGAAATTCCTCATTGGACAGTTTTATAAACAGTCCATACTATCAAAAATTATATTTTTATTCATAAATACCATACCTGCCATCCCACCACTACGGGACCGAGGAAAGATCATCGATATCGGATGCGGAAGCGGAGAGACACTCAGGAACCTAAAAGTTTACGGGTGGGACGTCTATGGGGTAGACATAGACGGGAAGGCGATAACATATGCTAAAAAATCAGGATTACCGCATGTCTATACCGGAGGGTATGAATACTTATCCCGGTTTCCCGATAATTATTTTGACGTCATCCGTGCATACCATGTTATAGAACATATGGATAAACCGGATGAATTTGCACGGCTTTCTTATAAAAAGTTAAAAAAAGGCGGGGAATTCATTATCGGAACTCCCAACGGGAGAAGTATCGCCGCTAAACTATTTAAATCTTACTGGTATAATCTGGATACACCGCGGCACCAGTACATCTTTTCCCCGTATAATTTGCAGCTCCTTCTAAAAAACTCAGGATTTCATAGTGCGGATCTCCGGTATTGTTCAGGAGGAGGATTCCTGGGAAGCGTCCAATATATCCTGTCGGAAAGACTTCATAAACAGCTTGACCTTATCAATAACCCTTTCTTGTTTTTCTTATTTTATCCGTTGGATTTCGTATCTGATAGAATGGGCTTGGGCGACGTATTTGTGGTCACTTCCATAAAAGAATGATTCATATGGGAAAACAAGATCCACGGGAAGACAGAAAGCAGCTTTTTGTCGAAATAGGTATTCTTTTTCTTTTGTCTCTCCTGCCTTTATTTTGGCTTAAATCCGGAGAGGTTGTGATGGGACATGATTCGGGATTCCGGCTGAATTTCCTTACCTATTATAAAAGTCTCCTGTATGCGTGGAATCCGGTCATGAATTTCGGTATAGACTGGCAGCTCTATAAAGGATTTCTGATGACGCAGTTACCTGAATTTATCGGTACAACGTTAACCGGTTCATGGGTGATAGGCCAGCGGATGATGATGGTATTCTGGTTTTTTGTCATTCAACTGTCGATGTACTACTTAGCAAAAACACTTCGACCGGAGAAAGAACATTGGATATTCAGGATGAGTGCAAGCATCATGTATGCGTTTAATTTTTTTATACTCCAGGCGTGGTTTATCGTAGAGCGGGCAAAATTTTCTTTATACGCGGCACTTCCTCTCTCCGTACTTTTGTTTTACATGGTTTTTGTCCGGAAAAAAAATATTGGTCAACACGCGATTTTATTTGGGTTACTCTATTTTTTTATGGGAGGAGGGGGATCACCCCCTCTCTACGGAGCAACACTCGTGGTTTGGGCAGTCACATTTCTTTTCTTTTCCGTAGGCCAGGTAAGGAAAAACCGCATAGCCGGTTTATTTTTCAGCACACGTGTTCTCCTGGCATTCGGTTTGGCCTTTTTTGGTATCAATGCCTACTGGATCATCCCTCAGGCAGGGCTTTATCTTTCAACCTACAAGACCGCGGTAGCTGAGCGGGGGGGAGTGGAAGGGCTCATCGCGTGGGAACGGGTCAACAGCAAAAATGCAAGCATCCTAAACCTTCTTCGGTTGCAGGGGATACCTGATTGGTACGACAATCCTAGCAATGCGTTTGCCGGGGAATTTTTGAAAAATCCAATATTGATTCTTGCGAGTTTTATACAGATTATTTCTATTTGTTTAGGGATTTTATATACCGGAATCAAAAAAATAAAACATACGCCTATCGTTTACCTGGCGCTTATCATTTTTGGTATCGGGTTACTCCTGGGTGGAGGATCACATCCGCCGTTTGGTATCGTCTACGAATATGCAATGCGGCACGTGCCAGGATTTGCCATTTTCCGATCGAGTTTTTATAAATTCGGGCCGATGGTTTGGTTTTCGATCATTTTTCTCTCTATGTATTTCGTTGATATCCTGATCATCAGCCTGACAAGGAATTTGAAAGTTCGCTTGTTGTGCGGGCTGATACTTATTGCCGGAATTCTTAGCTACCACCATCCTTTCTTTGTATCGGATTTTTTTCAGTTTCACAAAGAATTTTCTACGAGAGTCAGGATACCGGAATATGTCAAAAATGTATCAGACTTTACAAATATCAATACTGATCCGAACGCACGCATCCTTGTCCTTCCTGAGCTTACCTCATCGTTTTATAACATACAGATGGATGCCTATCAGTGGAAGTTCTTCAGTTTGGATATACTACCCCGAAATGCGATTGACCGCTCAATTATCGCAAATGATAATAATGCTCCTGAAGTAATCCGGAAAATTTATACGGAATTTATGGACGGGACCCGGGAAGGATTTATGAAACTAGCAGACTATGCAGGTATTCGGTACATCCTCTGGCGGGATGATGCAAAATACAGCGACACGGTGACTGAAGGGCGGACCATTGCCTTCCAAAAAGATAGACTGAACCAGTTCTTTCCCAAACCTTTGTATCAAAACGGCGCGTGGCAGTTGTATGACACAGGAAATGCTTCCCACGTGCCTCTTATCTGGACACCCCGGGAAGTATTTGTTACCCACCACCCGATAGAGAATCCTTCGGAATTGCTTCTTTCCAGAGATTCCTCAAAAAGCGCCGTCCTTGAGGGAACAGATTTTCCGGAAGACGTCATAGAGGCAAACTGCCTTTACTGTGAATCCGGCGTATATGAAAAGATGGTGCGGGAGACACCTCTTCTGTCCCTCCGTTTTGAACCGGGAACACCTTTTTTTCAGAGGCTTGTAGATTCCGACTCACAAGCAATAGAACAGGCCGGTACGGATCCCGAAGCGCTTTTTAACGCACTTATCTCCCATTCACAGTTCCAGCTGGCAATTCTATCCTCAGCAAAAAAACCGGCATCGTATGATGCCAACAAAATTGTAGAAGACATAAAGGCAACCTTTGATACCATAAAAAAGCAGCTTGCTCAGTTAAAAGACAGACAGAAGAATGTATATGCGACGAGACTACTTCTGTATAGCGATGTTTCCAAACGGTATATAGCCCGGATTACGACCCTTACAGAATTTCAACGGAATGAGTTGAATACATATTTTGACGGGCTGAAAAATTCCGTTGATCCACTGGTCTGGATGACCAAAAGCACCAGTGATATCCGGTATGAGTTTGAAACAGCAACAGACAGTATATTTGAAGCAGTTATAACCAATACGAGAACTCCTCTTCCCTCTATAGAAATTGACAACGTAACGTATGAGGATTACAGGTCAATTACCATCGCGTCCGGATACCATAGGGCCCGCATGATGTCTCCCTCTATAGACGGTGGATTCGTACCACAATTATTTTTTAAAAAAATCGGAGATAAAACACAGACCGTACCGTCAGTTACGTTTAAAAAAGTTAGTCCCACAAAGTATTTTGTAGAGATTAAGAATGCTACCAAACCCTATATTCTGGTTCTGAATGAATCGTTTGACAGGCGCTGGCAGGTGCATATGCCCTCTGAGAATTTTACGGTTCAAGGTAAAGATCACGGAAAAGTTAACGGTTTCGGAAATGGATGGTATATGGAAAAAACAGGAGACTATACTCTGGAAATTTCATACTGGCCGCAGAAACTTTTTATCATAGGAGCTTTTGTTACCGGAATCAGCATTCTTATCGGAATGATTTTTTTCTGCCGTATCCGAAAATAGTTAGAAATGAAAAAAAATATTTTACAGGCAGGATTTATTGGAATATTTATATTATCTTTTCTGTTGTTTTGCCAGTCGTTTCTATTCCATGTGAAGGTGTTATCCATCGATAGTCCGCTGGAATATAGGGAAAACTCTACGGTCGTCCTTACGAACATTATTCAAAATCATAAAGTTCCCTATACCAAAGACGTCATGCCGCTGTATACGAATGTGTACGGAATTGCATATAACGCAGTCATGGTGCCGTTTGTATGGCTTCTGGGCTCATCATACGGGGTTTTCCGGGGAGTCAATGCATTTTTTTTCCTGGCGTCGCTGGCAATACTTTTTCTGGTTTTGAAGAAAAAAAATGTACCGATCTCCATACGGTTCCTTGCATGCATACTTTGGTATGCGCAAATAGTGCAGAGTAATTTTGACATACTTGCCCGTCCTGACGGGTTGGGAGAGATGTTATTTATCGCTTCGGTAGTAATCCCGTGGTATTTCGCATTTTCGAAAAAAAGTTTGGGATACTCCATACTCCTTGCAGTAGCGGCGTTTTATACAAAACCGTATTTTGTCATCGGCGGAATGCTCGTCGGCGCTTACCTTTTCCTTTTCCGTTCCAGGAAGAATGGATTTTGGTACCTCACCCTTTTCTTTTTGTTACTTCTGCTTCTTATGAGTATTACCCAGATCTTTATGGAGTTTTACTGGTATAACGTGCTTCTTTTTCATCTGAAAAATGCCCGCTACATGCTCAATCATCTTGTGTTGCAGACAGAGACTTTTACTCTGCAAAATGCAGGAGTGTTTGCCATTCTTCTGTGTGCTTTGATATTGGAGATGGCAAAAAATAAACGGAAAGTAATAAGAATGTTTCCAACTATGGATTATTTCGTATGGATTTTTATTTCCCTTACCGCTTTGGTCCTCGGAAAATTAGGGGGGCATGACGGAAATTTTATGTCATACTACACGGAACTCCTTACGCCCTTCCTGCTCATCATAGCCTGCCCGCTTATCTACCGGTATAAAAAATCCATTGTCATGTGGCTGTGTATTGGAGCCAATATACTTATCCTTATCAACATGAATACGCGGGTTTTGATACTGCCGGAAAAGGAAATTACCTCCAACTGGTCCCAGTGGAGGACACTTCTTGATTCATATAAAGACATATACAACGCGCCTCCGTTTGCCAAATATCTTCTAGATACCGGAAAACCCATATATGATACCGGACATACGGAATACTTTACGAAATCCATGTCGCGGGTGAATTTTTTCCTTTTTGATGACGCGCGTGATGTGTACAATAAGCACCTGCACGAATTGGACAGGAAAATCCAAAACGAAGAGTTCGACCTTATTCTCATTCTGAAAAATTACGTCTATTATGACTTTTTGTATACAGGATATCTGAAATATTTCATAGAAACACACTATAGTTTGAAGGAAATAAAACCGTTAATCATGTATCATGATCAGAGGTTGCTCTTTGAAGTGTGGGAAAGAAAAAAATAAAATTAAGTTATTCATGACATTATGAACTGGTTTTTCTCATCCGGTGACGGACCTTTTTTTTACCCCGAACAAATAAAGTCGCTTTCATGGTGGCCGAAAATAATGGATTTCGGTCGTGGTTTCGGAGAATCCCGATTGCCTATTCTCTGGCTTGAGTATCCGTTTCAGGTCATAGTCAAAGCGCTTTCATTTGCGGGATTATCCTGGTTTGTGATTGAGAAACTCATATGGCTGGGGGCATGGGCAGTCTGTTTTACCGGGGCGTACAGGCTCGGGCGGTTTCTCCGCCTGCCCCGTTTGATATCAACACTCACTGCAGTAATCTACGCGACCAATACATATGCTCTCATGATCTTCGGCGGAGGCCTCATCGGATTGTTTTTGGGATACTCCCTCTTTCCGTTTGTTCTGGTGTCTCTGTTCGGTTACATATACAAAACCCTCGTGGAGAATGACACACTTGATGAGTACACGTTTAAAGACACGATCCGTGATTCTCTGTATAACGGTCTTCTCATGAGTGTTTTGTGCATGCTGGACATCCGGATTGCCGTTTTGACTCTCGGTGTAGGAATTTTTTATACAGGTTTTCTTCTCGTTACACTGAGAAATACACGGGCAGTACGAAAAATTTTCCGATTGATCACAAGCGCAGGAGTCAGTATGTTAGTTATATTATGTACTCATGTATATTGGATTCTTCCGTCGTTACAATCATTATCAAAATCATTTTTAGCCGATCCGGTCTATACCGGATCCGGTATGGTCAGTTTTTTGAGCTTTGCGGATTTTTCCCATGCACTGTCACTACTCCATCCGAACTGGCCGGAAAATCTGTTCGGGAAAGTGTATTTTCTGCAACCGGAGTTTTTGGTGGTGCCTATACTAGCATTTTCTTCATTATTGTTCGTTGATATATCTAAGCATCGAAAAGATTCCGGTGGAAGTATCAAGTATCAAGTATCGAGTATCGAGTATGAAACCAAATACGTTATACCTAAAACAACCTATTTTGTACAATTTTTTGCTCTGCTTGCTTTAGTTGGGGTGCTTTTGGCAAAAGGGGCCCGTGAACCATTCGGAGGAATATATGTATGGCTTTTTGATCATGTACTAGGATTTGTCATGTTCCGGGACCCCACGAAATTTTATGTGTTGTCGGCAATTTCTTACGCACTGCTTATTCCGTTTACACTCCAACAGATTGCTTCCGCAATTAGTATCAGGTATCAGGTATCCCTCCTACGTCCCCAAAAAAGGAACTTCGGCGGGCAGGCAAGTATCAAGTATAAGAAAATTATACCTAATACTTTATACGTTATACTTACTACACTTTTTATTGTTTATTGGTGTTTTACCATCCGTCCGTTATTTTTAGGAGATCTCTCCGGAAATTTTAAACCTCAGACTATCCCCTTTGAGTACGAAAAGCTGAAAGACATGTTGGTGGCCGACACAAATCCGTCGCGCACTCTCTGGATTCCACAACAAGACATATTTGCGTACCTGTCGAAGCAGCATCCTCTGCTCTCGGGTACTACGCTTTTTCAAAACGCCTCTCAATCGGGGCTAGTCAACAGAATCAGGACGCCTGCTTTTCTCCGGGACATCAGCGTTTCGGGGGTGAGGTATATCATAGTCCCGATTGATATTGAAAAACGCATTTTTCTTTCTGATTATCGGTATGACCCAGGCATCCGGGAACAATTGATTCAGGTACTAGCGGAAAGCGGTTTGAGAAGATTGCCGGAATTTACCGATACAGCTGTTTTTGAAAACCCCGCGTTTACGTTTACCCGTGATGTTTCTCTATCCGTGGCAAAACAGGAATCCCTGTCCAGGATCGGGGTACTTCTCAGCCTCACATCATGGCTTTTTTGCCTTACTATTCTTATTTGCACAAAACGAAAGTATGGAAGGTAACATGGCAGTATCATTTTTTATTTTTTTCTGTTACTCCTTGGTTACATGTACAACCGGATATCTCATTATCCGGACATGGTTCAGGGGGTTGCCAACACTCCTTACGCTGGCGGGAGCATTCTTGATCGGGACCGGCACGGGCATACCAATAACATATCTTCTCTCCTGTTTGTTTTCCGTAGTTTCGAAAGAGCCGATACTGTATGGAGTATTAGGGTATATTGTCATAGGCCTGGGAGTTACGCGTTACGTGTTACGGGTTAATAAAAGCATTCTGTCGCCGACAACATACCGTTTCCTGCTGAATAAATATTCATTGTCAGATATAGTATTATTTTTGTTTTCCCTTCTGTTTAGTTTTTGGATAATGGGAAAAACGTTTCGGGCAGGATCGGAGGGGCAGATATTTGTCGGGGGGAATACGGTCTTTGATTTCGGACATACCCTGGGGATTATCAGATCCTTTTCATGGGGCGCCAATATTCCGATAAGCTCTCCTTTCTTTAGCGGGGCTCCTTTCTTTTACCATTTCTTTTTTCAATTTTGGGTGAGCTTGTGGGAATACTTCCAAGTACCGCTGGTTTTGGCAGTCAATATGCCAAGTGCTTTTTCCTTTGCGGCACTTTTAATTGTCGTGTACTATCTTCCTCAGATAATAGCAAAACAGGGGAAGCTTGTCGGGTGGCTTGCGGTTCTTCTCACCGTTACCCATAGTACGCTCTCTTTTTGGTATCTCTTATTTAAGAGGGGATTGTCCATGCAATTTTTGTCGGATTTATGGAACATGCCGACATACCCGTTCGCTGGTCCGTTTGACGGATCGGTAATTTCCCTATATACCACCCTAAATCCCTATGTCAATCAACGTCATTTGGGGTTTTCCGTTGCTTTGGGTTTGTTATGCCTCATCTTAGGATTTGAGATGATCGAAAAGAAACAAAAAATGGTAGTCCAGAGTGTGTGTCTCGGATTTTTTACGGGATTATTATTTCTCTTTAACATGTCCGTATCTTTTTTTGTAGTTCTTGGGATGGGCACCCTGTACATTCTCAGGAAAAGAACAAAAGATGTGCTTATTTTCGTGTCAGCTGTTTTTGTTGCAGTTTGTATTCTGATGATCCCGTTTTTCTCACGAGCAACGGATATCTTTGCATTTATCCGGTTGTTTTATAATAGCGGATTGCCATCTTATACCAGTTCGGTGGTTACATGGACGCTATCGCAATACCTATGGAACAATATGGGGCTGTTGCCGGTCATTGCCCTGATCGGCCTTCTGGTAACTCCAAAGAAATCGAGATATTTTTTTTGGTCTCTAATCGTGCTGTTTATCATCACCTGCATATTTGCAGCTGTAGGGAAACGGGGATTTGACCAGAAATTTTATTCCTTTTCCATAATCGGTATTAATGTGCTTGCCGCCATAGCGTTGGGATGGTTATGTAAAAAAAACGTAGCATTAAAGCTCGTTGCGGTTTTTCTGTTTTTTATCCTTACTATGTCGGGGGTTATGGATTTGTTTGCCATAAAAAATGAATTCGCATATCCGCTTATGTCAAAGGATACGGTACCGGTTATGACATGGATAAAAAAGAATACTTTGAAAAATGCCGTATTTGTTTCCTACTCGGATATCATAGATCCTGTGGTTCTATCGGGCAGGAAAAACTATTTTGGCTTTTTCGGAAATGCCGGTTCGACTGACCGATCCCTAGCCGTGAAAAACATATATGCAGGAGACATACGTACTGCACGAAGCCTTGGAATTTCATATATCCTTATACCCCGTTGGAACAAAAATGATTTTCCATACGCGGTAGACATGATGTATTTTACGGAACATAACATGGTTGTCTACGAAGACGACAAATACAGTATTTTTTCGACAGTCAGAAACTAAAGCATGTGAACGAATCTGTGATAAAATAACGAATATGGCTGATATACAAAATAAAGTAAGCGTGGTGACCGGAGGAGCGGGATTTATCGGATCACATCTGTGTGACGGCCTTATGGCTCTTGGCCATACGGTTTTTGCGTTGGATAATCTTCTGACCGGAAGTGAGGCAAATATAGCCCATCTTACCGGCAATCCGTTATTTACATTTATAAAATATGACGTCATTCAGGAAATGCCGATTCTGCCGGAAGTGCATTTTGTTTACCATCTGGCATCCCCCGCGTCAGTGCCTGATTATCAGAAATTTGATGAGGAGACTGCTCTGGTCAACTCCGTCGGGACGAGAAACCTTCTGAAATTTGCGAAGGCATATAAAGCAAAATTTCTCTATACGTCAACATCCGAAGTTTACGGAAGTCCTCTTGAGCACCCCCAGAAAGAGACGTATTGGGGCAATGTCAACCCGAACGGGGTCCGTGCCTGCTATGACGAGTCAAAGCGGTTCGGCGAGATGATGACCATGCTCTATGTTCGGAAATACGGACTGGACGCACGGGTCGTACGGATATTTAACACCTATGGCCCGAGAATGCGCAAAGACGACGGTAGGGTCGTATCGAATTTCATCAATCAGGCAATTGAAAACAAACCGTTAACTGTTTATGGAGACGGTACACCTACTAGGTCGTTTTGTTATGTGAGTGATCTGGTGGGGGGGATCATAAAAGCCATGATGACTGATGGGACAAAAGGTCAAGTATATAACCTCGGCAACCCGGAAGAATATGCCATGCTTGATCTGGCAAAAAAAATTAAGGCACTGACGGGCGCTTCATCAGAAATAGTGTATGGAAAGTTACCCGAGGATGATCCTCCAAGAAGAAAGCCCGATATAACAAAAGCAATGAAAGAATTACAGTGGAAACCGGTTGTGACGGTGGATGAGGGGCTGAAGAAGACAATTGAGTATTACAGGAAGTATCAAGTATAAAGTATCAAGTATTACGTATTAGGTATCTGGTATGAAAATTGTCAGAGATCATATAGAACTAGCGGAATTGAAGGATATGGCAAAAACATGGCATGGAGAATTGGTGAAAGCGGTCGTTGATGTTGAGCGGAAAATTATGGCTGTTAACGGAGAGATGCATGCAGATGAAGAACAGATTCTTTTGGAAGATGGATCAATACAGGAAAATTTATGGGGAATAAATATATATCCTGATAAAGAGGGCGATACTCGTATTGAGTTTGATTCGATGATTAATGTTCGGCCATCACAGAGCAACATAAGCAGAAGTGTTGAAAACAAAGATCTTCGAGAGTCTATCCGGTCAATCGTTCAAAACATGATAGTCATCTAATGTATGTATCACCCCCTGATAGCACAGGAAAAATGGAACCTGCTTAGCCTAGTCGAGCAAATGGCAAATATAGGAAGCGAAGTCTCCCGGGCAATTAATTGGAAAGAAAGAGATGTGGAAAGTATGCGTATGGCTGTATACAGAGCTTTAGAGCTACTTACTCTTTCCATCAAGGACCCGAAGAATGCAAGGGGATTAAAGGAGCTGTTACGGGTGAAAGAATGTGTTGCTGATTATTTTTTGGGTGATAATGTCTATAAGTTCACTGACACATGGTGGCAGAAATATTTTATGGAATATGCAATAGCGGCAAGGAAAGACAAATAAGTATTAAGTATAAAGTATAAAGTATTACGTATTTAATATGAAAATTCAGGACGTAATATTTATCATTTCAGTAATTGCGTTGTTGGCAATCAGAAAAGATAAATGGTTTTTATACGCAGGATTAGGATGTTTTGTCGTTGCCATTCCGCTTTTTGCGAAATGGATATTTTTTACCGGAGAGCGGTTAACATGGTATGGAAGCGGGTTTATTTTGATCTATCTGGTAATACAAATATTTTTTCAACGTAATCATTTTAAACAGGCAGATAGGGTATAAAAAGTAGTATGTATTTTTTTGAAATTTATACGTTATACTTAATACGCTATACGTAATACCTAAAATATGAACATTCTCATCACAGGAGGAGCGGGATACATAGGGTCAATCACCAATTGGTTTTTGAAATCAAAAGGGCATACGACCGTCATTTTTGATAACCTGCAAAACGGTCACAAAGAAGCAGTGGGAGATACCATGCTCATTGTCGGAGATCTGCGGAGTAAAGACGAGATTAAAAAGGTGTTTCAGGATCATGCATTTGACGCTGTCATCCATTTTGCAGCCCTGGCTCTTGCCGGTGAGTCCATGGAGAAACCGTATGAATATTTTTTTAATAATATCGTCGGCGGCATGAATTTGCTGGAGGCTATGCGGGGTAGTTCGTGCAGGACAATAATTTTTTCCTCCACCTGTGCGGTCTACGGATTTCCAAAAGACCTTCCCGTGACGGAAACGTCCCCTATTGCTCCTGCATCCGCATACGGAGCGTC
>Ga0172375_10008888_pt1 | contig 13388 bp, 13 predicted proteins | sample LakKiv1m_FD_114537 | JGI IMG/M metagenome (GOLD analysis project Ga0172375, IMG submission 114537) | Freshwater microbial communities from Kabuno Bay, South-Kivu, Congo - kab_092012_11.1m | ecosystem: Environmental > Aquatic > Freshwater > Lake | place: Democratic Republic of the Congo...
GAAATTACACGCAATCCATGTCCTTATTGAACTGCCAATAAGGACACCCACACATTTTTATACACCCCTAATTTCTAGAAAGCAACTCGCGTTTGTATTTGATAAAGGCAGTTTGTTGGTCATCTGTCTTGATTCCATTACCATTTACGTATACTTCTTTTGCGGTTGGGGTTAATGCTACAAATTCTCCAAAATGATATACCCAATCGCCTGTAAATTCCCCTTTACACTTTTCTAGACTTATTTTCCTTATGGAAGGATGCCCTCTTAACGTTTTGAACACATTCACCAAACCTTGTTCTCCAACCCCATTTCCGTCAAGATATAGCTCTTGGAGTTTTTTACATCTCATCAGTTTGCTCATAATAAGTATTATATCGTCATCTGTAAAGTCGTTAAACCCTAGATTGACGTATTGCAACAAATTTCCTGATTCTTCTATGATATTACACAGCACCTCAATACGTTCGCTATCCCATTTACCCTTTCCGCATTCTACGATACTTATCGATTTTACTCCGACTTCACCATTTACAGAACTAACAGGAAGATGATCGAACATATACGTCAGATCGTTCTTAGTTAGGTTTTCTAGTTGTTCAAAATAGATGGACATGTCGCTTTTTGTATACATTACCTCAGTATACAGTATCCTATTTTCTCTTGTCGAATACATTCCCCTTCTTATTCTCTAATTTTTCTATATTCTTTTAATTGTGTTTCAAAATTGAAAATAAATATAAAATCTATAAATTATTCCCTTAAAGGTAAAACCGTAAATCAAAGCATATCCCTAACTTGTACCATTAAAAAAATATGGCCAGAGCAAGTTCTATTCTTCCATTACCTTCAAGTCGCCGTAAGAGAGCTTCGAAGGGCGTTCCTAAAGTATTAGAGCAAGTTAAATCTATTCCAAGTTCTATTCTTCCATTACCTTCAAGTCATAGCAAGAGAGTTACGAAGGATGTTCCTAAAGCGTCAGAGCAAGTTGAAGACTTGGCTGAGATGTTAGACAACCTCTCTATTGCAAGTACAAGTAAGCCTAAGGTAACCAATGAAGATGAAGGCGCGAGTTCTTCACAACTCTCTGATTTCAAATTTCCCGAATTTAACGAGTTGAGTGTATCTACGATCACTGTGGTAATCTACACGAACATTTTCTTCAAGTTCCTTGATCTTTTCCACCAACTTCCTATTACTTCCAATTCTCTGGGTTATGTTCCATCGAAGAACAGAAAGAAGAAGTTGGTCAACAAAAAGGATTTAGAAGTGCCGTACGGATCCATTGTTATGGTGAATTCAGGAAATCACATCAGAGGACTCGATATGCGTAAAACAAAGAAGCGTCACTGGTGTTTTTACACATGTCGTTTAACGCAACGTAAAGGCGAAAAGATTGTCAAGATTAATACGGTTATCGAAGAACACGTTCCTGTCGGCGATGGAGAAATGAAAGAGATTCATTATTTTTGCACAAATTGCAAACAATACTACACCCTCAAGCAACTTGACAAGATCTGTAACTTTTTAAACCAACTTACTGTGGTGCTGTCGATAGGAAACGGTACCTATCTTAGCATCATGATCTTTTCAAACAAAATCAAAATTGCAGGATGCCGACGCAAGAGCGAAGCGTACGAAGCGATTATGATCCTTTGGGAAAACTACATTCGAGGTACAAAGTGCTACCTCCCGCTGGAACACTATAACAACATTCCTGATGAAAAACCAACAGATGAAATGATTGACGCCGAGATCGAAAAATATAATAGCGGACACGCACCAGCTAATTTTATCCCTAAGTTTCTGTTTAGGACTGTAATGCGTAACGTCGGCTTTAATCTCGGTTTTTACATCGACCGACAACAATTCAATGACATGATGAAGGAATATAGTAAAACGGGTAAATTGGTAAAAACATCGTTCTGCGATACCACGGCGCATCCAAATGTAAGGACAAAATACTTTACTTACCGCCCTATCGGTCATACTTACAGAGTGCTAAGCATTCCGCCAGACAAAGACGCATTTTTTGAAAACTGTAGCGACAACAATTTCAAGATGGTGGACAACACCAAAAAACCGAAAAAAGATAAGAAGAAGACTGAACTTCTCACGGCGATCGTCTTTTCATCTTCTCAAGTCATCTTCTCTTCCAGGTACAAGTACGACTCTGACCGCATCTATAAACACTTTATCGAAGCGATTAAGAAACATCGCCAGGTCATAGCAGAAAAATCTAAAGAGGAGGTTACGCAGATTGACGACTTTGATCCATCTGAATTCACAATCTAAGTAAAAACTAAAATTCTTCCTACAAAAAGGAAGAATTATATAAGTTAGAGCTTTATTCTTGTATACGTAACTATACTCCAATCTTTTCTTAACTTGAACTTGTAAATAGAATATGGGAAACGTTGGTGAAGCGATAAATTCTGCTTTATCAAGCGCGCATACACATTCACGCATGCCCGTAATTTTTGATGGTACAATTGAAAGCGCGCGTCAAGAACTACTATACGCATGCGAAGAAAATATAGCGTTGCGTGATAATTTTCTTCCTGATGGTTATGTATTTGAGTTTGGTAAAGGAAGGTTTGACGTCGTAGCCGATCACAATGTCACCTTAGGCGAATACGAGACGGTACGTTCTACAATTTTCCAGCTTGAATACATAATAGAAGATCGTATACATGAAAATGGTAATATACTCTTACCTATCATATCCAGTATTCAAACGACTAGTTTGCAACGTCTTTCACTAACTATCGCACCATACTATTTTTTATTTAAGAGACACTCTGACGTAGATAGAATTGCGTCATTACACCACACAGCAGAAGACACAGACGATATCATGAAAACAGAGACTAAAACTGCAGTATTAGGATGGTACACAACTCTTGCAAAGATAGAAGAACAATTCTCTCAAGATCGACTTGATGATATCATCGATTACGCATGGAAAAATCAATATATCAATCGTCTCCTATTCGATCCTTTTTCTGCGCACATACTCCAACACGTCCTTGCGAAACTCGAGACTACGGATTCGCAACTCGATAAACTGTTGATTTTACTTTCATATCTTCCTGAAAAATCATAAATTTAAAATTAAACTTCATAATTCTTACAATTTAAAATTTATCAACTATGGCTTCTTTACGCGCTGCAAGACTTGAGTATCTTCGTTTGAAAGACGATCATCCTGAAAATTTGGAATGCCCTATTACCGAAGTAAATAGTGTGATCGAAGAACCTAAAGTGGAAGAAACACCAAGCGATAGTGGCGTTTCAGATGACAGTGATGTTTTGGATGATAGTGGTGATAACGACATTGTGGAAGTTGGAGTTTCGGTAGATATTCCTGTTCAACCTATTTATTGCCCGCTTGTTCAAAATACGGTCGAAGAGTATAACTACCCCGTAAAATATCTTTGCCATCCTGAAAAGGCCGAAGTCGATGATCGCGACATCACTGTGGAGATCATGACTAAAGAAGATGACTTTGCGATTCGCACGGGTGTTATCCCTATGTCTAAAGACGGTGCTATTCACCCTTCTTTTAAAATTGCGTTAAGAGAAGGAGCGGAAGAGGGCGCTCCCTTAATCCCTGGCTCCTATGTCATCATCTTATATGTTTTTGACCGTGAGAGTATTGTCAAAAAGATCGAGCGTAACGCGTCTCCCGAAGAGTTGAAATCTCTTGGCGTAGACGTTTCATCACTCAAAGACGAAGTAAGCAGTGGCGGCGCATTCGATTTTCAACATATTCAGAATCTTCAAGGCGATGAGCAACTCCGAGCTATTATGCAAGCTTCTCAACGCGAAAACGAAGAATTTGAACTTGCACTTGCTATTTCTCTTAGCACGCCACAACCTCCTTCTCCTCTTGTTGAAGAGGCATCTTCCTCCAACGAACCTTGTAGTTCGCAATCACAACCCGAAGGTCATGAGGAGCCTTCCTCAGATACCAGCGAAAGCGAATCCGATGAGGAATTCGACTACGGAGGGAAATGGTTTGTTTTTGACATGCGTTACATGTCCATCTTCCTCGATATGCCCTTTGAAGAACGTCCTTATTTCATTTCAGGAAATCATAAATTCTCCCTTATTCCCGAACAATGGAATACGATCAAGAAGAGAATGGAAATGGTAAGCGCTAACGCAGAGAATTTTGCGCGTTACGACGAAAACTACTATAACAAGTACAACCCTTTACTCCAAGACTGAAAAATTCATTTCATCAAAAATAAAAACTTAATTTCCATAAATTAACTTTGAAAATTTACTTAAACTTTTAACTCTTCAATGCGTCGTGGAAACTCTAAGCGCGGTGGTTACCGCAAACCCTATACTCCTCTTCCGGTATCTCAAAGACCCGCTTCAAGTAGTAGTACTGTAATTCGTGTTAGTGAACCCGTTAAGCATGTTTACGTACCAAAGCTCCAAAGTAAAGGTCCTTCTACAAGAAAAATTGTGTTTGCTCCTACACCCGACACTATAAGTTTGTGTAACCTTTTGAAGGCTGTAAACTTTCCATTCCCTTTCAAGAGTCTTTATACACAGGAAGATGAAGTTAAGAAAGCTTACATGTCTCTAAAAAGCAATCCTATCGAACTCTCTACAATGATGGTGTCCGATGATCAATCTCAAGAGTTTCTTGCGAAACATCTTATGGAAGAAAAGAACTTGATCATCACCGAGAAAGATACCCACTTCCCGGTAGGTAGCGGAAATTGTGTCGTGTTTAACAAAACAACCGAAGATTACTTTGAAAGGGATTGGTTATCCGATTATTTCATCGAGCATTCGCGTCTTCAGGCCAAACGTCCTAAAAAGGGGGATAAAACAGGAAGATCTCCTTTGGAAGGGTGGAACCTCTATGGAGTTTACGTCCAAAAGGCGTTATCTTCATGTCTGAAAAATTTTAAAACTGTCAACGAAGCATTTTCTCGTATCGAGCTATACGATCCGTCCACGTTATTTAGCATTCGCGAAAGTTTATTTCTTGACAAATCAGTGCAAGAATGTGCCAGCGAGAGTCCTACGTTCTTGCGCGGCGTATTCAGCATGCTAAGCGGGCTTTTAAACTTGGATACCAACAAATTAAGAATCTTTGATGCGTGTGCTGGATGGGGTGACCGTCTGATCGCATCCATGTCATTAGACGTGGAACAGTACATCGGTATTGAACCCAATACGAACTCTACCACTGCGTTTCAGGAAATGATCGATCTTCTTAATCCAAAAGAAGAATACAAGGTATTACCGTTGGCTTTACCTCTTCGAGATGTCTCATACAGCAACTTCCACATTGCGTTCTTTTCTCCTCCTTCTTTCGACTCTGAAGTTTACTCTATCGATCAAGATCAATCTATTGAAATGTTTCCGGAAAAAGGGTCGTGGATCTACCAGTTCTTAATTCCGTCATTGGCGAATTTGGAATACGTATTAGGAAGTGGAGGATATCTCGTCGTACAATCCATCTTGATTTACTTGATTCACCCTATCATCCGTCTCAAGTTCCCTACTCTACAATTTCAAGGACCTATTTTTTCCAATGAAAAGGGTAAGAACCGGTACAAGCCTCTTTGGATATGGAAGAAAACCGGAAATTCTAACATAACTCAAACATCAAAAAATATGGAGTTTATTGCAGGTTCTTTCCCTCCGGCGCTTCTTGGCGTATATGACGTGACTCAAACTATAGATCCTATAATTTCTGAAACGATACGAATGGCACAACTTTCTCTTTCCAACGTTTACCCGTATAATACACACGTACTCAAAACGTATTGCGGATTCCAACTTGATAAAAATATACTCTCTGACATTGCGCGTTTACGCTATGAAACGTGGAAAGATGTAGCGATACTTAATCCGTTGTATGATTTACCAAAGTACGAAAAGTGGAATAGTAAATACGCTGGAATGTGGTTGGATGATAACGAACACGACTATTTGCATCTTTGCGTATACGACGTAAAGACAAACGCACTCATAGCTGCGTGTCGTACGGCATGTCACCGTTCTTTAACTTCTATTGCAGGTGTAAACTGGTTGTACAATCACACTTCTCCGCTTGAAGAGGGAATGGCAATGACCATCGAACGTACGGTTGTTGACCGCCGTTACGGGAAATGCACCATTGCAAAAGAAGGACTCAATCCCAAAGGGTTAATGTTTGGAGGTGGCATATCCAAGATGTTGGATACGATCTGTGTTGTTATCGCGAGATGTTTGAATGTTAGGTTTGTATGGTGCGATGTCCCTTCTTACAGAATCCATACGCTTACTAAATTAGGATTTTCAGGTGATAAATTCTATTCTAAAAAGTCTTCGAGTTCTCGTACTCCGGATGTAGAATGGCAAGGCATGTTGTTAGACCTTGCGCAATACACCTTAAAACGTGGAAGGGGTTCTTTCTATTCAAATTACTCTGGCTATTCTTTTGCGTTGATGTTTCGTAATCTCTCGGACATTCCTAGGAATTTTTATGTCAAACGAAGAACATTTCTTATATCAGGTCACAGTGGTCTAAACAAAAATGCGTTGCGTAATATCTTCCTCTCTTCTAGAGATTACTACTTTATCGAATACGATGAAGTGGTATTTAGTAACGAAGCTTTAAAGTACAAGATAGATTTCTTGTCGTTGGAATGGGATTCTTCTATAGGATCTTCCATGAATCCCTATTTTTACGAAGTGGAGTCATTCATCAAGAATGTTGTCGACGACTCTTCCGTCTACGGCGTAACGAATAAGATGATCCTTCACAAATCAAAGAGTAACTATATAGCGAAAACGGTATTACTCAAAGATCTTAAAACTGTCAGTGAATCGAAGCCTATGATCATACGCCCTGTCGGTAAAAATGCGTGCTCAAGTAACGACGTCTTCATTATAAGTAACGTCAAGGACCTGAACAGCGTCAAGAAATATTTTGCTTCCTTGCCTCCTAGAAAATATGAAACTGTGATCGCGTCAGAGTACATCCGTCATCCTTTATTATTTGAAGGGAGGAAGATGCACATCCGTATGTATCTTCTAGTACGTACACCTTCTCATGACAAAACGATAGGGGAAGGCATATACTTATTTCCTATTGGAAAACTTCTTACCGCTGGAGAACTTTACGTAGACGGAAATTACTCTGCATTACCTGGAGATCATAATTACAAATCTTCTCTTCAAATACACGATACGCATGCGGAATCTACGGAGTGCAATCTTTGGTTCCCATACGACTTTGGTGATTTATCAAGCGAATTATACGAAAAGATGTGGAATGTGTGCAAAGAAGTAATCGTACCTGCTGTGAAAGGTAGACTCAAATCATACAAGGAATCCGCAAACGCATATGAAATTCTTGGACTAGATTTTATGTTTGAAAACACACAATCTGGTTTAGTTCCCAAACTCATTGAAGCGAATTCTAAAGTCGGTTTCTCTACATTACGTGAACCTCCTGAAGTTGGAAGAACATGGGCTACTTATAACTATGATTTGTTTAATCACCATCCCTACACTCTCGGGAATACGAACTTGATAGACGGTGCAAACAAAAGTTTAGTAGAGAGTAGAGAGACATCTCCTCTTACATTCGGTTTATTCAGCGAACTACTCTATACTTGGATCTATAACCATGCCATTCACCCTTTTCTTTCTACATATCATAAATCATAAGATATGAAGACGGTATATTTTCCTTATTTACTAATAAAAAAATGGCAGTACGTTCAAGTTCTCTGAGACCGTTCTTTCCTAACGAAAATGTCGTTGTCAGTGCTACTTGTAAGCCAACATTCAATTGGTTCTTATTTGGGCAACGGCGCTTAGATCTTAAACACAATCTTTTCTTTCTTGCCGTCCCACCGTCTACACGCTTTCTCGATACAAAGACGCATAGCACAAAAGCGATCAAAGATACTTCGACCCCTGAGAAAAAAATGGAATCGGCAAAATATCCGAGAATGTTGATACTAAGCGATCCGCATAACAAGAAAGTATTGTGCAGCAAGATGGGTGAATGCGCTGTTGGGTGTTCTTCGCGTAAAGAGAAACTATCTTCAGAATGTAAAATCGTCAGTGACGCCAAACATATCCGTAGATTATTTAATCTTTCCGTTAAGCTAGGGTTCGATGGTATCGTATCCCATCACGTCTGCTGTAATAAATCCATTCGCGTTAATAGATTTCCGGTATCACAAGAGTGTACTTTTACGATTAAATCTAGTAAAATACGTAGTGTTACAGGAGATGAATGCCGGATCATCAAGTTCGCCAAACAACACAACTCTCGTATTCGAAGATTATATCCTACTTTTCCGAATAACACCACGATACAGTCACGTCAGAAAAAAGACGGATGTACGAAGACTACGAAAGTATTGTACGCTCAACTCGTAAAGTATGCGTCCAAGCGTAAATCATAAACCCATCAAGTTGGAATTTCTATATCTGCCAATAGCGAGATATAGAAAACTTAAGAAATTCCATAGCGTTTTTGGAAATATAATTCGCAAACATGGAAATAAATATTATCGACAAAATTAGGGATAATGACCCCCTTGTAAAGATAGCGAATATCGTAGGCAGAGTAGTTACGGATCTATCCTTTTTGAGACACAACACACATCTCAAAGAGTTGTTTATTCATGACAATCAAGTTTCCGATTTATCTGTTTTACGATTTAACAATACATTAGTCAAATTAAGTCTAATCGAAAATAAGGTATCTGATATATCCGCTCTTGCACATAACACTACGCTTAGATCTCTGAATCTTACGAAAAATGAAGTTAGTGATGTAAGTTCTCTCGCATACAATGCCACTTTAGAAATTTTAAACCTACAACAAAATAATATTTCAGATATATCTCCTTTAAAACTTAACACAACCCTAAAAGAGGTTAATTTACGTTTTAACCATATCACAACATTCGATAACACATTCTCCAATAATTTCAATCTTACAAATACTATATTCGAATTCAATCCAGGCTATACTAAGGTTGTACGAGCTCAAATAACTCTATTAACATCTTTAAATAAGTTTAATCTGAAAAAACGTTCCTGTACATTGTTCGATTTACTACAAAAACAATTACAAAAACCAAACCTTATAAACTTAAAATCTAAAAAACTATATTTTTAGAAAATTGCGTTATTCCAATATACAAATTAAATATTCTACACTCTAATGTCTTTTACTATTAATTTGTCAGCTTCTCAAGATGGAAAAGTTCTTTATGATCTGAAAATAGGTAAAGATGAGACGATATCCTGGGAGAAAGAAGAGATAGACTTTCTTTTTATAACAATCGTCGATCTTTTAGAGTTAGATAGTATGAAACCTGAAGGTCAATTAACTTGTCAACTTCTCAATATGGCACTCAATAAAAAACAGAATGGGTTTGTGTGTCAGTCTCATGTTTCACTTTTTAAACCCCATTACCTATAAACTCAAAATATTCTTTACGTTACACAACGTAAAGAAAAAGTGTCCTAATTGGATTATAGACTTATTTTTCTTTATTTGGATAGTCTCTGTCATTCAAAACTGCGTGTGTCGAATCAATCAAACTTCTGGATTTTAAGAATAAAGTAGCTCCTGTAAGAGCGATACCCATGGATAACGCAAAACAACCAGTAGTGAGATTCATGCCGTACGTGTAGGCTGACAAACACGTTACTACTCCGCTGTAAAGGGATAAATTCGTAAATTTAACAGTCGCCGTCCCAAGCTTTTCAGAAGTTTCCAAAATTAAAAGTTCTGTATGGAGTTTAGGGTGTTTCCTCTTTATTTCATTATACACCCACATATCGCTGCGTACGCTTTCAGCTTTCTCTAATAGGCTGAGCGGAACATTTTTATACCAGCAGTTTGCGCCAGATAGTGCATGTTTGAATTTTAATAAAGACATTTTGTTACCTACCTTAATCAATTTTGTAAAAACATCAAATTTTAAGTTTTTTATTATCTCAAATGTCGTAATTTCTCTCCCCAGTGTAATTCTCTGCTAATTCCACAGTCTGTAACATCACATGACTATCAGGAATCAATTTAAGTAAGTCTCTAATCTGTTCAAGAGACAAAGTAGTCGAGAACTCAAGATCGCAGTCTGGAAAACCGCATTTATCAGGATCTTGGAATATGTTTATCGTCTCAAAACGATGATGACGTATTTCGCTGTTACACTTATCAATCAACTTTTCCAAGAACTGCGCGACATCGACGTAACATTCCCCACGCAGTTTATAATTAGACACTTTATTATTCAAGCAAGCCATTTGACAATCGTTTGCTGGATTATATATGACAATTTCATGAAAATATGATTTTTCATGAAATACATTTTTTTGTAAGTTTGGATGATCACCGAATTTTTACGGGCATACCACCTTTCATAAACGCGTAACCGAGAACTAACAAAGTAATAAGCAAAATAAGTAGCGTAACGTAGAATGTATATTTTGGATAGGGAGTTGAATTGTCTTCTACAAAAGTACTCGGTACTTGTGTGACGGTATCTGCCGCATCACTACCTCTAGTTTTTCTAGCCATTTTAGGTTTAAATTTAGAGTTCACAAAATGATGATCTTCTTAAGTTCATGTATTTCTTATTTTACTTCTAAAATAAAAGAAAGATTGTAAGCTTATATCGATTGTAAAATGACGCCTGCGCAGATTTTTGTTTTGTTTGTAGTGATGATCCTTGCCGTCATCGCGCTTGGATGCATTTTTAAACCCGAACGTTCTTCCTTTAGTTTTCCACCTCGTTACAAGACTAGAAACCCTTTACCCGAAAGTTTCTACGGAGGAGTTATGAATGCAAAATTCCAGACAGATAGCCCCAATGTCGTCAAAGAAGCAAAGTATTATGAATGCCTTCAGAATAAGTGTAACGGAAACACGCACGACTTTGACTGTCTTGAGAGATGTCGATTAACCACAATGGTTGATAATGATTTGCGATATGTGTCGCCTTTGAAATCAGCAAATTGCATTGGAAAGACTGGCGATGACTATTTGAATTGTTTAGTCTACCAATACGCGAAATATCAATAACTTGAGAGAGAGAGAGTTATCGTACTTACGCATTGAAAGTAAGTACGATAGGATTAGTTCATTTTATTCTGGTTTTTGAAAGATAGGATGATCTGCCATATATTGGTCTAGTTGTTCGTCTAATTCTTCTTTTGACATAGTTTTGGAAGGTTCACGAATGACGATTTCTTCTTCTTTCGGCTTGTACTTTGAGAGAACAGATTCATAGATCTGATTATAGGATTGCGCGTTATCACAATTTACTCTGAAACCCGACATGAAAGACTTGAAACTCTCACGGTCGTATTCGTCGGTAATTTGTTGTTCCACTCTTGGATCTGTCACAGGATCGAGAAATTCGTGATTAGTTTTGTTATTATGACGTCTCTGCTTGCGACTCCTCTTCTTCTTGGAGAATTTAGCAACTGAAGTTGTATCGCTTGAACATATAAACGGTGGTTCGTTCATAGTCTTATTATCTTGTAACGGAACTGTTTTACAAACGCCATTAGGAACTGGATGCAAATGCAAAGGCTTGTAAAATGGGCAGTCAGTGGAAGAATGCGGGGCGAAACCCCGTTTACACTCACAATCCAACATGGCTTGATCTGACATGACTTGATCTGACATTCCACGGTGGAGATAATTGGGACGGCGGAAGCCCGGACAGATGGAAGGATCTACAGCATATCTCCGCTCCAATTCGCGTTCTAACATGTCATATTCTTGATCAGACATCCCACGATGAAGAGGACTAGGAGGATAAGGAATTACGTCTTCTAATTGACACGGCGGAGCAGCAAAACTATTTGCATAAGGCGGGAACGGAAATCCAACCATATCCATAGGCACACTACGAACTTCGCGAACGACAGGAATTTCAACATCACAAACTAAAGGGATGTCAGCTTCCTGCTTTACCGTAGGAATTTCAACGTCGTTTTGTGCACAAATCAACGATTCTCTTCCGCAAACAAACAATTTATCGCTAGAAACAACACTTCCCATTTTTTTTCTCTTTTTCTTATCTCAACAACCTTAACTTTATATGATTTTTCAAAATGAACTTTTATAAGATTTGGTTTGCATGGCTCTATTGAGTTTGTAGTTTTTTATGTTTACGTCTTTTACGAGAAATCGAGGTATGACTATGTGATTGCGTACTGGAACTTGCAACTGGTCTTTCTACTTTGGAGGGCTGTAATCTCGTATCTAAACTCTCTGATGCGACTTTTTGAAATTTGGTTGCGAGATACTTGGCATTCACCACGCTCCCTGTTGGATCTCCGTAAAACTTTACACAATTTCCTAATACCGCTGTAAGAATACCATTCGCCTTGCCACCTACAAGATCCATCACCGAATCGTCTCTTATCATCATACTTACTTTTACAAGGTCGATGATGTTGTCGACCGATACCTTTGTAAGAACATACACCTCCGATATAATCGGGTAGTCTTTGAGAATGTGTTCGTCCGCCATGGGTCCTGATATGGATAACGTGTAATTCAATGACAACTCTTCAAATCCAAATTCTAATAGAAATACTCTAAATACACCTTCTTTGGTTTCTGAACGACTTTTGAATGCGATACACAATGCTTTCGAAGAAGATGCCCACCAATTCGAGGTCTTACTTTCGCATACTGCAAGATATATGACATCTCTCATCACAAAAGTTCTCGCGATATCAGAGGATGCATGAAACACTTTATTTTTAGTAATTACGTTGTTCAGTTTACCTGGTAAAGTTACAGGAATCGGCGTATAGTTTTGTATTACAGGATTCGCCATATCTCCCGTCACGCTAGGGACGATCTTTTTATCTAACGTAACGCTTTTTACCTTGTGTATTACAGAATTCGCCATATCTTCCGTCACGCTAGGTATGATCTTTTTATCTAACGTAACGCTTTTTACCTTGTATAGTATAGATTTTGCGTCTTCTTGTGAAATATGGTTACCATTGCGAAGCCTGCACAGTATATCGCGAATTGCATGCGGATTTAGGTCGCTTTCTATCATACCTACCGACACAATCAATATAACGTCGTCTACACTAATAGGATCTAACAGAATATATAGATCTTCTATTTCTCCCTCTATAGTTTCCAAAGGACCTGAAATAATCGGTTTACCGTTATCCATTCTAATCGCAAACGTTCTGTACGTACTCGATTGATAGAAAAAGTAGAGAGTATGGGACGTTGCACACAGATATACAGGTGCATTTTTGTGGTTGGTTCTACATATCCCCTTGACAATAGAACTTGAACACCACACCAATGCGTGGTCATCTTCATACACCAACAACTTTCTAATTTCTTCATCTTC
>Ga0172375_10008890_pt1 | contig 13383 bp, 13 predicted proteins | sample LakKiv1m_FD_114537 | JGI IMG/M metagenome (GOLD analysis project Ga0172375, IMG submission 114537) | Freshwater microbial communities from Kabuno Bay, South-Kivu, Congo - kab_092012_11.1m | ecosystem: Environmental > Aquatic > Freshwater > Lake | place: Democratic Republic of the Congo...
CGCTGGGACAACAAGGAGCTGGGATTGAGCAAGATTTTGTCCGTTTACCTGAAGGTATGCAAGGATATCATAGGAAGTTCCCGAACCAAGGTTGGGGATATTCCATGATGTGCCGTCGACTGTTGGCAACCCTTGGAGGACGGTTGTGAATTGTGACGTTCCGGATTTTCTGATGACGATTGCAACAGACGAACCGGCTGGTTTATTCCCGTTAATATCAAATATTCCTGAAATGGATTCTGAAGATGATGAAGCCTGTGCTTTTGAGGTTATTGAGAGTACCTCATTTGATGCGGGAGCGGAGACAGAAAGACCCTGTGACTCACCAATTGTTGTCGACCCAGAGGTGAGTGTGGCAACTAATTCATAGACTATTCCCATTTGTGCATTTGTCCAGCTCCATGCAGCGCCGTCAGCCGCTTTTATTGTCGTAATCGTGATAAGGGTATTGGTATTAGGATTTTTTGCCTGAATGAGAACATTTGCATTCGTCGGAATATATCCGTTGATATCGACTTTTCCTGAAATGACGCCGGTTTGTGTTCCTGGAGTTGTATTGGGTGCAGTGGTTCCACCGTTATCAGGAGGATTTGCAGGGGAGACAATACGGAGTGTTTCGTTGTATGCAGGAGCTGTGACTGTTTTAACGGCAGATTCAGCTATTACGGTGTCTTTATCTTTTAATATCGCTTTTACCTCATACGAATCGCCAATGGTTCTAGCATCCCACTCCCATTGAATGAGGTCCCGCGCAGGGATATCAGATGTTGCAAGGACAAAATCCGTTGCACCAACTTTTCTTGTGGAAATATCAATCGTATAGCCGGAAGCAATGTATCCATTGAGGTCTACTGTTCCTGAAATGGGAGCAGCAGCAGTGGTTGCTTTTTTCTCTGTATTTGTCCGAAATTTTGGGAGAAGAAAAAGAAGAACGATGTTGACCGTGAGAATAATAATACAGAGGCCAACAATAATTTTAATCCAATATTCAATCATGTTTTGGGATGGAGGAGAAGATTGCGGTGAGACCGCATTTTCTGTGGTAGGTAGTTTTGTGGCAGGCATCATAAAAATCGTTCCTCTCATTTAGTATGCAGGGAAAACATATCAGGTGTCAACTGATTGGTGTCGTTATTTGACAGTGAATATTAAATGTATTTCAATGAGGATATAGAGATTAAAATGCAATATCAGTTAAATTCTGCCAATTATGACTGATAATCCTAAAAAGGAAAAACAGAATAATCACAGCGAAGAGCCTATAGGGAAAAATGAAGGAATATATCGAAGTCTTTTTGTTGCATCTCGTGATGCAATTATGACACTTGAACCACCCTCATGGAGATTTACCTCTGGGAATCCAGCCACTATTGAAATGTTTAAGGCTAAAGATGAACGGGAGTTCCTCTCGTATCCTCCTTGGCAACTGTCACCCGAATTTCAGCCGGATGGACAATCCTCGGCAAAAAAAGCTCAGGAAATGATTAATGTTGCGATGCAAAAAGGAACGAATTTTTTTGAATGGGTACATAAGAAAATTACCGGAGAACTTTTCTCTGCTGAGGTGCTTTTATCCAAAGTGACATATAACGAAAAAGTTTTTCTTCATGCTGTGATCAGAGATATTACAGAACGGAAAAAAGCAGAAAAAATAAACGAAGATAGGCTTCGACTGCAAGCATCAAATACGATGTTTCAGCAAGTAATAGAAGCTATTCCGGTCAGAATTTTTTGGAAAGATAACAATCTACTGTATCTTGGGTGTAATACGCTCTTTGCTCGCGATGCAGGGAAAAAAACACCAGACGAGCTCATTGGAAAGAGTGATTATGAAATGGGATGGAAACATGAGGCGGATATGTATAGAAAAGATGACCAGATGGTACTTCTTTCAAAGAAGCCAAAGATAAATTATGAGGAACCTCAAACAACGCCCCAAGGAGGAATAATCTGGTTACGAACAAGTAAAACTCCGCTACTTAACCAAGAAGGGAAAATCATTGGGGTGCTTGGAACATATGAAGATATTACTGAACATAAGAATATGGAAGAAAAAATCATTGATGATAAAACAAAAGATGAGGCAATCCTCGATTCGATTGGAGACGCGGTTATAGCATGCGATAAAAACGGTATCATCATGCTTTTTAATAATATGGCAGAAAAAATATCAGGATATTCATCTTTGGAGGCAATAGGAAAACACTATCGAGAGATACTGAAGTTTATCAAAGAAACAGATGAAACAATAAGTGAAGATTTTATCGCAGAAGCTATTCAACAAAATAAAATTACGAAAATTGAGAACCATACGCTTCTCATAAATAGGAATGATGAAAAAATCCCGATAATGAATTCCGCAGCACCGTTCAAGAATTCAGCCGGAGACATTATTGGATGTGTCGTGGTTTTTCACGATATTACCCGGGAACGCCAAATTGATAAAGCGAAAACAGAATTCGTATTACTTGCTTCTCATCAATTACGGACGCCGTTGTCAGCAATAAACTGGAACACTGAATTACTTTTGTTACATGCCCGTACTGTATTTAGCGAGAAGCAACTTCAATATGTTGAGGAAATTTCAAGGGCAACGAAACGTATGGTTGACCTTGTTAATTCACTCCTTGATGTGTCCAGACTTGACTTAGGGACATTTGTCGTTCAGGAAAAAGACGTTAATATTCAGGAGGTAGTGCAAACATGCCTTAAGGAATTGAAACAAGAAATTGAAAAGAAAAATATCTTTATACAGGAACGGTATGCTTCAGATCCTTTGATAGCATTCGTTGATCAGAAAATACTCTATATTATTTTCCAGAATCTATTAAGTAATTCTGTGAAATATTCCTTTGAGGAAGGAAACGTTATATTAACTGTGAAAAAGGAGAAGGAAAATATTTTAATATCTGTTGCAGATAATGGTATCGGTATTCCTTCAAATGAGAAAGAGAGTATTGGAACAAAATTATACCGTGCAAAGAATGTTCAGCGAATCGATCCCAATGGGACAGGCTTAGGGTTGTACACGGTAAAAGAAGTGCTTCGATATATTGGAGGAAGTCTCTGGTTTGAGTCACAAGAGAACAAAGGGTCAATTTTTTATGTAAAATTACCATATAAGGATTTCAAAGAAGGAAGGCACATATGAAAAAAATTCTTTTCATCGAAGATGACGCTGACATGGTTGTTCTCTATAGGGATGCACTGAAAGGAAAAGATGTCCATGTGATAGAGGCAAGGACAGGAAAAGAAGGGTTAACGAAAGTCGATCTTGAACAGCCAGATCTCATCATTTTAGATATCATGCTTCCTGGAGGCATGAATGGATTTGACGTTCTCGAACAATTAAAAGTAAATCCCGACACAAAGGGTATCCCAGTTATAGTGCTCACGAATCTTGACTCTGAAGAAGAAGTAGCCAAGAAAATTGGTGCCGTGGATTATAGAATTAAATCTAATACATCCTTAGGTGATATTGTTGAACTTATCGAAAAACATATACATTAAGTTTGATTGAACGGGATAGATAAGTATTCAATGTACACCGTCCATTGGAGTTAGTATAGAGAGTTCCTTCATTGTTGATAGAAAAATCCTTATAATAGAAGAATGATGATTGATGTTGGTATTGTTACAGTACTTCTCATCGCTTTCTGTATTTCTTCTCTTAAGGTCACAACGACAGACATGTCAACATGGATCATGGGGATGGTAGGTGTTATTGCATCGATTCCTGTCCTTGTTGCCGCCGGAAAAGCCGTGATTAAACGAAAAATAAGCGTTGATCTGCTCGCGTCTATTGCGCTTCTCGTATCATGTGTATACCACGAATGGTCATCGGTAGCATTTATTGCACTCATGATTACCTGCGCGAGGCTTTTTAGCAGGTACACAGACGCAGAAGCGAAAAAGACGATACAGCGCCTTCTGAAATTGCGCCCAGAGAAAGCAAAGAGAAAGAGAAAGGGAAATGTGGAAATTGTGCCTATTTCAGCAATTCAGGTGGGGGATGAAATTATTATTGAAGCAGGTGAACAAATTCCGGTGGATGGCGTCATCATCGAGGGGGTTGCAGCAATTGATGAATCAACTATAACCGGCGAATCCATACCAGTTCATAAGACTGTAAAAGATCATGTGTTGAGTGCAACGATAAATACTGCAGGTTCTCTCATTGTTGTTGTCACTCGGGTGGGAGATGACACAACGTTTGCAAAAATCATAAAACTTGTCGAAGGCGCCCAAAAGCAAAAAACTGGAATTACGGGTGTTGCTGATATATTTGCGTCGTACTATATAGCTATCACAGTGCTTGCTTCCGTGGGGTTATATCTCTATACGCGGGATCATTTTTTGGTTCTATCTCTCCTTCTTGTGACGTGTGCTGATGATATTGCTGTAGCAATTCCCTTAGCATTTTTAGCTTCAATTACGAGAGCGGCAAAAGAGGGAATTATTGTAAAAGGTGGAACGTATCTCGAACGGCTGACAAAAGTAAAAACAGTGGTTCTTGATAAAACCGGAACGGTAACCTTGGGGAAAATTGTCGTTCAATCCTGTACACCAGTATCTCCATTTACAAAGCAACAGGTGTTAACTGCTGCTAGTGCCTTGGCTCAAGAGTCGTCTCACCCAGTAAGTATTGCCATCATGAAGGAAATGAAAAAAATGAATATCACTCCTGCGGTTGCAAAAAACGTCCATGAAGTTCCGGGGAAAGGTATTACAGGAGATGTAGAAAAATCAAAGGTAGTGGTAGGAAAAAAGGAATTTGTTAAGGAAAAAGGGGTAGTTTTATCGGACCGCGTTTCTCAGGAATATGACCAGTTAGTAAAAGGTGGATATTCTATTGTTGTTGTGGCGGTCGGGAAAAAGATACTCGGTTTTGTCACAGTTGCCGACGATATAAGACCGCATATCAAACAATCGCTTCTTCAATTAAAATCATTTGGAGTGAATTCCCTCATTATGCTCACTGGAGACAACGAATATGTGGCAAAACGTGTTGCAGATACCGTTGGCATTGAAGACTATAAGTACGGATTACTGCCAGAGCAAAAAGTTTCTATCGTTCAAGATTTGAAACAGCAAAAAGATCAAAGGCTTGTCGCAATGGTTGGAGATGGGGTTAATGATGCAGCTGCGTTAACGGCAGCGGATGTCGGAATTTCCATGGGAGGCATCGGATCCGATGCCGCAATTGAATCTTCAGATATCGCTCTCATGCATGATGACATATCAAAGATTGCTGATGTTGTTTTGATAGGGAAAAATACGATGCACATTGCGTACCAGAATTTTTTCATTTGGGGCTTGGTGAATGCGGTCGGCGTTGCTCTTGTTTTTTCCGGAGTCTTTTCTCCAAAAGAGGCGGCAGCGTATAATTTCTTTACGGATTTTTTGCCGTTGTTAAACTCGTTTCGATTATTTGGGAAGAAAATTCATTAATATGGGGCAATACCACCCTGCTTGAGGAAGCAATTCCGCGTTTCCTCTGACGCTTCTGCCCACCAATATTCTACATCTCCATTTGGGAAAGAACATGGGGCAGGTGGTTGGATTGTGGACTCACTAAGTATTGTTGGCTGCACTGTTATTTGCTGTTGGCATTCCGGAATGTTATATGCACCTGGTTTAAATGTTGAAATGAGAAATTGGATATTGCTTTCTTCGGTGTTGCCCCACGCGCCTGAAAAAACCATCTCAATCTGGTAGTTTTTTTCCTGCCAGTATATTTCCAAACTTTGCGGATTGGTGAAGGCGTATGCAAGGATGTGGATACCGTTTCGGTCTTTATCTCTTGATCCAGTCTCTTCTCCTTCAATTGTTTTTGTTTTTGCGTTTGCAAAAGCATAGAGCGAATCATCATTAAGAACTGCATACTCTGTGTTCGGATATGCTTGAATGTGTGCGGTGACTCCGTTTCCAAAAAATGTGACAACATCTGAATCAGAAGTCACTCCATCATTTGTCCATTCTTGGGGATAGTAGAATGTATAGCCGTGTTTACAGTTATAGTAATTCACTGAGCGACTCTTGTACGCTTCAAGCTCTCCTGTTGTGACGGCTGACGCTGTACTTGTTTGTGTGAGCGTTTCATCAGTTTTTAACATTGTAGGCGTTTGTTTTTGTTGTACTCCTTGAGAAAAAAACTCAAACAGTGTGTCTTTGTATATAAAACCAACAGTTGTAGTTACCGAAAGAATAATGACAAGGATAATCGTGAGGAGAAAATTTGTCTTTTGGAGTTTCTCGCTACGTTTCAACAACACGTCTTCCTCGTGCCTAATAGAATCCTCCATATGGTGTTTATTGTAAAGAAGGTATATAAGGAAATGCAAGTTTTAGGGTATACTAGAGGATGTTTTATGATTACAGAAGTCATTTTTGACGTTGAAACAAAAAAACTTTTTTCTGATATACCATCGGATGATCCAGCTGACCTCGGCGTGTCTGTTGTCTCCGTCTATAAAAGGATTCTTAACGACAGCCTTCATGAGATTGAAGGAATCATGAAGAGTTTTTGGGATCCAGAGGCCAATCGGAATCCTCTCATTGACGAGATGTGGGAATGGTTTGAAAAGGCGGATAGGATTATCGGATTTAATAGTAAACACTTTGATGTTCCGGCGCTCAAGCCGTATTACACCAAAGACCTCAAGTCCCTTAATCATTTCGACATCATGGATTTTGTGAAAACAGGAGTAGGGAGAAAGCTTTCGCTTGACCTTTTAGCCCAGTACACGCTCGGGAAAAATAAAATTGATAAAGGGACAAACGCCGTCTACTATTGGGCAAAACGTGATCAGGAAAGTATGGAAAAACTTATGCGATATTGTGAAGAGGATGTACGTATTACCACAATGCTCTATGATGAGGGGCTTCATAAAAAACAACTCAAGTATTTGGATAGATGGAATAACGTAGTAGCGTTTCCTGTTGATTTTTCATACCCAAAAAAAATCGTAGATCCCCAAATGGGATTGTTTTAGTCTTTATTTGAGGAAGAGGAGAGTATCGCTCGTATAGCAAGAAACAGAGGAATTTCGTTGCGGGCCCTATTTTCCATGGAAGCTGCTTTTCCAACACTCGTTTTTTCTGATACCCATTCTTCTATTGTTTCAATGAGAAATCCGGATTGTTTAAGGAAATGAACGTATGAAGACAGTGGATAATGGAATGTCCAGGTAATTGGGGATGAGTAAGCTCCTGGATGCATGGTAATAGGAATTGATAGAGGACTCATATAGCGGTTAATACGTCGGTATTGCATCTTATTTTTTTCGTCAATTCCCCATCCGGATTGGCGTGGTATACGGAAACAAGGGTGATTAATGACAAAGACAAATACACCGTTCTTAAGAAGAAGTGACGCGGCATTTTGAAAAACAGACTCCGGATGCTCAATGTTGTCGATAGAAAGAATACTCACTATATGGGAGTATTTATGTAGATTTGTTGTCATTGGTTTTGTGATGTCCCCAGTGATGTATTTGTGATGTTTGTTTCCATCCCTTTTAATCGCACTTTGAATGAGGCTAGACGAAATATCAATTCCTGTATACAAAATATTACTTGGGAGTGCTCGAGCAAAAATTCCCTGTCCACACCCAAAATCACAGAGTGTATCGCCTTGTTTTAATGCAAGAAGTGAGAAAGTTTTTGGGATGACGATAGTTTTATGGATGTAGTCGCCGCTATTTCCAAGCGATGCATCATACCAGGAGTGGACTGGTTCCCATGAAGTGTTTCTCATAAGAGTAGTTCCTTAATCCGTGGAATTTGAAGGCTCATGACGCGGATTCCTTCTTCAATAATGACTTGTCCGTGAACAAACTTATCAAACGTGAGATAGGGGACATTTGGTTCAACGATGACGTCAGCATACCGAACATGTTCTTTAGCTAAATGAAACCGAAGCATATTAAGGGTATTCCAGGCGATCCGTGGAGTTGATAATTTAAGAGGCGCAATGCTTTCTTGTTTTTCAGGGAAATAGTGCGCTTCGAGATTAACGCCAATTACGATATCAGCTCCCATTTTCCGGACAACAGATACAGGGACAGGAATAGAAGCGCCACCATCAATCAAGAGTTGTTCGTCGATTTTCATCGGAGAAAATATGAGAGGAATACAGCTACTTGCCCGTATGGCGCTTGCGAGTTTTCCTTTCATCAGAAGAACTGGTGTCCCAAACATTGCATCAGTTGCGACAGCCGTAAAGGGAATTTTTAACGATTCAATAGAGACATCGTCGACGAGAGAAGAAAGGAATTTTCCAATTTTATCGCTTTTTACAATTCCTCCTTTAAATATTGGATCAAAGAAAAGTTGTGCAAGATCTTTATAATGAAGTCCGGTGGCAAGGTTTTCTATTGGCTTAATGTCCTCAAGAGCCGCATAGAGTCCTCCGACAAGAGCTCCTGCACTGGATCCAGCGATGTAATCAATGGGGATGTTATTTTCCAAAAGTACTTTTATAATACCAATGTGAGCTAGACCTCGTGCACCTCCAGCTCCTAACGCTAACCCAACAGTTTTTCTTGAAGGTTTTTTCATAGTTTCTTCTTATCGAAGAACAACCAGCCAATACGCTACAGCAATAAATATCCGATAAAAACCAAATACTTTAAATGTATGAGTTTGAATAAACGTAAGGAATGATTGTAAAGCGATGTATGCGGTAATAAAAGCGACAAAAAAACCTATTGAGAGCATCCATATTTCATTACCAGAAAACATTGTATGTGTTTTTAATAAATCGTACCCTGTTGCAGCTATCATTGTCGGAATTGAAAGGAGGAATGAAAACTCTACAGCAATTTTTCTCTGTAAGCCCATACTCATTCCTCCGAGAATTGAAGCGGCTGACCTCGATACACCTGGAATCATTGAGAATGACTGGAGTACGCCGATTCCTATTGCTTTGGGAATTGTAATCTGAGAAAGAGAAGTAATTGGAAAATCCTTCTTCTTCCAATAGTATTCTAAAGCAAGGAAAAGTACTCCTCCAATAAAAAGAGCGCCTACAACGATATACGGGTTCCCAAGAAGTACGTGTTTAACAAAACTGTAGAGTAAAAATCCAATGAGCATTGTAGGAATACATGCACAAAGGAGGATTGGCCATAAATATCGATCCTGTATGATACGTTTCCAGTAGACGAGAATGACAGCACAAATTGCACCGAGCTGGATGATTATTTCAAAACTTTTCACAAACTCCGACTGCGGGATGGAGAGGAGCTTCCCGACAAGGATCATGTGACCAGTCGAGGAGATTGGTAAAAATTCTGTGACCCCTTCGACAACTCCTAGAATAATCGATTGAAATATATTCATGGATATTACTCTTCACTGATTTGAATGACTCCATTCGGACATGCTCCTGCTGCTTCTCTTGCTTTCTTTTTATCTTCTTCAGTATATGTTTTTGGGTCTTTTTTTAAAGTAACGACTCCTGAATCAATAGAAAAGAGATCGGGTGCAAAAGCGACACACGTTCCACAGGAAATACAGGAGTTTGTGTTTCGTGTAACCTTCATAGATTTTGTCCTTTCTTTAAATGTAAATATTAATTACTAATTACTAATTACTATAGTTTTATCGAATATCGCTTCACATTTGTTTGTCCGTTTGAGAGCGTTGTTGTGACAATAATAAATGCGTTTCGAATGTTATTATGTGGGGTACACACTGCATGGCTGCAGGTTCCAAAGTACAAATCTCGTGATTCTGTAGAAGCTCCAGATGGTACGACAGACCCCATCGCGCCTTCCGCTATTCCATTGGCGGTGTAATTGAGTTCGTATGAGGCTTTTGATACACTCCCTAGATTTTTAAACGTAAGAACGACACTATTTGTTGCTCGGGAAAGTTTTGCTGAAGAATATGAGATGCCTGTTGTCGCTTTTGTTCCTGTGCCAGTGTTTCGTACGCGTGGTTTAGCGGCAAATGCATGGCGGGGAGAAAAGAATGAAAAAATGATAGAGAGAAAGATGATTGGAATGAGTTTACGCATACGAGCTATTATACCAATAACGGAGGGATTAGGGTACAATATTGGAAGCGTATGAAGAAACGTATACCCCTCATTATTATCATCTGTATTGTTGGGGCAGCGGTTATTTTTGGAGCGATACTTTTTAAAAATAGATCTACTCCAAAAACAACACGAGGAGAAAGTGAAATTTCTCCAACACAGACGCCCTCAAAAGAACTATCGACGTGGGAAGATCCAGCCGGTTTTTCTTTCCAGTATCCAAAAGGAGAAATAACCATTGATAAACATGATGAAGATATGGATAACTATGCGCACCTCGAATTCAAAGAAGGAACGCTCTCTGGAAAACTTTTCATTTGGGCTAAAGACACGGATGCAACAGACATTGGTACATGGGTGACTTTAGATAAAACACGGGCAAAAGCTTCAACTCTGGATACGACTCTTGGGGGGTTGCCGGGGAAGAAAATAATTATGCCAGAACCGCAAAAAAAGCTTATTGTTGGAACTGTGACTGATCAGATCATCTTTACAGTTGAACTGGAGGCTGTGGGAGACCCTTTCTGGCAACCGGTCTTTGACGAAATAGTGAAAAGCTTTCAATTTACAAATGATGGTTCTCAAGGTGGAGAATCCCAGGCGTCCGGAGAAGAGTACTACGGATCGGTAGATGAGGAAGAAGTCCTCGAGTAATACATAGGAAAAAAGCTTCAGATATGCTATACTAATCCCCGACTTAGGAGTGAAGTAGAGGAAATGTCTTTGTGTTAGGGGGTTGACTTTCTCCCAATAAACCAGTGCGTTTTCGTCTTTTTGTCTTCTAAGGGAGAAAGGAACACTCATATGGCAACGAATCTTTTCGTTGGAAATCTTCCCTGGAGCATTGATAGTGCAAAGCTCCAAGAGCTATTTTCACAAGCCGGCACAGTAGTGTCTGCTAAAGTGATCTCAGACAAATTTTCAGGCCGTTCACGCGGTTTTGGATTTGTTGAAATGGCATCTGAGGAAGACGCACAAAAGGCAATTGCTATGTATAATGGCAATGCTGTTGACGGACGACCGCTCGTCGTGAATGAAGCTCGACCGCCAAAAACTGCGTAATCGTAATTTAATTATAAAAAATTAGATTATTACATTAAAAAAGAGTTGGGGTAACACCCGACTCTTTTTTTGTGTGTGTTATCTCCCTGGGGTTGGAGCTGGAGATCCTGATGGGTTTGGAGTGGGAAGGGAAGCACATTTTCCTCCAGCGGGTTCTGTGCCTTTAATAAAGTATTCGGGTCTATTGAAATAACAGGGGAGGGAGACAATATTATCCGATCGGGATGGAATTTCATCCTGTTTGTCCTTTAGGAGTTCTGTCATGATATCGTGCCAAATTGGTGCCGCTCCAGTGATACCCGAAGAAAGGTATGGGTTCATTGGAGCATTGTTATTATTTCCTACCCATGATGTAACAACATACGATGGTGTGTACCCAATGGTCCAATTGTCACGTTTGTCGTTACTCGTTCCTGTTTTTACTGATACAGTTTTTCCTGCAATAACAAGAGCTGAATTAGGACCAAACGCAGGAGTTCGTGCTGTGTTGTCTGATAGAATATTACCCATGATCCAGGCTACATCCGGTTTAATCGCTTGGATTCCTTTTTTCGGCTTATTTTTTTCATAGACGCGTCCCGTATAATCCGTTACTTCCAAAATTGGCATGAGGTCAACGCGTTTTCCATCGTTGGCAAGCGTCCCAAAAACTTTTGCCATATCAAGCATTGTGACCTCAGCTGCGCCAAGAGTAATGGAGAGTCCGTATCTGCTGTCGTCTGTCCATGACTCAATTCCAAGGAGTCTTCCTTTATCAACGATAGACTGTACGCCGAGTTTCGCTGCAAGTTTTACCGCCGGAATGTTATACGAGTTAGCCAGAGCATGTCGTAATGGTGTTGGGCCATGAAATCTACTGTCGTAGTTTACTGGAGCATAGGCTGTGCTTCCTGGAATTTGATAGACGACCGGGCTGTCATCAATGATGGAGGCTGCTGTAAAACCGTTTTCTAAAGCCAGAGAATACGTGATGACTTTAATTGATGACCCGGGTTGTCGAAGGCTTGTTGTGATGTTGACATTCCCGTCTCCTGCGGTATCAAAGTAGTTTTTACTTCCTACCATTGCTAATACCTCTCCGGTTTTTGGATTTGTGACGAGCGCTGCTCCGTTTCCGACGTTTAATCGGGTGAGAGAGGAAACTTGCTGAGTGACAATGTCCTGTGCTTTTTCCTGGATATTGACGTCAAGAGAAGTGACGACCCGTAATCCTCCATGCTCAACGAGTCGGCTTCCGTACCGTTTTTCAAGAATATCTTTTACATACATGACAAAGTGAGGAGCGCGGATAGCAATTCTTGGAGCGGAAAAATGAATGGGTTCGGCAAATGCTTTTTCCGCTTCTTCTTTGGTGATATATTTGTCTTCTACCATTCTTCGGAGTACTTCCATTTGTCGGGTAAATGCCTTTTCCGGGTGACTTCCAAACGGAGAATATTCCGTTGGGGCAGCAGGAAGTCCAGCAAGAAGTGCAGATTCTGCAAGAGTTAAGTCTTTCACGGATTTTCCGAAGTACGTCCGACTCGCAGATTCAATACCCCACGCAGTGCCGCCGTACGGTACTTGGTTTAAATACATTTCAAGAATCTGGTCCTTCTTATACATGCGTTCAGCCCAGAACGCAAGTATTATTTCTTTAATTTTTCGGGTAATCTTCACCTCAGGAGAGAGAAGCGCGGATTTAATAAGTTGTTGTGTGATCGTTGAACCTCCCTGGATTTGCTTATGGAAATATATCTCCCGCATTGAACGGAGAATCCCTTTTATGGAAAATCCGCTATGGTGATAAAACTCACTGTCTTCAATAGCAATCGTTGCTTGTTTGACGTACGTTGGAATTTCTTCAAGAGGAATTGGTGTCCGATTTTGATCAGAGTAAAATTCGTAGAGGAGCATGCCGTTCCGGTCAAAGATTTTTGTGGAAACCTCTAAATCACGTCTCGTGAGAAGCGATGGATTTGGTAAACTCGAGAGCCAGCTGTAAATGACGTATGGGATAAAAATGAAAAATAGGGTTGCAGCAATACCCAAAAAAAACCACTGTGCGGTTTTGAGGTTTCTTTTATTCATCGTGGGGAAAGTTGTCTGGCGTTTCTGTTTTTGTGTATTTGGTCCAGTTGGCTTACCCTTCTTTGGTTTAAAGAATGATGCGCTTACCAAGCGTAGTTTAAGGAAACGTTGATTGATTCGTGTTAAAAACGACGGAGAGATATCTTTTTTCAAGGGTTTTTTCGTCGATTTTATTGCAGGAGTTTTTTTTGGTTTTTGCGTCTGTA
>Ga0172375_10008891_pt1 | contig 13381 bp, 15 predicted proteins | sample LakKiv1m_FD_114537 | JGI IMG/M metagenome (GOLD analysis project Ga0172375, IMG submission 114537) | Freshwater microbial communities from Kabuno Bay, South-Kivu, Congo - kab_092012_11.1m | ecosystem: Environmental > Aquatic > Freshwater > Lake | place: Democratic Republic of the Congo...
GGCAACTTTTTCGGTATTCATAAATTATTGTTTTATCTCGGAAATAATGTAGTTGCAAAACTCGTCTTTTATAACGTCTTTTACATCTTTGTCGATCTTGGTTATATCAGTAATGTAGTAGCCATTTTTTTTGGAAAGACTGAACTTGGCAAGGCCTTTGTAGGCTTCAATAGAACTTTTAATAGCCTTTAGTGGATAGAGATTTTTGTTGAAACTGATGATCATTTTTTGGCAGCTTTGGCAATGTTTTTGGTTTGTTCTTCCCATGATAGGGCAATGCCCATGCTGTCGCCGTCCCATTCTTCGATGACATCGTTTTCTTTCTCTGCTTTACATTCTTCACATTCTTCTTCGGATAGTTCGTCTTCTTCTACCAAAGCACCGATTAGAGCACGACCAACAATGTATTCTCTTAGTTTCTGATTGTTTTTGGAAATTTCATTTCGAAGAGCTGAGTTTAGAAGTTCGTTGTGGAACTCACCTCCTAGGTTGGATAGTTGTTTTTTGTCCATCTTTTCTCTTGCCTTAAGACAGATTACGATTTCACCTTCTTTGTTTTCATCTAAAAAGATGAAAGCTCTGTTCAGAAATATTGAAGAAGCTAGATAAACAGCCTCGAGAGGGTACAGCTTAGGATTGGCAGTAATTAATACCTGATTTTCTGAGTCTTCGATGAGCATAAATGAATTAGTTGCTTGTAATGGTCCCCATTATATCGGATTATTGACCTTGCAACAGAGCATTTGGCCGCCTGTGGCAGAAGCTACTCCGGCCCAGGTATAGTAACCTGATGTACAAGTGACAGTACCACTACCTGCAGTATATGTTTTGAGTTCACAAATGTTGGTGTTTCCTGAGATATTGAGGTCGCCTGTGACATCTAACTTGACAGATGGATTGGTTTTGCCGATGCCGACGTTGCCACCTTGGTTTATAGTCATTCTATTGGCTCCGCCAGTATAGAAATTTAATCCTCCCCATCCGGACATATAACTAGCCACATATCCGGTTGAGTAGTAACTTTGGAAGCCAAAACCATAGTGGTTGATATATTGTCCGTTATCTAAAAAATCATCATTAGAACTATAAATTAATCCAGGAGAATCATTATCAGTGGTGGATGCTCCGGCCATTTTAATACTTCCTGCTACCTGAAGTCTTTCAGTGGGACTGGTGGTGCCGATGCCGACCTTTCCTGCTACGTAAATGTTGCCTGTGGTTGGGGTAAGTGCGTCAAATCCTGTGGTTGGACAGACCCCTTCGGTACAGATTAGGAGATTTTTGTCGATGATTTGAACATCTGTAGCTGCTGCTTGAGCATCAGTAACATCTCCGATTGTAAAACCAAGCCTTAACAGTTCACGATCTGAGGTGGCAATTTTGGCTGGGTCGACTGAGGTGAAATCGGTATCGGCTATTGTAAGATTATTGACGTCTGCTCTGCTGGTGTAGCCTTCTGGACAACCAGGGGTTGTGAAGATATCTTGTTCAATTTGAGTAATAGGTGCTGTAAGAGCAACTCCATAAGGGTCTGTGGTGACTGAAATTGTGTCTGCATAGTTGTCGCCATCTGCGTCTTTGACACAAAGAATTCCTTGAGTAATACTACCGTTAGTATTTACATATACAATTCCTGAGTTTAATATGTCTATTTGGCCTGCAGGGGAGTAACCAAGTTTTTTGTGTAGAGTAATTACACCGCCATCAACAATAAGGTCTCCTTCTGAAACTCCGTTGACATCTTCATAGACGGCACAAGCAGTTGTGATAGTAACGTCTCCAGTAGGATTACCAGGAATGCCACCACCAGAAAAGTCACAGTAAGAGTTTGTAAGACTTGGAGTAGGGTCGGCTGCGAAAACTTCTTTTGGAACAATAACTAAAAGAAACAGAGTGATAAGTGAAAAAAAAGTTTTCATATTATCTTATGGGCATGGGTTGGGTAGTTTTATTGCCCAACTGAGTAATAATTTCAAACGAGACATTGTAGATTTTTTCGTAAGAATCAGTGACTTTGAAAATAGTGGACCATTCACCCTTAAGATTATCGCCAGATATTAGATTCATAGTATGGGGAGTAGATAGGGTATCTGTGTTGACAGTAACTGTGAGAGTGTTGATGGGCTCGGAACTTACTGCGGTGACTGTGATCGTTTGATTTGTGTTTTTCTTGGGATCGAGTGGTTCAAAGGTAATAGAAGTGACTGAGGATTTTTTATTGTCTGCTCCACGAGCGTTGTAAGTTTGTTTCCCTGTTGGAAGGAAGAGATAGGGAGTTGGGGCGGAAATCATGTCTTTTGGAACAGTTTGAGATGTTTGGTTTGGAATTTTAATTAGCGAAGGAAAGGGAAGTTTCCAACCAAAAGGGTTGGCGAGAATGATGAAAAAACCAAAAAGTCCTAAAGCTATACCCAAAACCACGAAAATTACGGGAGATATTTTGCCTGAGTTCATATACTAATGTAATAGTAGTCAATTATTGAAGGGTTGTCAATCTGGCCGTTTGACTATCTTTGGAGCGTATTATGAGCTAAAATATATGCTATGAAAAAAGTATTGATGGGACTTGCTATTTTGTTATTCATTTGGGGTGTGTTTTTGACACCAAAAACACTCGCAGTGACTCAAAAAATTACTCCAAGCATAGAGCCTGTTGAGGTTGCAACTGTGGCAGCTGAAGTAACTCCAGTAAAGGAAGTTGATTTGACTGTACCAACACAAGAGGGAGATAGACTAACAAAACTGATGAGTGAGCAAAAACTGTCTGGTTGGTGGGGTGGAGATGTATTGAAAATTGCCATGCGAAAAGCTGTGTCTGAAGGAGTTTCACCAAATACTTTGGTACTTCTATTTCTTTTCCCCTTGGTGGCTGCTTTGGTGGCTTTTTCTCGTCAGGTGTTAGGCATTTCTGGGTTTGGAATTATTACTCCAGCCCTACTTTCGGTGGCTTTCCTTTCTACGGGAGGGCTTGTGGGTATGGTTTTGATGATTTTTATCTTAGGTGTAGCTACTTTTGCTAGAACTCTTATTAAAAAAGTAAAAATCCCTTATCTCTCAAAGCTGGCTATTTTAATCTGGATAATTTCTATGGCTGTGTTGGTATTGCTTTTGGTGTCACCAATGATTGGACTTGAGAGACTAATGAGCGTGGGAATTTTCCCCATTATGCTATTTGTACTACTGGCTGAAACATTTGTGGAAGCTCAGATAACCAGAAGCTTGTCTACATCTATGTGGATGACAATCGAGACTGTAATACTTGCTCTTGTGGCTTACAAGCTAATGAGTACTCCATGGATTCAGTCTCAAGTGTTACTCCACCCTGAGATTTCGGTAATTGTGATTATGATTGTGGACATTCTCATCGGAAGATATAAAGGACTCAGATTGTCTGAGGTTTGGAGATTTAGAAAAATAGTCTTTAGAAAATGATAGGCGAGTGGAATTTTAACGATATTTTGGGTCTTAACGACAGATTCTTTTCGTACACCAAGCAGAATCACAAGAGAGCCAGAAGAAGAGCTGATGACAAGCTGATTACAAAAAAAATGCTTACCACAGCTCGCGTACCTCATCCACGATTACTTGGAAAAATTGGTACTCGAAAAGGGCTCGATAATTTTGAGTGGAATAAACTAAGTGGGGGAATCGTAATTAAACCTGTCAAAGGATTTGGAGGTCAGGGAATTTTGATCTTGAGAAAATCGACGAAAGAAGCAGATAAATTTTTCTTACCAACTGGAAAATCTATTAGTCTTGAACAAATCAAGGTTCATGCGATGGATATTATTGAGGGAAGATTTTCCCACAATAATCTGCCCGATAAGGTGATGATAGAAGAGAGAATTTATATCCACCCTAAGTTTAAAAAATTATCTGCTGGAGGAACACCTGATGTGCGTATTATTGTTTATAACAAAGTACCAGTGATGGCGATGCTACGCTTACCTACCGAAGAGTCTGAGGGTAAAGCAAACTTGCATATGGGAGCAATTGGCTTGGGAATTGATATTGCTACAGGAATCACAACTTATGGAGTGTATAAGCACGAGCTAATTAAGCGTTTCCCTGATAGTGTAAAAAAAGTAAATGGAATTTTTATTCCTCACTGGAACAAACTGATGCTCATGGCAGTAAAAACTCAGATAGTGAGTAAGCTTAAGTATCTGTCTGTAGACATGCTTATTGATAAAGATAAGGGGCCTGTGGTTTTGGAGCTTAATGATCAACCCGGACTCTCTATCCAACTCGCCAACATGGCAGGACTTCGAAAAAGACTTGAAAGAGTAGAAGGGCTAAAAATTGATTCTCCAGAAAAGGGCGTAAAGATTGGCAGAGCTTTGTTTGCATCTGAGTTTGCCAGTCGAGTGAAGTTTGATACCGTAGAGAGGCCAGTGGTTTCTGTATTTGATCAGGTTGCTCTTAAGGCATATCAGGGCAAGAGGGTAACGGTAAAAGTGAAACTGGATACAGGGGCATATAGCACCAGTATTGATCGAAAATTAGCTGAAGAAATGAACCTATTGAGTCCAAAAAATATCATTATGGAAAAGAGTTTTCGTTCTGCTTTGGGTGAGCAAATGAGACAAATTGTAGGGGTGAACTTTCGCTTGAAAGGTGTCAGAATAAAGACAGTGGCCTCGATAACCAACAGAAGCCATCTTAATTATCAAATGATAATTGGTCGTAGAGACTTGAAGGGATTTTTGATTGATCCTATCTCTGACGAAGTCGATTAATACTAATAATATGAAAATAGCTGTTTTTTATAGAGTAGATTTTGAAGACACTAGAACTCGTTTGAATGAAGAAGCAGCCAAACTGGGTTTAGAACTGTCGTGGATAAAATACAAAGAACTGAAACTTTCGGGAACTGATATTTTATGGGGAGATATTAACCTTAAAGATTTTGATGGTTGGTACTTTAGAGCTGTGGGAAATGAGCTGGAGTGGAGTAAATTGCTGCAGTTTTATGCCAAAAAACACAATATCAAAGTAGTTGATGATTATTTACTTTCTGAAGGACCACTGCGTAGATTTAAATCGGTGATGAGCTGGCAGCTTTTGGACGCTGGAATAAAGTATCCAAAATCTAGTTTTGTAGAAAGTTTGTCTGATCTTCAGGATGAGTTGGAAAAATGGGAGTTTCCTTTGGTTGTAAAATTATCTAAAGGTGGCAGGCACGGGATGGGAACTTTTTTCCTAAAGAGTTTTGACGATTATAAAAATTTGGAAGAAAAACTAATTTCTAGAGTAGAGACCGCTGAGATTGAGGGTAAGAAGGGAATTGATTTAAGAGGATTTTTAATTCAGGAATATATACCAAACGATGGGGATTTCCGCGTAATGACCGTGGGATATAAGTGTATTGGAGGCTTCAAAAGAATGCCAAAAGTGGAAAAATTGGTATTGAATCAAAGTGAGGGAAACTCTGTAGGGCTTGTGGAGGTACCAGTAGAAGTGGCAAAGACAGCTGAAGATGCAGCTCGTGTTTTGGGAGTGGAAATTGCCGGTACGGATTTGGTGATTAGTGATAAAACTGGTGAAGTTTATTTAATCGAAGTGAATGAGGCGCCTCAGTTTAAGGTTTTTGAAAAAAGAACCAAAATCAACGCACCAAAATTAATACTCGAACACTGTATTCAAAAATTTAGTTAATTAAAGTGAAAAAAATATTGATACTTACCAGATTTAGAGGGGAGTATGAACCAAAAAGGTTGGCTCATGAGGCAGAGGCTCTGGGATATGAAGTGGATAAAGTGAACTATGAACATGTACGTATTGGAGTGAGCCCTGCAGGGAAACCAGTGATTGATTTGATGACCGGAAAAAGATTGGAAGAGTATGACTTGGTGATTCCTAGAGCGGCATCAAAACGTGGTGGAGAGTCGATGTTGGGAGTAAAGTCGGTTATTTTGGAATACATAGATCAACTGGGTGAGAATAAGCCAAAAGTTGTGAATGGTGAGAGTTTCCGACTGTATCCATTGATGGGTAAGCTGGAACAAGGAGTACTTTTGGCACAGGCAGGACTATCGGTAATTCCTTTTGCTTCTTTTAATGGTTTGCGCGGATGGAAGAGATATCTGGAAGTGGTTTCAAAAAGAAAAACTCCTTTTGTGCCAGTGATGGTTAAAGCTCGTTTTGGGAGTCATGGAAAAAATGTGAAATTGGCTGAGACTTTTGAAAAACTAATAAAGCTTTCAAAAAAATATAGCGAAGGAGATGTATTGATTCAACCAGTAATCAAAGTGCGTCGCTGGTATCGTGTATTGGTTTTGAACGGAGTTGTTTTGGGAATGATGAAACATAGACAAAAGAATAAATTCCAGACTGAAGAATTGCAAACAGAAACAGCTCTTTTGAAACCAAAATTTAGCAAAGAACAGATGGATGAGCTGGAAGCGATGGCTCTAAAAGCGACAGAGGTTTTGAAAGCTGATTTTGCGGGATTGGATGTGGCTTGGGATGAAGATCTTAAGGGCTGGAGAATTTTTGAAGTAAATAGAACGGCTCAGTTTAGATGGTTTGAAAAAGCTTATCCGGAAATAAACGTGGCGAAGGCTATCGTAAAGTGAGATTTGAGTGATTTACAATTAGGGAATGAAAGGGTGGAAGATATTTATACTGGCAATTATTTTGTATGGAGTGAGTGTCTTTGGAGGTTTTGTTCAGGATGATACAAAAGTCATATTGGGAGATTCTGATATGGGAAAAGTAATCTCATTAGTATCTGCTTTTGTGCGACCATACTATTTTATGGATGGGGGAAATGCAGGGGTATATCGACCTTTGACGAGCTTTAGTTTTTATCTCAATGCTCTGATAACCGGAAAAGGCCCATGGGGGTTTCATCTGGTGAATATCGTAATGTACGGAGGATTGTGTTGGATTGTATTTGAAATTTTGAGAAAAATATGTTCGGAGAAAATTGCATTTTGGGGAACCGTAATATTTACAGTTTTACCGATACACACTGAGGTAGTGAATAATATTGTGGGAAGGGCAGAGATATTTTCTTTGGGGTTTGTGTTACTTGCGATTTTGATGCAGGACAAAAAGAAATGGGAGATAAGTGCTGGAATGTTTTTATTGGCTTTACTATCAAAAGAGACGGCTATCGTAGGGCTACCGATATTGGTTTATCTGATGACAATTGGGAAAGAAAAGAAAGATATCAAAATCGGAGTAAGTATTTTTTATGTTTTGGTGGTGATTTGCTATTTGGTTTTGAGAATGATGGTTTTGGGGGCTGGGGGAATGGAAAACAACGCAACGATGGTGGAAAATCCTTTGAAGTTTGTAACCGCTGGAGAACGAGTAATTAATGCGATTGCCTTGATACCATTGGGGATTGGCAAAACATTATTCCCGTTGAATCTTTCTTATGATTATTCCTTTAATCAATTAAAGTTGGTAACAAACCTGTTTGACTGGCGAGTGCTTTTGGGTGGGGCAATAATACTTCTTTCTTTGGGTAGTATGTTTACTAAGTTAAGGAAAAATAAGGGGTGGATTTTGGGGCAAATATTGTTTTGGGGTCCCTTGACTATTACGGGGAATATTCTTTTTCCGATTGGAACAATTTTTGGAGAGAGATTGTGGTTTTGGTCGAGTTTGGGAGTGATTTTGTTGATCGCTTCATGCTTTTCTCTTCGTCCACATTCTTTGTTGGCAACCGATAATTTGTCGCTTCCTGCGAGCGACAATTATCTCGATACTCGACGTGAAATTTTGAACAGAAGTTCAAAACCAAGCATTTCACGTCTGCGTAACGTTGCACAAAGAAAGATGGACTCTAAGAAAAATATCATTCAGCAGATATTATTTTTGAAGTACTTCGGGTTTGTGTTGATAATTGTATTCGCATCTAGAACACTGGTGAGAAATGTAGATTGGTTGTCACAAGAGAGATTGTTTGTTCACGATGCCATGTATGTAAAGAATAGTGTGATGGCTCAAAGTAATGCAGCTGCGATGTTTTTAATGAATAAAGATTTTGTGAAAGCAAAAGAGTATTTGGAACGAGCGGAAAAGATTTTTCCAAAATATCCGGAGTTGATGAATAACTGGGGAATGTACTATTTGTGGAGTGGCGATCTTTCTGAAGCCAAATCTCGATTTGAGAAATGCTTATCGGAAAAGCCAAATTATTATTTGTGTAAAAGTAATTTGAATTTAATAAAGTAGTTTAGAATGAGTTATGGAAATACCTTTTACAGTAGACATTAATGAAATGTCAAAAACTGATAGAAAAGAACAGTTTTGGGAAGTAGGAGACAAAGCGGAAAGAAAAATCGTGAACGGAGAATCGGTGTTCATTGAGGAGGAAGACAGGGTTCGTTTTAAAGAAATATTATTAAAATCTGGAGTGGATTTGAATAAAATTGAAGGGAGAACTAACCCCTTGTATTGGAAGCCACCTGAGTATTTTGGCCAGCAGTCAGAAGGTTTGATGGAAGCTCTTGGAAAGGACAGATTGATGAACTTCATCCAGAAATCTGTGGTTGAGCTTAATAGATCAAAAGGAGGAGAGGTACAGAAAAAAACCGGTTCATCAGTATTTATTAATGATGAGAATGACGAAACGATATCGGCATTTATCCATGATTTCTTAGCGAATAATAAAAAGATTGAGCAATCATGGCAACAAAATACTGTTTTGAGAATTGAGGCTTTGCTTTCGGCAACCGACAAACTACTCTGGATAATTAAAGCCAACTCTGAGGCGGAAGCGGTAACACGTATGGAAGAACAAGGAACAAAGAGACTGTTAAAAGAAAGAGTATTACGTGGATGCGAAAAGGCTGGAGAAGTAATTCCACAGACAACCGAAAGAGTTGATAGAGATAAGCCAATAAGGCACTTGCCAAAGAGAGGAATCTCAGTGATCTTGGAGCAACTGGCAACAGTTTGATTATCATTGGGATAGAATGAGTTATGGAAACAGCACAAAACGTGGAACCTTTTCAAATTGATCTGGAAACTGATTCGATAACCCATCGCAGAGAAGAGTATCTCTATGAGGGTGATAAAGCTGAGACGAATATCGTGATGGGCAAGGAAAAAATATTTGAAGAAAAGGATCGAGAATGGCTAAAAGAAAGAGTTGAGGGTACCGGCGTTGATTTGTCAAAAATTGAAGGTGCTTTGAATCTAAAAGAACAGGCAAAGAATTTGGCAGAAGTGCTCGGGCTTGAAAGAGCGAACAAAATGGTAGATGAGGTGTTGGTGGAACTATTAAAATCTCCTGGGGGAAATGTGTCGAAGGGTGAGGTAACTGCGGAAGAGGTGAGTGATTTTGCCAAGAAATATCTAAACAAAGAACAGAAAATTCAGGAAAATACTTGGCAAGAGAAGGTCTATTGCAGAATCAATGCTATCGTATCGTCGACAAGTAAGATTTTGTGGATATTGGCTGCTGATTCAGAGGAAGAGGCTCTAAGACGTCAAAATACAAACGGTGTTTTGAAACACCTAAGGGAAAGAGTGTTGAGAGGTTGTGAGAGAGCAAAGGAAATTGTGCCTACGGATATTAAGAGATACGGAAAAGCAGAAGGAGAAGAGGAAGTGATTCGGTTCCTGCCAAAGGGTGGTGTGTCGGAAATTTTGGCACACCTAACGAGTGTATGAGAAAATAATGGTTGTGAAAAAGGTTGCTGTTGGAATATCAGGTGGGGTGGACTCGGCCGTTGCGGCTTTGTTTTTAAAGGAGCAGGGATATGATGTTACGGCTGTTCATTTGTACTGTTGGCCACCAAAGAGTGAAATTGAAAAAGATGGATTGACTCGTGAAGAGTGGATAAAGAAAAACGGTTGTAGAGCGGATGAGGACAGAACTTTTGCCTTGAAAACAGCTTTGGAACTTGAGATTCCATTTAAAGTTTTGGATTTTTCGGAAGAGTACAACAGCAAAGTGATTAAGTACTTTTTTGATGAATATGAAGCCGGAAGAACACCAAATCCGGACGTAATGTGTAACAGCGAGATTAAGTTTGGGTTGTTTTTGAACTGGGCTTTGGAAAATGGCTTTGACTATATCGCGACAGGGCATTATGCGAAAGTGGTCGCGAAAAATAAGTTTTCTAACGATCACATTAATTTGTTGGCAACCGATAATTTGTCGCTTCCTGCGAGCGACAATTATCTCGATACTCGACGTGAAATTTTGAACAGTAGTTCAAAACCAAGCATTTCACGTCTGCGTAGCGTTGCACAAATCAATAGTGATCTGGAAAACAAATATTTTTCACTATATATTCCCAAGGATAAGCATAAAGATCAAACGTACTTTTTGTGGAAGCTGACGCAGAATGAACTGGAACATAGTTTGTTCCCATTGGGGGATTATTCAAAAAATGAAGTGAGAAACATGGCACTTAAAGCTGGTTTTTCTGTGGCTAAGCGAAAAGATTCTCAGGGAATTTGTTTTGTGGGAAATATTGAGGCAAGAGAGTTTCTTGCCCGAAGATTGAAAGAAAACCCAGGAGTTGTCTTGGATGTTCATGGAGAGGAAATCGGGAAACATGATGGTGTTTGGTTTTATACCATTGGTCAGAGAGGTGGTTGGGAGATAATGCCAGATGCACAGAGAAAGTTTGCGGGGAATGGAGTGACACCGGTTTTTTATGTAATTGCTAAAGACGCTGAGAACAATATTTTAACTGTAGCCGAAGAAAACGAGGCTGGTGGGGATCAGTTTGAGGTGCGTGGAATAAACAAAATGTCAAAAACTAAATGGAATTTGAATCACTTAATCGTGCGTATCCGCCATGGAGGAGAACTCATCGGAGCTAGGGGAATGGAGACAAATAATGGACTGATGGTGGTACTGGATAAGGAAATTAGGGGAATTGCGAGTGGACAGAGTGCTGTTTTTTATGGTGAGGATGGGGAGTGCTTGGGTGGCGGAGTGATTTCTTAACAATAAAAAGACCCTCGGGTGAGGGTCATAGTTTAAAACTTGTCTATGCGGGTTTGTAGGTAATGGCGAAGGCCAAACCGTCAATTAAGTACGGTTCGCCATCAGTTTTACCTTCTGCATCGCAGGTATCGGCGATGAAACAATGTTCGTCACCTGTTTGCGGTGCGCCCCAAGAAGCGAAGATTTCGATAGGTTTATCGAAGGGGTTGAGAATTGCACGACAGTAACCTTTGGCTGCATAGACATCAGGAATTTCTGTTGGTTCATAACGATCCTTGAATTTTGATTCAGGGATGAGGTATTGCTCTCCTGAAGGATTGGTCATAACCCAATCACCCTCTTTTGCCGCATTGGTCGTTTCGTTAGAACCGTCCTTTAGAACGGTAACAATAACCTCGCCAACAACTGCTGGTCTCGCAGTTACGACACCCTGCTTTTTGAAGATAGGGGCAGTTGCAAGGGCAAGCAAGATGGCGGGACTTTTTCTCTCAACGAAAAAATTGGACATTTGATTACCTCGGGATATGAATTTTAAACAACGAGGCATTGTATCATAAACGTGCGTAAATGTCAAGTTATGGGGTACTATTTAGATTGGTTTGGTTCTGCTATATTGAGATGTGAAACAAAAAAAGTTTGATTATTTAATTGTGGGAGCTGGGCCTGCTGGGATGTTTGCCTGCCTAGAGCTATTAAAGAAAAAAGTACCAGGGGAGAGAATTGCTTTGTTTGATATGGGGTCTAGGTTGGAAGACCGAAAGAAAAGTGAGGTGATGACGGGGTTTGGTGGTGCGGGAACATACTCTGATGGGAAGCTACATTACACACCTAAACTATCTCATGAACGAACCTTTCATCTAATCGATCCTGATGACTATCAAAAAATCCTCGATGAGGTAGAAAAGACTTTTATCGAGTTTGGAGTGGATTCGGAGTACTATCCTAAAAATGTAGAAGAAGTGGAAGAAATGGTGGCTGAGGCAGAGAGAAATGACGTGGAATTAGTGGTGCGTAGAGCCCAACATGTAGGCACGGATAAGCTAAAGGAAGTGGTGGCTAAGATTGAGAAGTTTTTACTAGATAAAGGAGTGAGCCTATTTTGTAAAACGGAGATTGTGGATTTGGTGATGAAAAAGGGGGAAGTTGTGGGGGTGATGGACAAGAAAAAGAAGAAGTATCTTGGGAAAAAGGTACTTTTGGTGCCTGGGAGAGTGAATGCTGCCTGGCTACAAAAACTAGGCACAAAATATGGATTTAAGTATCAATATGACATGGTGGAGATAGGGGTTCGAGTTGAGTTCCCGCGATCGGTGATGAAGAAATATGCTGAAGCACTATACGAAGTTGTACTTAAGGTGAGGACAAAGACCTTTGATGATGTGATGAGAACTTTTTGCTCTTGTCCTAATGGATTGGTGGCTGTGGAAACGTATCCAGAGTATATTTGCGTGAACGGACACTCTCTGTCGGATCACAAGAGCTTGAATTCTAATTTTGCCTTTGTGTGTGAGGTGCATCTCACCGAACCAGTAGAAAACTCAATTGATTATGCTGAGTCGATTGCCAAGCTAGCCACAACTATTGGGGGAGGTAAGCCTATTTTGCAAAGATTAAAAGATTTGCAAAGAGGCAGAAGAAGCACTTGGAGCCGACTTTCAAAATCAATGGTGAGACCATCGTTAAAAGATGTGACGCCTGGAGATATCTCGATGGCTTTGCCTCACAGAATCGTGGTGAATATACTGGAAGGACTGGAAAAGCTGGATACGGTGATGCCTGGAATAAACTCGGGGTCAACACTTCTTTATGCTCCAGAAGTTAAGCTACGGTCTTCAAAAGTAGCTTTGACAAAAAATATGGAAACAACGATTAAGAATGTGTATGCAGCGGGGGATGCGGCAGGTATCTCAGGCTCGATTACAGGTGCGGCAGCCACGGGGATAATGGCAGCAAGAGGCATGTTGAAGAAGTAATTAACTTGACTTTATCCTATAGTTGTGGTAATATATGCCTGTACATTACACTATTTCTTTTGGAGGGTTGTTTTGAACACTAATAATGTAATCGACAATGAGAAAGACCTTTCGAGTGGAGAAAAAGAATTTTATAGAAAGGTAATTTCAAATAGCCCAAAAATTGCAAGTAGAATCAGATTTGAGCGACGCGAAACGCATCGCCGTCATGATCACGGAACCAGAGGAAACATCGGAGGATTACACTCTGGAGATGAACAGGCGAGCACTTCGGCTATAATCCGCCGAAACTTCCGGGCTGCCGGACGGCAGATTACCGGAACGTTCTAGAAATAAAAATAAAGCCCTCCGCCAATGGCGGAGGGCTTTTCTACATCCGAAGAACCCCGTACAACCTACAACTGGAGCGAAGCGAAGTTGTACGGGGGTGAAGAGCTCAGATTAACACACGAAGTGTGGTAATCTGTCATCATGGAAGCCAGAA
>Ga0172375_10008892_pt1 | contig 13381 bp, 12 predicted proteins | sample LakKiv1m_FD_114537 | JGI IMG/M metagenome (GOLD analysis project Ga0172375, IMG submission 114537) | Freshwater microbial communities from Kabuno Bay, South-Kivu, Congo - kab_092012_11.1m | ecosystem: Environmental > Aquatic > Freshwater > Lake | place: Democratic Republic of the Congo...
AAAACCAATTGGTTTGAAAAACGTTTAAGTTGGACAGCGGCAATTTACCAACTCACGCAAAATAATTTGATTACTCGAGACCCGACGGATAGGAATTTTGTAGTTACAAATGGTGCAATTCGCCCACGAATCAAACGTTTTTCAGCGCGTGGCATTGAAAAGGTGTGCAAATAAAATCCGAGTTCTGTTTTCAAAAAGACTTTGAAATCATCAACGTTTGTGTAATCCGTTTGCCGCTGGAAATAATACAACACTTCAGAATTTGCACGCTGCAAAAGTAAATCGATGTCGTCAAATTTTTGAAGAAACGCATCTATTTCATCTTGCAAGCGTTTAGTTTCAGTATCCCAAACTTCTAAATCTTGATTACTCACAAAATTTATATTCTTTTTTTACTGCACTCTGTCTGTTTGTTGTCAAGAAAAACAGAAACCTTGCTAGAATTCGGTAAAAATAACATGCTGTGTATTTCCTCAAAACCATTTGTTTTACTTGATTCCGCCAAGAGATCATCAGCTTGATTTTTACTCTTCTGAATAGATTCGCGTTTTTCATGAACGGCAGAAGCTAGTAATTTCAATTTTTCTGTTTTTGGATTTGTTTTTTTATCTTTTAATGAATTTTCTTTACTAGCAAATTGTGCTTTAGTCTCAGCTACTTTTTTATTATGTTCTTTCTTCAGTTTAGCTTTTTCCTTGCTTTTCATTTTTTTTGACAATGTTTTTAATCGAAAGTCATCCTCTAACGATGCCAATGCTTTATTTTTTTCAGTATTTAATTCATCTTGCCATTTTCTTTGTACATCTTCTGTAATGGGTGAAGCAGAATCTATTGCCCCTGTCGCAAAATCATAGGATTCCTCAACTTTTCTAACGTTATCTAAGGCTTCATTAAGATATTTCAGTTCTTCTTGGTCTTTACGAAGAGAATCCCCCCATGCTTTCCACTGTTGTTGTGCTTCGAGTAATGTAATTTTTCTTTCTGCAAATTGTTTTTTAATCATATCGCGCCGTTCTGTTCGGCAATGAACAAGACGGGCAATCTCCTTATCAACACTGCTGAGTTTTTCAACATCTTGGTTCATGTCCCTTTCAACAGCTCCAATTGCTAATTCCATTTGATTATTGGCTTGTTGCATTTTGTTTTTCCAATAAGCATCAGCAGCAAAACCTCCAGCAACTGCTCCAGTTAAGCCTCCAGCAATTAACGCTACTGTACTACCACCTGATGCTGCACCTGCTAATACGCCTGTTCCAGCACCAATTACCACACCAGCCGCAATATCAGTCATTCTTTGATCTTTATAATAAATGGCAATGTCGTCTAATCTGTCTAAATGTGTAAAACAAGGATCTGAACCATCATTTTTACCAATTCGATCTTCTTTTCCCATTCCAGCACAACCACCTAACAAAAGAGTTGTTGATATAGAAATTGCCAATACTTTTTTTTTCATAAAATGCCTTCAAAATTATAATGAACCAGAGGTGAAACTGGCGTGGATACCCAATTGATAATTTACTTTTTTTAGCTCTCCTTTTAGGAGATTTCTAAAATCACTTGGTGAGCCTAAATTTGTTTTTTTCAACGCTTCATGCAATGACAATAAAGGCTCATCACTAAAAATAGCAATTAAATGATCTGCACCAAACGGCTCTGTGACTTCTAAGTCACTCAATTTATATGCCTTGCCCATGTCAATTGTTACTGAATCTTTTTGTAAAGTGGGATATAAGAAATTGATTTTGCCATCAACAGCCAAATTAATAAGGGTAAAGTTTGGATATTTTTGACGATTAATTTCAAATGAAACCGTTTCCCCCTTCGTGTATAACTTGTCACTAGGCAATAACTTAATTTCTAAAGATCCATCACTCATTTTTTTCAATTCTTCAACTAAGCGAAACTTATCAATAATATCTTGCACATTGGTTAATGTTTTAGTTGGAATATCTTTTTTCTCAACATCTCGTCTTGTATAGGCTCTCGTTTCAGTTGCTGGCAATGTGTAGACTACATCATGGAATTGATTTCTTATAGTGTTAGCGTCTACATCCCATTCCAACAAACCTTGACCTAATGATACTAAGTTAATCCCTGATAATTTTTCTGAAAATATCTTTGCATCTAACTGACTTTTTATACTAAACGCAATTGTATTTAAAATATCTTCTTGCTTTTTAGTTAGTAAAATATCTACTACTGGTTGTAGATTTTTAACAACTTCTTCAGGATTAAAATCTGTATCAACAACCTCATCTTTTCTTTTATAGGCTTTAGTGGTTGTCGTAGATGACGGCACATTTTTCTCAGGGAATGAATAAACAACTTTGCCTGTTGAATCTGTGATTTTTTTATTACCTACATCCCAATCTAACTCGCCTTGTACGTTAGATACTCGTATATTTTTGATACTATTCAACACGGTTTTAACCTGAGGTAAATCAGCAGAATTATTACTCACGCTAAAACTGATAGTTGGCAAAGAGTTTGCTGCCCCCTTCGATTTAGAAATTTCCATATCTTTAACGAATGTTATTTGCGGATGCTGTATTCCTTCTGTTTGCATTCGTACTTTTTCAACTAAGTAATTAGTCAGTTCCGAAACCGACACGATACCATCCTTATTAAGATCTGCATCGCCAAGTAAGCCTTTTGCAAAGTACCAACTTAATGCACCATGTTGTTGATTTTCAATGCTGGTTTCAGGAACTTCTTCATTATCTGGAACGCCAGAAAACGCAATGACGTGTGGCAATTTTGTTTTGCGCTCATCGATGATGTCGGCATTATTTGAGATAGGCAAAGCGTCATTTTTAATTTCTTTTACATCTGCTTTCCGATATTTCAATTTAGAACTTTTATATGCTCTAGTCATTGTTCCAGAATGACAAGAATCAGAAACCAACACGATATTTAAATCAGGTCGTTTACTAAACCATTCTTGTAAGTCATCATCGATAATTCTTTCCGCAGTATTTTTACCCGACTCCGCAAAATTTCCTAAAACATAAAACTCATCTTTACCATCGGCTTCCGTACCTTTTACCCGTTCTGGTTGTTGTGCGCCATGCCCAGCATAAGTAAAAAAAACAGTATCCCCCGCTTTCGCTTTACTTGAAATCTCATCCCAAGATTTTTTAATAGCCTCTCTACTTGCATCGCCATCAAGTAATAATTTTGTTTCTTTTGATCCTATTAATTTCAATGAATCAGCAATCACTTTTGCATCATTTACGGCACCGTCTAACGATCCCCAATCTTTATACTTGTCAACACCAATTACTAATCCATAAAAATCAGCGGTAGCTTGCTGACTAACAAGTAATACTGAACTCAGTAAAATTTTTAATGTATTTTTATTCATATTTAGTAATGTCAAAGTTTAAAACATCGCCTGCTTCTAAGCGTTGAAAACGTGCTTTTTGTTTATAAAGAATTTGGTTTTGTGTAATCGTATCGATTCTTCGTTGAACGAAACTTCCCAAGTTATAACTGTCAATAACATTGTCATCTATCCGTCTTGCTTTACCGCTTAACCCTTCTAAAACTGCGTAAGCAAATAAACCATTATTGGCTTTTTGATCATCGGGTAATTTGAATTGATCTTGTGCTTCTTGATCTTCACCTGCTGCCGCTAAAATAAAAATGTTATCGCCAAGTTGCTGTTTGATTTTATCGAAACTGCTGATTTCTTGTTGAATACTGTCAAAACTCACTGCACCAGAATGACAAGAATCCATAAAAACAAATACTTTGTGCGTTTTTGATAATTTAGCGACATTTTTTTTCAGAACACCTTGAGATAATGCTGTTTCATCAAAATGGTCATCATCAACACCATAAGGAACAAAATAAAAACCATTTTTTTCGCGCAAACCATGACCAGAAAAATAAATAAGAACAGCATCATTTTCATTAAGCGTGGCTTGTATCTTATCAAAGGTATTTTCGATATTTTTTAACGTCGCTTCTTCATCAAATAATTGAAATTTCAATACATCAGAATAGAAACTGCTCTTTTTTTCGGATACTGTTTTAAGAAAATCAGTCGAATCTTTTACCGCATATTTAAGTTGATTTGGCGAAGCATAACGATCAATACCAACAGCTAATACAATAAGTTTAGGTTTGTCTGTTAAAGAACGAGTATCGCTTTTTTGTGAATTTGAAGGATTGATAAGTGCAATTGAATTTGAAACACCGACCGCTCCGCCAGATTTTTCATAAACGTGAACCGCGATATTGTTTTCACCTTCTTTTAATGGCAATTTTTTAACAAATTTTAATTCTTCATTTATTTTTGGTGATGTTAAAGAATCCTGTTTTTCACTGAGTTGAATTTGTCCGTTAACATAAATATCCATGTCTCCCATCCCACCTTCTCGTGGTTTTACAGAATAATGCAAATCAATTGATTCGGCTGTTTTGTCTAATTGATTTCGATAAAGCGTTGTTTGAACCTTTTCTTTTCGCGTAAATCCACGGGTTTGACCTTGACCTGAAATTGGATAACAAATTGGTTGCGTGACAGAATTAGGCTCAACAATTTCACTCTTTTTAGCGGGTGAAATCAATTCGCTAAACCATCCATAAATTTTGTTTAAAAAAAAATTAAATTTTTCAAAATAACTCATGTTTGACGTATCAATACTCGAAACGTCAACGATTTCTTTTTTAGGATTCACACAGTATTCGACCAATTCAACAATCGGCACCGCATTTTTGTTAAAACGATCATCGGCATTTTCGATTGTTTTGAGTTTTTCTTTTAGCTTATCTTCTTGACGTAAAAGTTTTGGAAGAATCAATTCGGGTGCATAATAAATCTGATAAATCTGTGAAAAATCAATCCATTCAGGACGTTTATTTTCACCTTTATTTAAATGATAGCCTGCTAATCGATAACCACCACCATCAGAACTGCCAAAAAAACCTTCTTTTGTCCAAACAATCCAATCTTTACCATCGTTATATGGAAACAATGTCACAAGCTCATTTAACTCTTCACCTTTTAACAAACTGTACCAACGAATTGTTCCATCACCTAACGCAGCAATTGCTAATTTCCCATTTGACGAAACATTAACTCCATACACTTCCGCAGGAATAGATATTTTTTTTGTTTCATTTCCCTGTTTATCGTACAACCGTAAATAATAATTTGTGCCAAATAATGCAAATTCTGAACTAGAATTTATCGCTAAAGAAAAAGATTTTTCATAATCATCAAAATGAAGTTTTTTACCATTTAATGAAGGAATGCTTTGTTGCCAATTTGTGACTTTAATGACAGAATCTTCTTTTTTTGATGGTGATAAAGAATTCAGTATTGAATGGTCTACATTTTTTTGTAGCGTTAATTCTTTTACATTGAAGATATTTAATTCATTCGATAGTGCGTCCGTTGAATAAGCAATCTGTAATCCATCTTCAGAAATCGAAAATGTTTTATTGGGTAATTCAACTAATCGTGCATCCCATAAATTAGCTTGATTTTTATAGATAACATTATCGTCTTTTAAACTTCCCCAAGATGGATCAGCACTTGAAAATAACGCATCGGATTTTTCTGTATTGGTTAAAGAAATAATATCCGTAACAATATTTTTGCTCACTTCAATATCTTTAAAAGATTTATCAGGTGAATTTATTTTTTCCCAATGCCGAACAACAAAATTACCTTCGTTTGTACGCATATTTCCCGAAACAAAAAGAGAGGTATTACTATTTTTTTGCCACGTTACCACTGCGGTATTTGTTGCGCTTAAATCTTCAATAGGAAGTGAAATTTGTTTGTTTAAATTCAAATCAACAACATCTACCAGATTCAAATCAGAATAACCAATGGCTAATAGTTCACCATTCTCTGAAAAATCAACTGAGTTAGGTTTTCCTTGTGGGTTAGCTATTGATTTTTTCAGTAATTTAAATTGATTGTCGTAAAGACGAATATAACCATCGTGCGAGGCACTGACTAAGTTCCCAGCGTTATTAAAATCGAGCCAAGTGCTGCGTTCCGTATAGTCATTATCTTGAGCAATCAGTTTTCCCGTTTGACTTTCCCAAACACGGATTCCATAACCACTAGCAAACGAAGCCGCAAAATACTTTCCATCTTTAGAATAAACAAGATGATAAATTGCACTAGGGAGATTTGGAATGCGTGCTTTCAATACACGTTTTTCAACATCAAATACATATAACGAAAATTTTTGATTTTCATCAATTGTTTCACCCGCAGTAATAACGGTTTTACCATCTGGTGAAACAGCTACCGCATACAACGAGCCTTTTAAGCGTTCATCTATTGGAACACGCAACGTTGTATAAAGCGTCCCTTCGGGTAAATTCCATAACCGAAGTGTTTTATCATCCGAAGCGGTAGCTAATAGTTTCTCGTCTTTGTCAACTGCCATGCGGTTAATCATAGCGGTATGTTGCCCTACTTCAATACGGAGAATAGGAGCTGAAATAGCAGGATTTATAAAACCGAGGTAAAGTAGAATTAAATAAAAAATGATGTTCATAGTTTGCTTTTTTGTGGTTGAACAACATGGTACATTAACGAATATCCATATCTATTTTTCGAACCAATGTCTTTCATCAATGCAATCTTCGTGGATCACCATCACGAGAAACCCTTTGATATTGTTTCTCTAAAATTTCAATTAACTTAGAACACTATTAATAATGCTTGGCTCACTTAACAGTTTATTATTCGATTAGTTAATATCAACTCTTTCAAATTGTACACGGCGATTAGCTGCTGAATATGGATTTCTCATGTCCAAAGGTAAAGCAGACCCTTCTCCTGAAATTTCAACTCTATTTTCATCAACATTGTGAACAGATTTAAGATAATTTCGTACAGATTCAGCACGTTTTAGTGAAAGGGGAATATTTATTTCATTTCCGCCTGATATATCGGTATGACCGCTAACATGAATTTTTAAATCATTTTTCTGATTTAATGCTGTGCCGATACTGTCAATATATCGTTTAGAGTCTTGTGATAACTCAGCAGATCCAGCTGAAAAAGATAAAGGAAATGCAACTGGTTTTTTTTTGATTGTTGTATGTTTTTGTGGTGCTTGCTGACTTTTATGCCCCGTTGTATTTGTAGCCATCCCTTGCACTGCTGATTTATGTGCGCTATTGGCTGATGCAGTTGCAACAACAGCAGCACCGACAGTGGCTCCAACAAGCAATGGAAACAAAATACTTCTTGAGGCTTTATCCCCACGAGTTTTTACAACAGGCTCTCCAAAGCTCTCAAGTATTTCTTTCGTTGTAGGTGGCTCTTCAAAAAGTATCACTTCATCTGCAAAAACTTGATTAACGAATAAGAAAAGAGCTAAATAAACCTGTATTTTCATTTTCATGGATTCACCTTTTAATTAAAAATGATTGATTCTGTTGTTCAACATAAATGTATGTAAAGACCAATGATAGTCTTCTATTTTTAATGATTTATTTTGTTAATGATTATTCGGTAATAATTACCTTTTTCATCATAAGCATCAACAAAATCGCCTTGTTGTAGTTTCCCATAAACATAAATATCCCTATTGTTCAAGTATATATATCCTGAAAAAAGATTTTTATTCGAATGGGCAACCAATCTTACATATTGTCCATTCGTGTATCCGTTTATTTCAAATGTCCCTGTTTTTTCTTTTTTTGTTTCAACTATAACTGATGATGCAGCTGGTTCTATTTTTTCAAAAATTACGTTTGGGCTAGAAAATGTTATATCGGCAAAAATAGAATTACAAAACAGATAAAATACAAAAATACAATAACGATTCATTTCGTTATTCACTCTGATGTATATTTGCTATTCCTACGACTGTTTTATTTACTAGCGGATTACCAAAATAAGTAATTTCTCCTACCCCTACTACATTTATATTTAAATTTCTCTTGACCGATGTTACAACATTCCCACTTCCATTTATATTTATCGTCACATTTTCAGACAATAATTCTTTTAAATTTACATTGCCCGCTCCATTTGCTTCTAATATCAACGTAGAAACCTCACCATCTGCGATGATGTCTCCTGATCCATTGGTGAACAATTTCAGCGATCTTTCTTTTAAACCGTGAAAATTAGTTGAGACCGCACCTGCGATTTTCATTTCAGAAAGTTTAGGTGATTTAATTAAAAGATGAATTGGGTTTTCAGTAGAAAAAGATTTTTTGACTCCAATAGAAAGTATTTGTTTTTTTAACTCCGTTGAAATCAAAGGGATGATGTTATCATCTGCCGTGATCTCAATAGAACTTTCTTGACTAGATTTCTGGAACTTCACAACAAATCCACCATCTATATTGACAATGTTAAATTGGCTAAAATCCATCGCTACTTTTTTTGTGTTGCCAGAACCTAAAATCAAAAGCTCACTATTTGCACTGCAAAAATAAGTTATCGATAGCAAAAAGAACAAAATTCTTCTTAGTTTCATTGCATTATTCCTAGTTTGGAAGCATTTTGACTGATTCTACATAACGATTTCAATGGCAAAACATCAATACGCTAACACTAATGATACTCTTATCATTTGCTTTGCCACCTGACTACAACACCATTTTTATCAAAAAAAACGATTTGGGTCATATACTCCCAAGATTCACCCCAATCACCAGTTGTTGTTCCTGTGCATGAATAACAATGTCTGCCCCACGCAGCTTCTACTTGTTCTTTTGTCATTCCTTTTAAAAGATAGCCGCGTCTAATTACGTCAACAACATCTGATTGCCATTCTGGATGTTGTGCTATGTAATCTTCGCGTCTAATTGGTGATGACTCACAAGCAATTAACATAAAACTTACACTAATCAATAAAAAGTATTTCATACTTATTGTTTGATTGTGTATTGAACAGTTGTATGAATAGGGTATTTTGACATTTTGCCTACATCCAAATCGCCACTAGGTGTTAATTTAATATCACCAAGTGAAAGTGATTCTTCACTAGCCACAGCATGAATTTTATCTGTTCCAATTGGACTACCTGCTTTAATTGTAAATATCTTTCCCTTATTGGGTGGTATTGAAATTGTGGTATTAGGTTGCAATACCGAATCTGTTTGATAAGGATTTGGATATAACATAGACGCTTCACCTTGAGAGTTAACAGCAACCAATGCAACGTGCATAGGTTTATCAATCCCAACAAGACTAAATGAAACAGCCATTTCCTCACCAATTCGATAACTTGTTTTAGCCGTTGTTAATGAAATATGACCTAATTCAGCGGTTGTTAATTGTTGAACAGGTTTGGCGGAGTTATTTAGATTCCAGCGTAATGACAGTGTTTGAGCGCGAATCGGCACAGATTCAAATAGTTTCAAATAAGTTTTTTCATCCAATCCTGCCGTTTGCATCTGATGATTTTTTGCAAAATCGTTTAATGCAGACGTTGTTGAGCCATCCATCTGACCATTGACCGAAACATCTCCATAGCCTGATAAGACTAGGTATTCTTGTATTTTGGAAATTCTTTGACTAGGTTGCATTGAATAAAATTCTTTAAGTACCGCATCAACAACAACAGAATCTTGCTCCATATTAGGTACTAATGTCCAATAGGGCAGTTTTTGATAACGTCCCAAAATTTGCAACATACTCATTTGTACAATCAATCGAACTGCTGCATGACGACCTTCAACTTTTTTAATTTCACCTTTTGCACCAAATGTTGCACCTTTGATAGTAAAAGCTAGATTGTCCTCACGTGTTCCTTTATGCACTTTAACACTGTTGATAGCTTGCATTTTTGGAATGCCAGTCTGAGTCTTGAAATCGATTAAATTAAAATCTAATGTGATACTTGCTAATGACGATTTAACTTTATCAGAAAAATCAATGCCGTATTCTTTACCTAATTCCATTGCTATATCACTACTTTCACCTTTTGTTACAAGCCCTCTATCAAATTCTGTAATACCACCAGAAATAAGAACATTAGGTGCTACAGTTCCTTCCAAGTTTAGGTATTGTAGTTGATTCAAACTATTTATAAGTCCAGCGTCAAAAGGAATATATATAATTCGCCCACCAATTGAATTTAAAGTACTTTGCACCATTTCTGTGATATTTTGTGGAATCTCGCTCTGACTGGCATTTGATGCACCAGTTACATCTACAATCTCCTTAACCATGACATGCAATGAAAAATTTTCTTTGTTGAAGTTTCTTGTTTCTCTAACATCAAAAATCTCCTGCATCAATCCATATTGCTGAATAGCCTTGTCGTACACAGTGGTTTTAATCTCAGGTAGAGTCTCATTATTGTCAAGATCAACATTTTGAGGATTTAGACCACAGGCTGATAATGAAATCACTAACAAAGAAAAAGCTATTTTTTTTAACATTTGGGGAAATCCCTACACTTTTAGAGTTAAATTTGTTATTTACCGCAAACAACAGTGCTATTTTTGTTATTGGACATATTCACAATAGTTGCACCTTTTAAGTTTGTGCCAGGTGCAATATTTACATTTCCAGTTCCGTCACAGCCAGTGCTAATAGCAGTCCCGCTATGAACTTTCTTTATTGCATTTTGCTTGATAAATTGAACATTAACACCAAGTTGCAAATCATCATCTTCATGATGGTCAACAGCTATACCGTCATCTAAATCACCAGCATAGCCATTTGTACAAAAAATCATAAACAAAATTAGGCAAAGAAATATTTTTTGCATTATAGTTCCCAAATTTTAAAACGAACTTGACAGGCTACCGTGATTACAGTAGCCCAAACCAATCAGCTAGCCAATAAAACTTAGGTTATTGAACTTTAATGACACCCATTTGTGCTGTACTTCCTTCACCTACAGCAGTAACATTTCCACCTTTGTTAGTAGTGGTATTCACAACTGTCGATTTATCAATCCCTCCCTTCACGTCAATAACACCCATCTGTGCTGTGCTATCTTTACTTACAGCAGTAACATTTCCGCCTATGTTAGTAGTTGTGTTCACAACTGTCGATGACTTAATACCTTCTGCTGCCATCACAACAGCAGATGAAACCAACCCCAAAATAACTAACAACCCCATTAAACTTTTTTTCATAAAACCTCACAAAAATAAAAGAAAATCAAAAATTGTAAAAATCCACCATCTCATTTAATTGGCGCGTGGATTATAATCACTAGCCAGTTCACTTTGGTGAACTCAACCGCTGTTCCTGTAAAATTTCTTCAAAATTTCCTATGCAAACATTTAACGAATTTCAAACATACCTAAAAAATCGTTGCAAAGAGCTGAATATAGACGGCTGTCAACTAGCCAAGCATTCGGGTGTGGTAAAAAGCGCAATGCACAAAATTTTGAACGGAAATACGGCACAACCGCAATTAACGACAATGGTTGCAATGGCGCATACGCTAAAAATTCATCCAATTCATTTATTTCGCCAGTTGCTAAATCAAAAAGAGCTACCCAACTACACTAGCACGGGAGCAAAAAATAAGGGTGATGCGACGGGGTTTATTGAAGATGTGACTTATCCAGATCATTCGCGTGTAGCTGTGAATCAAAAATTCGTAAAAAAATGGAAAATCCAAAATCTCGGTGATAATGATTGGATTGGTAGGAAATTTATTTGTGTTGATGTGCCGCCAACAATGAACGTTAATTTACCAGATGGTGTTCAACCACCATCAACAGTTGTAGGTTTAATTCCTGCAAGCACGGTAATTTTAATGGACGATATACTAGCAGGCGAATGTGTTGAAATTGCAGTTGAATTTACTGCCCCTCCTTATCCGTGTACGGTTTATTCTTATTGGAAGATGGTCGATGCAGAAAACCAATTTTGTTTTCCTGAATTACAGGGACTGTACTGCCTTGTTAATGTACTTGCCATTTAACTTAAAATTTACCATTCAAAATGTTATGTCATGCTTTTACCCCCCCCCGCAAATTTCAAGCCAACTTATTGATTTTAATGTTGTTATTGCTATCGCAAAATGCCTTATCAAACGATGTGATTGAATTAGACGAAATGCACGTTGTCGCCGCACCTGAAAATTATTTTGTTGAAGAGGCAAATACCGCAACGCGCAATCAAACGTCACTGTTAGAAACACCATTTTCTGTTGGTGTAATTTCGCCTGAATTACTCAGCGACAGCCAAGTGAATCGGCTAGAAGAAACCACCAAATTTATCAGCGGCGTGCAACAAGGTACGGGTGATTCAGGTTTTAACACGGATGTGATGATTCGCGGATTTAGCACAGGCGGTGGTGCCTATTTAAATGGGATGCTCGACAATCAAAAATTTTTCGTTCGAGAAATGGCAACCGTTGAACGCACCGAAATTTTAAAAGGACAATCGTCGGTTTTATATGGTTCAGGTTCACCCGCTGGCGTAGTGAATTACCTCAACAAAAAACCACAAGCCCAAACACAACACAATGTTAGTATTAGCTCGGGTTCTTATGATTTCGGTAAGTTAGTGGTCGATAGCACAGGCAAATTAAACAGTAACGAAAATCTGTTGTACCGCTTTATCGGTGTGGGACAAATTGCCGACGATTTTCGAGAAAATATCATCAACAATCGCGCCACCCTCGCGCCCTCCATCACTTGGAATTATACCCAAACAGGCAAACTCACTAGCGAATTTGAGTACAACCACGATACGCAACCGTATCGTTTTGACAACGTGTATGTGAAAGGACGTGGTGTAATTTATGACCAATCTTACGTTGACCCGCGCACGCAATCTGACCGTGATTATTTTCGATTCAGCAATTCGTTAGAACAACAATTGTTTTCTGGTTGGACAGCACATTTATCGAGCAATTATTACCATACCGAACGACATGATTTATTGATGGGATTTTATACATTTCTCACACCAGAAACCGTGAGTGGTTATTACCGAGATATTCACAATCATTACGATCAACTCAATTTGCGCGGTGAACTACATGGCGAATTTGAAATTTTCGGCAATAAAAATCAGCTGATTGTTGGCATGGATAGAAACACAGGCGATGACCGTTTGCACAGTCAACGCAAAATCAACGGCTATCAACTCAATGTGTACGCGCCAAAGTTCGATTACCCCATTCCTCAAACTACGCCATTAAACAATTTTCTCAAAACCACCGAATACGGTTATTACGCCCAAAACCAACTGGATTTAACTCGCTTTTGGCATTTAACAGGTGGAATGCGGTGGAGTGATTTTTCAGCGGTGCAAAATGGCAAAATTGCGACTGACCAAACGGCTTTGACGTTCAGCACAGGTTTGAGTTTTACGCCGAGGGAAAATATCGCCAGTTATTTCAGCTACAACCAATCGTTTCAACCCAATTACGGTTTGACAAAAAACAACGATTTTTTGCCCGCCAAA
>Ga0172375_10008893_pt1 | contig 13379 bp, 10 predicted proteins | sample LakKiv1m_FD_114537 | JGI IMG/M metagenome (GOLD analysis project Ga0172375, IMG submission 114537) | Freshwater microbial communities from Kabuno Bay, South-Kivu, Congo - kab_092012_11.1m | ecosystem: Environmental > Aquatic > Freshwater > Lake | place: Democratic Republic of the Congo...
CATATCTTTGAAAATGGAATTGCATTGGAGGTCAAGCCCCGTAGGAAAAGTGCGCAAGAACCTGCCTTTCTTCAAAGAATTGGCCTATGAATATTTTACACAAAAAGATTGACAGTACCCTTAAATGTCAACCATACTAAGCATTATGACCGTTTTCTGTCAAGAAAAGAAAAGAAAAGAAAAGGGTACACGGGCAATGATTGGATACTTTCATCGCCGGATATCCGTGAGCATATGGGGGGGGACCCCCTTATGTGGTACGTTATTTTTTGGAAGGTTCAGACGGTTTGAGGATAATCCGGCAGTCCGCAACGGTCGCCCCCTTCCCATCCTCATGGACCAGAAGGGGATTGATATCCAGCTCGATGATCTCCGGGTGGTTGATGACCATGTCGGAGAGTCGCACCATGTTCTTTTCGAGGATCTCGACATCCCCCTTCGGGCGCCCCCGGAATCCGGTGAAGAGCTTGTAGCCCTTGATCTCGCGGACCATCCGGTGCGCCTCGTCCCGGTCGATGGGGGCAAGCCGGAAGACGACGTCCTTGAAGATCTCTACGAAGATACCGCCCATACCGAACATGATCAAGGGTCCCACCGCATAGCGGTTCATCCCGAGGATGACCTCGTCCCCCGGCGCCGCCATTTTCTGTACGAGGACCCCCTCCAGGACGGCCTCCGGGTCGTATTTCTTTGCGTTCGCGATGATCCGGGAAAAGGCCTTCTTCGCCTCCTCCATCGTCTTGATCCCCACGACGACGCCGCCCGCGTCCGATTTGTGGAGGATCTGCGGAGAGACGATCTTCATGACGACCGGTAGCCCGATCTCCTCGGCGATCTTCGCCGCCTCCGCCTCGTTCTTCGCGAGTTTCGTCGGCAACGTGCTGAAGCCGTAGCACTTAAGAAGCTCCAGGCCGTCCAGCTCGCCCAGGCGCGTCCTCCCGTCAGCGAGACAACGCCGGATCATCCCCTCCGCTTCGGTCTTTTCATGCTTGAGCGTGAACGGCGGGAGGTGATCGCGGTTCAGCCAGTGTGAATATTTGTAGAGCGCCCCCAGGGCCTTGGCCGCGTCTTCGGGAAACTTGTAGACCGGATAGCCGTGTTCTTGGAGGTATTTCACCCCGGTGGAGACGTCGACCACCCCCATGAAGCAGCAGAGGATCGGCTTGGAGGAGCGGCGGGCGACGCGTACGATCGCCTCGGCCGTCCCCAGGGCGTTCGTCATGGACTGCGGGGTAAGGATGACCAGAGCGCCGTCCACACCTTCGTCCTTGATCACGGCGGAGAGGGCGTTTTCGTAACGGTCGGAAGCGGCGTCGCCGATGATGTCCACCGGGTTGTGGATGTTGGCCGTGGTCGGGAGATGGCTGGCCAGTTCGTCGATCGTCGCCTGCGTGAACCTCGCCAGTTCGAGATCGGAGGATATGGTCATATCGGTCGCCAGAATCCCCGGCCCGCCGGCGTTGGTTACGATGGCCACCCTTTTGCCGCTGGGGATCTTCCGCTTCGCTTTGCCAAGGGCGCTTTCGTGCTTGTAGGCAAAGGCGTTGGCGAAATCGAAGAGCTCGGCGATGGACTCCGCCCGGATGATCCCCGCCTGTTTGAAGATGGCGTCGTAAACGGCCTCCGTCCCGGCCAGGGCGCCGGTATGGGAGGCGGCCGCCTGGGCGCCGGCGCTGGTCCGGCCCGATTTGATGATCAGCACCGGGGTGGGTCGGTGGCCGGAGGTGATCTCCTTGACCGCCTCGATAAACTCCTGTCCCTTGCGGAGCTCCTCGAGGTAGAGGATGATAACCGCCGTGTTGAGGTCGTCGTGGAGGTACAGGAGCAAATCCAGCTCATCGACGTCCGCCTTGTTGCCGATGGAAATGAACTTCGAGAAACCGAAATTCCGGTCCGCGGCAAAATCCAGCACGGCGGCGCAGAGCGCCCCGCTCTGGGAGATGAACGATATGTTCCCGCAGATGGGCATCCGCTTGGAGAAACTCGCGTTCAAGCTGACGCCGGGAACAGGGTTGATGACGCCAAGACAGTTGGGGCCGACGAGGCGGACCCTGGCCTCTTTGCAGAGCGAGACGATCCGGTTTTCGATCTCCAGCCCCTCGCCGCCGACCTCGCGGAAACCGGCGGAGACGATCACGATCCCCTTGACCCCCTTTTCTATGGACTCCTCTACCGCCGCGGGGCAGGCCCGCGGCGGCAGGATGATGATGGAGAGATCGACATTGTCGGAGATCGCATTGATCGTGGGAAACGTTTTCACGCTCAGAATGGACTTGGCCTTGGGATTAACCGGATAAAGGGTTCCCTGGAAACCGCCCTGGAGAATGTTGGCAAAGATGTCATGCCCCACCTTGCCGGGGCTATTGGAGGCGCCGATGATGGCAACGGCTTCCGGGGAAAAAATTGCATCAAGACCTTTCATGGTTTTCCTTTCTTCTCTGTTTTACGGGCGCAGTGCGTTGATCTCAGAAAAAGTGCGCCCCTGCCGGACAGGAACGGCGATCGTTCCTCTGGAACCACTATTCTTGAAGGGTCCACCCTAACGGATCCTTAATGCATCCGGCGTCACCCGCCTTTATGGTGAAAACACTACTTCAACATTCTTATGAGGACGCATTATGTTGCAGACGTGTGCGGATTATCGGCCAGTGTTTCCCGGGTGTCAAGAAGAAGATGCCCATGCCCAATTCCCGCATACTTGGAAGGGGGGTCGCTCAGGACGGGGGACGCCCGGTCAGGTAATCGAGGCGCAGTTTTCTGAAGATGGCGGGGCCTTTCCTCCACTCGGGAAGGCGGAAATCTGTGACGATCCCGAGAAACCCGACGATGATGTGGAAAGTTGCCCCCCAGAGGACCTCTTCCCCGCCTTCGGAATCCCGATGGACCAGGCAGGGGTATTGAAGCGATCTGCGCCCTGTCGGACCAGGTGCATCGATCTGATAGCACCCGAAAATATTCTCCCGGTAGAAAGAAGAAAGGGGGATTTCCACGATCTTGTCCACCTCACGGTTCGGACGCAGCGTGCCGGGATTTTCCACGAAGCCGGCCAGCGGAAAAATCGTCCGCCGGAAGAGGGTCAGGCTGTAGGGGGGCAGAGGGCCGAGGAAGCGGACACGGGCAGGGGAAAGCCGTATCTCCTCCCAGGCTTCGCGAAGGGCGTTGGTCAGGAAAAGGGCGATGAACCGGAAGGAGGGCGCTTGTTGCTGAAGCGCGTATGCACGCGCCTTTCCGCTGAGAATGGGGAAAGGTCCGTGGATCAGCAGTGGTCTCAGAAGTCGGTCCAGAACCGGGTGAAGCATGCCCCCCGGAAGGCTCAGGTCACCGGGCTGAGGAACGAGGGAGGAGCGCTTGATCAACTGAAACACGAATTGCCCCTTCCCTCCGGGAGTGGATTCTCGAAAGAGAAGGGGAAGGAGTACCCCGGCCGCACGACGGTGGTGATCCGTCTTCCCTGAAAGGGTGAGCTTCCGGAAGGTTTCCTGGAAATCGCAGTGCCGGGTTCCCAGCTTTTCGATGACCCTGGCCGGGAACTCAGTACGGTCCGCGAACAGTCCGGGGTCGACGAAGGGTTCTGTCATCCATTTTCCTCTTGTTTGAGCATTTCAGCGATTCTCCGTTCATACCAGCACCCGCAGGGGAAGGGATCCAGGAAACCGCAATGCCCTCCGTAGGGTTGAATGGAAACATCGAGATATCGGTTCTGCGGCAGATGGCGAAAATCCTCCACGGGAACGACGGGATCATCCGCGGAGGCGATGATCGTGACCGGCATGGCGAGAGAGGCAAGGGCGTTTCCCGTCAGCGTATAACGACTGAAATATTCGCGATAATTTCCGAATTCCGTATACCAGGGCATGATGGCCTCGGTCAACGCCATGCAGGTTTTATGATGAAGGATCTCTTCAAAGTGGTAGAGCTTCGGGAAACAGCTTTGTTTGCGCCGGAGAGACCTCTTCCACTTGGCCAGAAAATAGATGCGGTAAATGGGGAAGCTTTCATCGATGGCCAATGTGGATTGATAGGGATCGAGAGCGGGGCTGATGGAGAAGGCCCGTCTGAGGTTTGGTATCGGAGAGTCGGATTGGCGAAGCGCAATCCGGAGCACGAAATTTCCTCCCAGTGAAAAACCGATGAGATAACAGGGGCGATCCGGCAGAAGCCGGGCGATGTTGCCGACCGCCTGAGCCGTCTCATCCGTCAAAGCGCCGTGAAAGAGTTCCCGGTTCAGATGATGGCTTCTTCCGTGGTCCCTCAGATTGAGGCGGAAGATGTCGTATCCCCGCCGGAAAAGAAAACGTCCTGTGGAGAGAACATAGGTGGAATCGGAGCTTCCTTCCCATCCGTGAATCAGGATGATCAGACCCCGCGGCGACCGCACCGGTTGCCGGGAATGATAGCCCAAAAGACGGCCGCCGTTGCCGGCGTCTGTGATGACCTCCCGTGCGACGTCGGCCATCTCGTTTTTTCCCGCCGCCCTGAGTCTCAGACTCCCGAAGATCGTCTGCATGTGGGGGCTTCTGGCCCAAAAGGCGGGAAGAAAAGGTTTAACAACCATGTTCGCTCCCATGACGGATGCACAAAAGCCCGGTCTTTAGACCGGGCCTTTGCATTCATTGGTGGCGGTGCAGGGAATTGAACCCCGGACACTACGGATATGAGCCGTATGCTCTAACCGGCTGAGCTACACCGCCTGATCAATCAGAGCGCCTCACAAGGCGGTATAAACGCATTTCAGCCTGTGGGGGCCTTTGCTTTCATCAAGGCGCGCACCCATATAACAGATTTATTCAATTGTCAACCCCTTCTATTCGCCGCTCAGCTTGTAGGCGACGATCACGCTTCTGTCCTTGATGGCGCCGCCCACGGTGAGGACCAGGGCGAGGACCACCTCGTTTTCCCCATCGTTGTCGATATCCTTGAACTGGTAATCCGCAACGTAGCCGTTAATTTTTTTTGTCCGCCAGTTCTCCACCATTCCCGCGCCGTCCCATTCCAGATCATAAACCTCCGCGGAGGTGAACAGTTTGACTCGCTGAAACGTCCGACCGGATGCGGATAAGTTTTTCACGATGATGATCTCCCGCTTTCCGTCCTTGTTTGTATCGTAGGTCAGAATCCTCAGATTGATATAGTTATAAGGGTCATCGGAGTTTACATTTGAGCCCTTCATGCTTTCGATGATGGTGTTGCTTCCGCCGAAGACATCCTCGCTCTTCCAGATGAATTCGTCGCTGCCGCCGAGCACGGCAACCCTGGAAAGGGGTTTGTCCGTCTGCTCATAGACGCAGATGTAATCGTAGTCGTTCAAGGTGACAATCCTCTCGGCGCCGCCTGAACCGAGTTTGTCCAGGGTCAGGCCGTAAACGGAGAGGCCCTGCGGGATTCTCATTTTCGTTCCTTCCCGGTATTCGCCGTTCTGATATACGATTTCGTATATCGGGGGTTCAAAGGGCTTGTCCAGGCCCCTTCGCTGACCCAGAAGGAGGGGAGGGCCCGAGGGATTGTCGATCACCCTCATGAAAAAAGGGAGATCGGAGGCGATCGTCACGAACTTCCCGTTCCGGAATTCCAGGATGAAAGAATCGACCTGCTGGCCGTTGTAGCTTGAGACAATGATCTCCTTGATGCCGTTCGCATTGATGTCGGCGACGTCAAGACTGACATAATTGTCATAAGATTTTCCGGGGATCTGCTGAATCAGCTTGAATTCATTTCCTTTTTTCTGGTAGATGAAAACATTGTGCGGATCGATCATGACGGTTTCGTTGAGTCCGTCCCCGTTGACATCGCCAATGTCCATCCCTCTGAATTCATTTGAAAACTGCTGACTCTTCCAGAAGGTTTTCCGATTGAGCGGCTGTGCGGCGTTGATAAAGTCGGGATTGATGGACGAGGTATAGGTGCCTTTCCGACCGCCTCTCATTCCGGATATGATCTCCGCTTCCCGAGTGGCCTGGGAGGAAGGCTGGCGGGAAACAATGATCTCCTTCGGGGCCGACGGGGATTCACTCGCCTGGGGGAGTCCGCCGAGGATATGGGTATCGATCCGCTGGGCAAAGTCATTGATCTTCGGAATGACCTCGTCCATGGTCGGGCATTGGGCGAAGAGGTTGACGGCCGTCTTGGAGGCGGCAATATCGACCAGTTTGCCGTCGATGCTCAGACTATTGCCGATCTTTGTGATGCTGCCCCAGACGACGAAGTCCGCATTGAGTTTCTTTCCCAGCGCATAGGCATCGGCCAACGCAAGCTCCCTGCCCGCGGTTTCCTGAAGGGCGGCAAGGACCGATTCTTTGCCGATGACATCGATCTTCTCGTTGACGGAGATCCGCGAAGCAAGCATGTCTTCGATTCCCTGGCGGACATAGTCGATATTTTCCGCGCTGTGGATGGAAAAGGGCAGAACGGCAACGGTGTTTCTATCCTTTGCCCACAGCGGCTGAACCGAAATGATCAGAAACAAGAGGCCTGCGACCCATCTGTATGAATTTCTCATTTTTTTATCCCCATTCCCCGGTCAGAATCAATACGAACCATTGACCGGTACCCTCTAACATTTCGCAACGAAGAATTCAACCTGGATTTGAACCCTTTTTCCCGGAACAACCGCAGGCAGGCATCCACCACCTCGGGAACATCGCCGGGCGTCTCTACGCTTTTCAATAGGGTAATAGACGACCCCCTGCCGATACTCGGTCCATCGAAGATGGTAGCGCGTCAATCCCAACGTGTGGTAAAGGTACATTCGTCGTTGCCATGGGCAGTCCCCTTTCGTGTCTTGTTGCCGAATAAGCACGAAAATACTGCCCTGGCTGCGATTTTTCAATTCCAACTTCGGCTGCGCGTCTCCGACGGGCCCATTGACACCCCATAGATCTTACCGCGATACGTCCGCCAAGTCGTGTAAAGAAATGCAATGTTTTCCACCAGAGGTCGATTATGGCCGCTCAGCCAAATGGACTTTCAACCATTGGTTGATAGGTTTCATCGTCTCCTGGATACCGCCCATATCACCAGGTGGGCCTTGCGGCGGTTGCCCCATCCCACCCCCTCTTCCTTCCGTCCCCCTGCCCATGCCGCCTGGCCTCCTTCCGCCACCCCGACCACCCCTGTCTCCCATGTCCTGCCGCGGCTGTTCGTCCTCTCCGGTCACAAGGCCGATTCCGATTATTTTCGGTTTGTTCACAGCGATGCCATGAGATGAATTCTCGTCCCTGATCAGGGGTACTCGGAGCTCATACACGATGGCGCCCTTTGTGTTTCCGACACGACACCGTATACCGTACGGAGAGGAATGGTCTGCCGAAACCATGCTGTGTTCATTTTTCCCTGGACGGGTGATTTCAATGTCCCCCTGGGACATTTCACTGAACGGATCAGGCCTGTCGGAGGGATCCATCCGTTTTGCGCCGTCTCTTCCCGATGCAGGCCGGCGCTCTAAACCCGGCCTCCTGTTTTGGATCGGAAGCGGAAAATGAACCCCGTAGATCTGCTCCTTACCTCCAGTTTCATCAAACCATACGGTCAATCCGGCCGTCAGGACCTGCCTTTGAATGGCCTGATTCCGGGTCGATAAACGCAGATAGAGCATCCTTTCATCGTTGAGAAGGCCGACGGTGATCTCCCCTTTGGCGACCGAATGGAGGGCGTTTTCCCATTCGGTGCCTTCGTCCAGGCCGTCGATGGTGACCTGGCGATCACACCATGTACTGTATAGTTCCTCCATACCGCATCCATTGAGAAATATTAATATAATCAACACAGAAGCCCTTAGGGCGGGGGAGGGGTTTGCGTCTTTCATTTCAGATTCCTTTCGCATCACGCCAAGTTCCGAGGGCGGCTCAAAATATCCTTTAGGACTGCCCTGACGGACAGATGCGCCTTTGATCGTCGTTTGTCCTCCAGGACAAGGCTGGCTCTCTTCAATAAAATTGACTTCCAGTTCTTGATCTGGTTGGGATGAACATCATAGAATTCCGTCAATTCGTTGAGACTTCTTTTCCCATTAATCCACTCGGAAACGATCCGCGCCTTAAACAGACCATCGTACGACTTGCGCTTCACTTTAAAATCCAGTTGAGCCGATGTCGAATGATTTTCCGAATCGAACATGTCTGATCTGACCTCCTTTAACAGGGCAGGCGTTTCATGAGATGTCTATACGCGGATGGCGTGTTCTGAGAGATATAACTTCCTTAATCTTTATGAAAACCATAGAGCCAATGAAGAGTAAAATAAAAATATTCTTAATCAGCTCGATCTTAAGGAAGAGATAGCATACTCCCACTAAAGGAAGCAGTAGAATCCTCACCACAGCCTTCATGAATTCGTTGGGCCTTATTTTATCCGCTACGGCTGGCGATACACGGTAATACCAGGCAACGAATGATCTACCTAGGGAATTCGGGATGAGAAAAGTATCCCTAAACGATCTCAGTATTGAAACATATGGGTGAAAATATGACCCAAAGGCGGCGGTTGCAATGAAACAGCCGCTCTCATCATCTTCATCAGTGACGCCCGACTCGACAGGTGACGAACTGCTGGTCGTCGTGCCGTCGCCCAACTGACCCCTGCTATTGTCTCCCCATGCCCATACGGTTCCGTCTGACTGAAGTGCCACGGTATGTCTTGCTCCTCCTGCAATCACAGTCCAACTCGTTGCGCTTCCTATCTTGGTGAGATCGTTTTTTTGCGTTGTTGTTCCATCACCAAGTTGCCCGTTATCGTTCTTTCCACATGTCCACAATGTCCCGTCGGACATGATTGCGATGGTGTGTGAATCCCCCGCTGCAACCACAGCCCAGCTTGACCCAGTGCCTACTTTTTTGGGAGAGTATATTTCTGTCGTTGAGCCGTCACCCAATTGGCCGTTGCTATTAAGTCCCCACGCCCATAGTGTCCCATCGGACCGGAGGGCTATGGTGTGCGCGTACCCTGTTGCGACAGCGCTCCAATTCACTGCGGTTCCGATTTGGATTGGAGACGATTTGTCCACTGTTGTGCCGTCGCCCAACTGGCCGTATAGGTTCCAGCCCCACGCCCACAGGGTACCGTCTGTCTTGATGGCCACAGTGTGGAATTGGCCTGCTGCAACGGCGCTCCAGTTCGTCGCCGTCCCTATCTGGATGGGCGAATATTGTTGTGTTGTCGTTCCATTTCCCAACTGGCCATAGCTATTACTCCCCCAGGCCCACAAGGTACCGTCTGTCTTGATGGCCACGGTGTGAGAGTCCCCCACTGATATTGTGCTCCAGTTTGTTGCAGTTCCTACTTGGGTTGGAGACGATTTGCTTACTGTCGTGCCGTCACCCAGCTGGCCTCCGCTGTTATTTCCCCACGCCCACAGTGTCCCATTCGATTTAATGGCTACAGTCTGAGGGGCGTATCCTCCCCTTACCGCATCCCAGCAGTCTGTCCCCGTTCCCACTTGAGTTGGAGACGATTTGTTTGTTGTTGTGCCATCACCCAGCTGGCCGCTGCTGTTATCTCCCCACGCCCACAATGACCCTTCTGTCTTTAGAAGCATTGTATGAAACGAGCCTGCAACAACTCTTCCACTCGCGGCTTCTGACATCGTAGTTAGAACGAATACCGCCAACAGCACTGCCGGCACCACCAAAGACCATTGCCTCTTCATAACTTCCTCCCTTTATTCTTGTTTTTGCATGCATCGATTACTTCCAGAGGAGATCCCTTATGTTCTACATCGCCCAGAGGTCCGTCTATTGCCTATACTGCACCGAATCGCTCCCAATGAGCAAAAGTAGATCCATGTCCGGCTTGATTATCACTACAACGATACATATAGCGCCACCCCCAACGTGGCCAGTTTCCGTTTTCGATGAGAGAGATACGCCCAATGGTTCTTCATCTGTATCCATGAGACAAGGTCGATGAGTGAAGCTCCCCGCAGCAAGTTGCGGAGAATCTGCGATCCTTAAGCGGAACATTCCTCCTCGTTTTCGCTCGCCTACCCCGCGGCAATCAGCGGGGAATGGGCTCGCTGACAGATTCAACGGTTCATCGCGGCCGCTACTGTACACTGTAACCGCGTCCCTCAAGACAGGCGGACATCGCCCGCCTGAAGCCGGCGACGTTCTTCTCGAACTGGGCGTCAAAGGTCCCGTCACGTTGATTATAATTCTCTTCCATCTGTCGGGCGGACTCCTGCCTTGCCGAATCGGATGCCGCACCGGCGACGGCCCCCAGGCCGGCGCCGACCAACGCCCCTCCCGCAGCGTGCCTCGGGCCGGCGACCAAGGCGCCCAGCACCGCGCCGGCTACGGCCAGGGCGGTGGTATCATACCCGGGTGGCGGCATCGGCACGACCCTGACGCGCTGCTCAAGGGACACGGGCAGCTGACTCGGATCAAAACGGGTCTGCTGCACGGCCCAGTTGTAACATTCGTAATGGTCGCGCGACTGCTGCTCCGTGCTCTGACCCGCTTTCGGATAAAAATAGACCTGTGTCGAAGGCACTCCAGATCTTTTCCCTGAATTGCCGGACTGACCCTGTGCGACCACCTGACGCGACAAAGGACAGCAGGCGGTCCACGACAGGAGAATCCAGACAATGAAAGCGCAAAGGCAGATCTCGGAAGTCCGCCGGCCAGACCCCTGTGTTGTCGCTTCGTCATTTGACGGGATCATTCTCATTCCACTTTCCAAAGGCATCCCCCGATCCGCAACGCGGGGGAGGGATCATGTCGATGTCCTCCCACTCCGGAGGAAGGGGGGGCGGAAACCGGCCGCCGCACCCCTGTGGCATGGGAAATGGATCACACCAGCACCTTGGGGGCGGACAGTGGCATCTGGCCATCTTAACGCCCTCGGGCCGATCCGGTATCAGGACGAGCTTGCCCCACTCCTCCCTGCATGTGCCCTTGATCGTCTCCCCCCATGGGGTTGTGAGCTGGGAGGCGCTTCCGGCCGTCTTGTCCTTACAGGCGCTATAGGCCTCCGGTGGAGGGCCAACCGGCGGATGACCATGGCCTTTAAAATCCGCCCCACTGGGGCGCAGACCGTCCCGTTCACAGGGGCTTCCCGGATCCTGGGAACCCTGCGTCTGCCCGTAGGCGAGGTTGAATATGAGCAGCAGAAGCACCGCTATGGAAACGATTAACGCCGCCACATCCTTCAATATGTTTGTCTTCATTTTCTTTCCTCCAAGAAAATTTCTCGACTCCGGCCCGGTGCTCCGTGGGTTGTGATGTTCAATACGCCCACCAGATGACAGATTGCTGCGGGGAATCATGAAAAGAATGTAATGTTCCAGATCGACGCAAAAAACGCGGACAAGCGGTTTTCCGTCTTGATCCGGACAGGCAGGCCCCGGGTTGTGACCCTCCGGCGGGATTGAAAAACGAAGGTCCGGAAGATCGAACAACTGCGGAAGAGGGCATCCATTTGGCATATGAACGTTTCCACCCAGATCAGGGATTGATAAAGGCTGTGTGTTGGCTGGATTTATGGGAGACTTCGCGGCAATGACAGGGTAAAGGAGATCAGGTTGCCGGAATCGGCATTGAGGCAAAGGGCGCCCTTGTGCGCATGGACGATTTCCCGGGCGAGGCTCAGGCCGAGACCGGACCCCGGGACGGCATGACTGCGCGATTTGTCGACCCGATAGAAACGATGGAATATCTTCTCACGGTCGGCCTCCGGGATCGGGGTGCCGGTATTGGAGATCGTAAAGAGCACCCTGTCGCCACGCACATCGAGCTGGAATCGAATCAGGCCGCCGTCGGTATTGTACTTGACGGCATTGGACGTGAGATTCTGGATCACCTGCTTGAAGAGATCCGGATCGGCCTGCACCGTGACTCGTGGGGCGATCTGCCGCTCCAGACGCAGTTTCGGTGCGACAGCGCCGACGTCCTCAATGGCCGATTCAATCACGGCGCTGATATCCAGTGGTTCCGGATTCAGCGTCAATTGGCCCGCATCGGCATGGGCAAGGATCAGGAGTTTCTGCACGATGGCCTTCAGCCTCTGAACCTCTTCGATAAGCGTACCATAGAAACGCTGTTCATCCGAACCGGTGGCCGCGTGTTGCACGGCATCATCCAGCACCCCCTGAAGGATCGTCAGCGGGGTCTTCAGTTCATGGGCGGCGTCGGCGCTGAATCGCACCGCCTGCTTGAAACTCTTTTCGAGACGGTCCAGCATGCTGTTGATCACATCCACCAGCCTGGAGAACTCGGCATCTGATCCGGCCGCAGGGGGGATCCGCCGGTCAAGGCCCTGTGCCGTAATGGATTCCGCGGTCCGGGTGATCAGCACGATGGGGCTGAGTGCCCGGTAGGTGATCAGCCACCCCCCCGCGGCAAGCAGAAGAAGCGCTATCGGCACGGTGATTAAAAATGTCCTTTTGAAGCGGGCGGCATCGGCATAAAAACCCGCCATCTCCATGCCGAGCAGGATCGTGACATATTGGTTTCCCATGATCCCGATTCGCCATACCCCCTGATCGGTCTTCAGGGTCTTGAAGAAAGGCTGTTTTATCCGGGTCGGCAACAGTGGAAACGGCGGCATGTCCGGGGGGATAATCCCTGCAAACGGGGTGCCCCCCGGTCGATCGAGGAGGTGGCCGAAACGGGGTGGCTCCGGAGGTTTTATCTTTTCGCCCGAGGCGCCCCGTCCGGTTGGGACGGCCGCATCGGCACTGTCAGGGGGCCTTCTGATCTTTGAATGGAAAGGTTGCCCATTCTCCGGGAAGTTATCAGGAAGCGGCGGCAGTGCGTCCATCTTTCGATTATACTCGGGGAAGATGTCCTCGGAAATCCCCCCGGGCCAGTGCGGGGATCGGTATAGAACCTCATTGCTCGCGTCCTTGACCTGAAGGATGATATCTTTCCATCGTTCATCCCCGTAGATGAACCGGAGCGACTTATCCAGTTCGACCCAATGCCTCCTGGGCAACCAAACGTGCAACGGCCCCTCTCCCAACGTGTGGATCTCCCGATCGATCCTGTCGAGGCTGACGTCATGGATCACATCGAGGAAATATAGGCCAAAGACGATGAGAACAGAACCCGATATCAGAATGGAAAGCAGGACAATCTTGATTCGAAACAATGCCATTTACTCCTTACCGGGCTTATTGAACCGGTATCCGACACCCCTGACCGTTTCGATGCGTTGGTGATGGGTATCCACATCCATTTTGCTCCGAAGCCGGCGTATATAAACATCCACCACATTGGTCTGCGGGTCGTAGCAATAGCCCCAGACATGTTCCAGAATCTGCGTCCTGGTATAGACCCGCCCGGGAGTGCGCATCAGCAGTGCCAGCAGGTTGAATTCGCGGGCCGTAAGCTCGACGATCCCCTTGTCCATCTTGATTTCACGGGTGATCAGGTTAACCACCAAGTCGC
>Ga0172375_10008894_pt1 | contig 13379 bp, 11 predicted proteins | sample LakKiv1m_FD_114537 | JGI IMG/M metagenome (GOLD analysis project Ga0172375, IMG submission 114537) | Freshwater microbial communities from Kabuno Bay, South-Kivu, Congo - kab_092012_11.1m | ecosystem: Environmental > Aquatic > Freshwater > Lake | place: Democratic Republic of the Congo...
GGGGCCGGAGCACCGGGATACTGCCGCTAGCCTGGATAACCTGGCAGGGCTACTTCGCACTAAAGGCGACTACGACGGTGCAGAGCCGATTTGCCGTCGAGCGCTGCAGATACGAGAAAAAGTTCTGGGGCCGGAGCACCCGGATACTGCCACTAGCCTAAATAATCTGGCAGGGCTACTTCACACTAAAGGCGACTACGACGGTGCAGAGCCGCTGTATCGGCGGGCGTTGCAGATACAAGAAAAAGTGCTGGGGCTGGAGCATCCGGAAACCGCAAAGATTCTGGGTAATCTGGCAGCGCTGCTTCATGTTACAGGAGAATATGGACAGGCAGAACTGCTGTACAGAAGAGCGTTGCAGATACTAGAGAAGGTGTTGGGGTCTGAGCACATAGATACTGCTATAGCCCTGAACAACTTGGCATCTCTACTTAAAGTACAAGGCGATCTCGATGGAGCTGAACCCCTTTCCAGAAGGGCGCTACAGATAACAGAAAAAGTGCTGGGACCTGAGCACCCGGATACTGCCACTAGCCTAAATAATCTGGCAGGGCTGCTATACGATAAGGAAGAGTATGACAAGGCTGAGCCGCTGTGCCTCAGGGGTTTGCAGATCAGAGAGAAGGTGATAGGTCCGGAGCATCCGAATACGGCAAAAAGCATGCTCACCCTGGCATCTCTACTTAAAGTACAAGGCGATCTCGATGGAGCTGAGCCCCTTTCCAGAAGGGCGCTACAGATAACAGAAAAAGTGCTGGGACCTGAGCACCCGGATACTGCACATAGTCTGCACAATTTGGCTGGTTTGCTACATGATAAGGGAGACTATGAGAGGGCAGAACCGCTATGCCTTCGAGGTTTGCTGATAAGAGAGAAGGTGTTGGGGGCAGAGCACATAGATACCGCTGCAAGTCTGCACGATTTGGCAGTACTGCTTGATAATAAAGGTGATTATGAAAAAGCAGAACCACTATACCGCAGGGCGCTGCAGATAACAGAAAAAGTACTAGGTCCAGAGCACCCGCATATTGCTTCAAACCTGCTTGGCCTAGCAAGGTTGCTATACAGAAGAGGTGACATTGCGAAGTCCGAACCGCTCTACCGAAAGGTTCTGCAGATAAGAGAGAAGGCTCTAGGGCCGGAGCATCCGGATACTGTTGAAAGCCTCAACGGTCTAGCAGCGTTGCTTGAATTTATAGGCGAATATGGAGAGGCAGAACTTCTGTTGCGAAGGGTTCTGCAGATACGAGAAAAAGTGCTGGGGCCAGAGCACCCGAATACTGCAGAAAGTCTCAACAGCCTAGCAGGGTTGCTTAATCATAAAGGCTTCTTCGGGAAAGAACTGCTGCATAGAAGAGCTTTGCAAATAAATGAAAAAGTCTTGGGGCTGGAGCACGAGAGTACTGCAGAAAGCCTCAACAATCTTGGAATGCTGCTATATGTTAAAGGCAATGATGAAGAGGCAAAGTCATTATTCAAGAGGGCATTGCAAATAAGAGAAAAAGTCCTGGGGTTGGAGCACGAGAGTACTGCTGAAAGTCTCAACAATCTTGGATTGCTGCTATATTCCACAAGAGACTATAAGAGTGCAGAATTAATGTTCGAAAGGGCGCTACAAATCAGAGAAAAGGTTCTAGGTTTTGAGCACCCGGCTACCATAAAAAGCTTGTCTAATCTAGGATTGCTTCTTTATGCAACAGGCAACTATGCTGAGGCAGAGTCGATGCGCCATAGGGCACTACAGATGACAGAGAAGGTGCTGGGACCGGAGCACCCGGATACTGCCTATTGCCTTGCGAATCTCGCATTTTCATTAAGCCATAAAGGTGACTTAATGGAAGCAGAAACTCTTTTTAGAAGAGCTCTACAAATTTATAAAAATTCTCTTGGCATAGACCACCCAATTACCAGTAACGTTCTTACTAAACTCGATGATCTGCTTAAACAAAGGGGAGAACATATAGAGGATATACAAATTGATATCCCTTCACCACATAGACGTGCGAATCCAAATCAAGCAGCTCAATTAAATATTAAATATCAAGAGGAATTAAAGCGCTGGAAAGCTCTTCCATGGTGGAAGCGCATAAAGGTTAAAAAGCCAGAACCTCCTAAATAAATTTAAAAAAATTAATTTAGAGAATGCAGAAGTCATGATAGATAATTTGATAAGGCTGTTAATCTTTGAAATAATCTTTTTATTATCTTGAGGATTTTATGACTTCATATGCCGCTGACCTTATCCGTCCCCTTAATACTGCTGAAAACCAATTTCTTCAAATATTACTCTCTCGCTTTTCACTTAAAAGGAGGCCGGAAGGAGCACTTTTAGAACTGCATTTTGATGATACCTCCCCGGCGATTTGGACCAAACAGGCAAAAGACGACATTAAGTCAAAAAACAGGGATTTCAAACGCAAATGTAAGCGTTACCAGGCACAACTTGATTCCTTTCTTCTCAACCATTACACTGACAGCTTTGAATACAACGATCCTCTCTTTCCGGACATCTGTCAAAACCATGGCCGGAATATGAATACAGGAGCTTTCACAACTATATGAAATTTGGCAAAAAGCCCAATGCACATCTACTTTCATTTATTTCTGGGTTTGATCCGGCAGATCTGCCCCCGCCCTTGTGCCACTACCAAGCAATTATAAGTAATCCTAAAAATATAAAGCCTAAACTTTTTGAGCTTGCAAAATACTTAAAGTAGCATTTTAAATAAATCATTTTCTAATTCTTCTCATTGGAAAATAACTTTTGTCCTACCTATGAGAATTTTTCTAAGCTACGGTCGTGATGAGCATGTCGAACTTGCCAGACGCCTTTATGCCGATTTGAAGTCTCGCAGGCATGAGGTGTGGTTTGATGAAAATTGCCTCAAGCCCGGCTTTGATTGGGAATCTCATATCGAGAGGGGATTAGATTGGGTATCAGAGGATCCAAAACGGAGTCGTGTAATATTATTGATGACTCCTCACGCGGTTCACCGGCCAAGCGGTTACTGCCTTAATGAAATCGCACGGGCTATTTATCGCTCAGTAGATATTATCCCGGTCATGGTTGTTTGGTGCGAGGCGCCCCTTTCCATATGCCGGATTCAATGGCTGGATATGCGCGATTGCATCCCTGTGGAGGAAAAGCCGGAGCGATATGAGGTTAATCGTGATCGTCTTATAGAAGCACTCGAGCAGGGAAAACTTGACTATGAGGGAAATCAATCAAAACTTCTGAGCCAGCTAAAACCGCTTGAGTTTTCTGCCGAGATTGCAAAACATGTGTGCAAATTCGTTGGCCGTCAGTGGATTTTCGACAGAATTGACAATTGGCTGAACAATCCAAATGCATCTCGCGTATTCTGGATTACCGGTTCACCAGGCGTCGGCAAGTCTGCCATTGCAGCATATCTGTGTCACAAACGCAGAGAGGTGGCGGCATTTCATCTCTGTAGCCAAGGTCATGACGACAAATCAGACCCTCAACGTTGTGTCCTTTCAATTGCCTATCAATTAAGCACACAACTCCATGATTATCACGAACGACTTGTTTATTTGGCTGATGATTTGAATAAATCGGCTGCTACATTATTCAACAATCTTATTGTGGAGCCGTTCTCTTCTAATTACGCTCCGCCAGACCGTATTATCCTAATAGTTATAGATGCTTTGGATGAAGCCACTCGATATGGCCAAAATAAATTGGCTGAATTTATTGCCAGAGAATTCCCATTAACTCCATCCTGGATGCGCCTCTTTATTACCAGCCGTCCTGATCCAGAGGTGACGCTATACCTGCAGGGACTTTCTCCCTATGAGCTAAGCACTGATACGCCGGAAAACCTTGAGGACCTTAGAACGTATGTTTGCAACAGAATCCTTCAGCTGTTTCCTAATCAAAATATAAGCAACAATATTACCGAAAAACTCTTAAAGAAAAGCGATGGTCTTTTTTTATATATTGATCAAGTATTTGAGGATATTAAAGAGGGTCGTTTATCCCTTGAGCATATTGATCAATTTCCCCAGGGATTGGGAGGTGTTTATTATCAATACTTCAAAAGACAATTTGAAGATACTTTATACAAAAATTTACAGAGACCCCTTTTGGAAATGGTTAGTGCGGCTAAAGGCCCTTTACCACTAAACCTTGCTCAAAAAGCTTTGGGTTGGGATGATTACACCTGTCAAGAAGTTATCAATTCTGTAGGCTCCTTCTATCCCCTCACCGAAGGTTTTATACAGCCATTTCACCGCTCTATAACGGACTGGTTAACGGACCCTAAAAAGTCTGGAGAATATTTTGTAAACTTCAAAGAAGGACAAAAACGTCTTGCCGATGTCTGTTGGCAGGAGTTCAAAACAAGTGTCTCCAATATGTCTTTATATTCTATTTCCTATTTACCCCTGCATCTCTTAGACTTAAATCGCTGGGAAAACTTGCTCGAACTAGTCACTTCTCCTGAATTGGGGCTAATCAAACGCTGGGTTGGCGGCAGTGATACCAATAACGGTTTATATTGCCTAACTGAGTTAACAGAGCATTTGCAGATCGAAAATAAAAACTCTGTAACGGCAGCCGGTCTGGCAACGCAGATTGCAAGAATTTATAGCCTCTGGGCAGAATATGATAAGGCTCAGCATTGGCTTAATTTTGCACGGTCTCAAACATCTTACTGGAAGGGCCGCCGGGTGCATGCTGTTACTCTTCACGAACAGGCATCGTTAAATCTTTATCAATGGAATTTTAAAAAAGCTCTACGATTGTATAAAAGGGCTCTTCATATATGCCTGTGGGGAATACCTGTTTATCACGATGAAGCAGCCGCTAATTTGATTGGTCTTGCTACAGCTTCGCAGACTAAATACGAATTTTTAAACGCTATCCGCTTTGCCTCTAAGGCAATAAAAAAGGCTGGTAAAGCTGGGGACATTCATCACTTGATAGCAGGAGAGCGCCTCTTGGGTTCTGCATGCCGATCATTGGGAAAATATGATGAGGCCGACTTACATATAAACGCTGCTATCATTTTATGCGAAAAATATGGAGCGAAGATAGAAAGCGCAAGGCTTCTGCTGCTAAAAGGATGGCTTCTTTATGAACAGTCTACGCTTGAGGGGAAATTATCATGTGAAGGAAAAGAATATTTTGAGCAAGCCGTGGTAGAGGCACAATGCATTCATGATTTATACTGTCTCATAGAATCAAAAATGAGCCTTGGCTGGTGCGCCTTAGCTGCAAAGGACACAGCCGAAGCGGAAAATATATTTAAACCTCTACTTGACGTTTTACCGGAAGGAAGGCATCCAGAATTACGGGCTGGGCTTTTTTTGGGTAGGGCTGCCTTAAGTCATCAAAGCGGTGATTATCAAAACGCAGCAGCCTCGTATCAGGATGTTATTAATTTCTGCCGCGAAAACAACATACGAACATGGCAGTATAAGGCTATGGTGGGGTTAGGAGCGGTTCAATGGCATAGCGGCGAATGTGCTATAGCACAGGAACTGTGGGAAAATGCTTTAAATCTCGCTGCAAAAACGTCTAAGGCAAAAAGAGCATTAACAGAAATAAGCATCAATTTATGTAAAACTGATCCGTCAGTAACCCCAAGCTAATATCAGTTGTATTTTATCTTCCACCGTTATCCTGGCAAGATGATCGAGGAGACCCGCTGGCAAAGAAATCGTTATAGAATTGCTTCCTCTCTTGTTCTTTTTTGTTATGATAAATTTTAATTCCAAAACCAATGATACAGCTTATAACAATAACGATAGCAATAATTATTATTGTAACCATTGTGATGCTTCTTTCTCCTTAATTTTTTATATTTAATGCTTAAGATAAAGGATTATTAGGCTCAACACCCTCATTCTTCAGAACCCATTTACAAATTTTTACTACAGGATACAACCCTTTCCTTACGATTTTTTTTAAGAATGCATATTCATAAATATAGTAGGCAACCCTTGGGCTACATCTATAATATAGAGAGACAAATGCTCTTCCATACTTGTTCAAAAGCAAGTATTTATCTCTGATTTCTTTTAGGATTTCAACTTCTTGAGATAAAGGACAGCCATAAGCTGCAGTTGCAATAAAACATCCACTACTACTCCTACCCACGCCTTGTATTGAAGGAAAGGCTGAACGTCCGCCGTTGTCCATAGCGGAGAATGACGGCGAGCCGCTTCTATATCCCTTCTGTTCTATCGAGGAACTTGCTGCAGAAGAAGGAGAACTGCTTCTAAAAACATTTTCTCCACCATTGTCCATATGGGAAGAAGAGGGTGCGCCGCTACAGAAAATTTTTTCTCTTAGTTCGGGGTGTTGCATTAAAATCTTCTGCAGATTCGGATTCCTGCGAAGTATGTCATTAATTATTTCTTCTCGAGTTTTCTGGTCTGAAGACATTGTCTTATGCCTCCTTTTTTAATAAGAATATATATAACTATTTAGTATTATCAATATTCTTTACCACCGTATTTCTAATCACTTCTATCCCAACCTGTACCAGCAGCTCCGGAATTTTGCGCACTGCCTGCCGGTCCCATTTCTTTACCTCTTCGCTCAACGCTGACCAGGGTATTATATAGGGGCTTATCTTATTTACAGTATCTTTCTTGCTGCCAAATTTCCACCCGCTTTGAAGCCGCTCCACCACCCAGCGGCCATGCTCCATCTCCGCCAGTATTTCTATTTCATCTGGAGTGAATTCAATTGGCTTAATTGGCCGACCTTTGACTTCCTGCACCGCGTAGCCGAGCTGCCGCAGCTTTTCAAAAACATGGTCTGCCTGCTGCCGGTTTGAGTTTTTAAAATCGTCTCTCAATTTATCCCAGTTGGCCATGGCAGGGTCCTGGCTGTAGCCTTCTGCGGTGCGCTCAAGGCGGTAATTTTCATGAATGGTGCGGGCGATAGTTTCCCGCACATCCTGATTGAGCCCTGTTACAGCAGAACCAATGAAAGCCCTGAGCGTCATTTGGTCAGGCGGGAGTATGATAAGATTTCGTGAAGCAGCCCAGTCAGAATCCGCAGCCAGCTTGGCAGCCTCATCCCCGCTTCCTTCCACAACAGCTAACTGCGCGCCAAACGCAAGTGCCATACGGTATTCAAAAGCCGATATGGTTCCTCCGCCCATTCCAATAAGCTTGACTTGATCCGGGCGGATGCCAGCAGCAATAATGTCAATCCAGTACTGCAGCGGCTCATAGGCGCTGAAGCCTTCTCCATTGGTATGGCGTATTTCACAATACCGTTTATCCTCAACAGCTTTCGGGGTCATCTGTTTGGGCAGGTAACCGATGGTGAAGATATTTTTCGGAAACGCCTCCTGGATGTCTCCTACAAATCCGCTTACCCCTGATGTAGTGCCGCCAGATATAATAGTGCCGGTAAAGTTTTCAAATGCCTTTATGAGGAGCTTCTCATACAGCGCATCTGCTTGAGGAGCATTGTGGTTACATTCCCCGGCAACAATAACTGTCGGCAGCTTGATGGGTGTATTTGCGTCTAAAACAAGCCGGCGTATGTTTTCCACTGCCTCTGATGTCTGGAATTTTGCAGCCCTGCCCAGCATGAGAAGTTGACACGCCCATTCATATCCGGGAATCTGCTCTTTTACGACGGCAAATTTTTCAAGAAATCGCAGCGTGGTTTCGATCATCCAATCATGTACGCTGCAATCTATTGCCTTTGCATACGCTGAGAGGCTTTCATAGGGCTTGTTCGTAAGCAGCAGAAAGTTTCCCATGTTAAAATATACCCAGGGGATGTTGACGCCCACATCGGCATGGTCGCGACAACGCCTGAGCACAGTATCAATTGTTGCGGTGAGCAGATTTACCAGCGAGGCATCCTTCCGCTCCACAATCTCATACATCAGGTAATTTTGCAGCGGATACGGATCAGCGGGGTCACGCTCACAGGCCCTTTTATAGATAGCTTTTGCCTTTTGATCGTCAATATCCTTCCAGGTACTGGCTAATGTGGCGAGGGCATCGGGATCATCTGCTGCTTCAAGATATTGCTGCCCTGATAGATATGCAGCTTCAAAGCCCGGCTCATCGCCATACAGTTTACACAGGGCAAAGCCAAGGTTTCTGAGTATCGGCTTATGTCCTGTGTCCTTGTACGGTGCCAGCACATCCACAGCCTTACTCCAGTCCCCAATGGTGATAGCCAGCGTGCCGATGCGCTGCACGAGATCTAAATTTTCTTTTTCATACATGAGAACCAACTCCAGAATATTTATTTCATCCTTTATTTGTTCAGGAGTCATGTAAGTCCCATAACTGGTAGAATAGGTCTGCAACCGATCCTTTATTCTAGAGAACACCCGGTCTGCTTCTTCAAGCATAGCCGCTACCCCTGCAAGTTCGCGGCTCCAGGAGGCAGGGATGCCGAAAGCGCTTTTGTATGTGCGGTCATGGGTAAACACTGCCCAGGCATGCTCCAGAATGGTGCGCACCTGTATTTCCGCTTTCATTGGAATGCGATTTTGCTCATCAGGAAAGACTTCATGGGGCAGTTCAATATCTGCCATATCAGCAGGGAATGCGCCGCGCTTAAACTGAACTATGTAATGGACTGAGCGATATCCGAACTCTGAGGGCTTAAGCCGCTGCGTAATATCAACCGAGTTCTCCCAGTCAATCTCAAAGTGCATTTCAATAAACTGGCAGACGGGTCTTATTTCCTCTGCCATAAACGTTACGATGCGGGCTCCGCACAGATCGGTGAAGTTTCTCAGCGGGTCATGATGGGTATCCTTTTTGCGCTGAATTTTTTCCGCAAAACTGCCTATGGTTTTAGGCCGTGATTGCACGATGGCAAAGGGCGCATATTTTTTGACTGCCTGCTCAAGAACCTGCTGCAGCACGGAAGCATAGAGTTCATATCGAGAATGCACCTTTATGTATTCTTCAATTTGCTTTTTGATCTGCTCCGTGTCCATAAGTGAATTTTCCTTTTCTCTGTATCTCGTTTTATATAAAGCGATTTATCAATACCATTCCGCTGCCAGCATTAGCCGCAGCCATTCCCGATGCTCACTTTCAAGGAGTTGTTCAACATTCCACAAGGTAAGCAGTATTTCCTTTTTGTCTTGGGACCTCTTCAGGGTTTCATCAAACTGTTGCAGCAAAAAATGGCGTGCCCGATACAGGCTGGCGTTGCGTGCAAATTCATTGGCAGTGCTCACCGTGCGGAAGGTCGCGCCCAAAAGGGGAAGAAATGCGGCAAGCACTATGAAAACAACACTCACCACATGTAACTCTGGTATTGATTGAAAGAAGATGTTTATTAAAAAATGAATGAGAGCTGTGCAGACACTGGCAAAGAAACAAGCGGCAGGTATTTTTCCTAAATATCGGTTGATCTGCCCAAATCGCTGAAACCTCCGCTCGAAAAAATCACTTTGCACATTTACACGCTTGTCTCTGTAGTAACTTATAAGTGGCTCAAGTTCTTTCTGTTCCAGTGAACATATCTTTGGGGGTGTTGGTCCCTTTATATCATATTCTTCCACCCAAAGTTTCAGGGAATTGTAAGTTATATTCTTTATAGTTTCAATTTTACTTCTGAGGATTATTCGCCAATTTTCAGATTGCGGATCTTTGTCACACCAGGTATTCGAATCTATTAGAAAACTAAACTTGAGCAGACGGCAGCGTTCTGCCATATGACGATACAAAAGCCAATTGGGATGACGCGCTTGGCTTATACCGATACCAACAGCAATCAGGGCAAAAAGTGCAAAAGCTATTTCGACCCACAGCGGCCAGGTACCCAGAAATAGCCCTGAAAGCTGGATGATAGCAAATAATACTGCAACAGTACCACTTATGGCAGCAAGGATGGTGAGGAAGCGATGGTATTTCTGGTGGCGAACAGCTTTTTGGTCAGCTTCAATATACAAAGGATGTATAACATCTGCGCAGACTTTAACAGCTTCATGCAGAGGCTGCTCAGGCGGAAGATCGGTGTCGGACATGTCATGCTGAGAAGGTATTGGCGCACGAGACTCTGTTGAAGACTCTTGTTTTGTGTTTTCCCTTACCAGCTCATTGTTCATGGACCCCTCCGCAGTCAATTATATTTTTGTTGCAGTTAGGTTTTCTGCTGAATGGAGGATCTGAGATGATATATCTTTTTACAATGCCTGCATAGAAATCTCAAGTAAAAATAACCTGTTGGGGGTAAAAGGAGAAATGCTCAACTGTCTTTAGTGTAACCACCCAAAACAAAGATATCATCAAAGCCCGATCTTGATTTTAAATTCATCAATAATCCTTAAAAATGCTTCTGCATTACCCATGGCGTCATCAACAGGGTGATGGGTGTGATTGGTTTTTTTGAGTTGTTTAATATTTCTGAAGGTATCTCTTACAATCCCCTTGTGATGCACCCCGCTCACGACGCAGGCATCCCGGCAATTAAAATTGATATTTCATTTCGTGCAGATTCATGCCCGCCACAAGGCGGGGCTTTCTCGGCACACACCGGTAAAGTGATCCCAGATTTGTAGAACTGTGCCTGAAAGGATTCGTCTCATTGCTTTTGATTTACTGGTTTTGATTGAGAATCATTGCCTCCATAATCAAAAATAACCATATGCGAGCCAATGTTTTTTGTTTTCTCATATTCAATGAGAATTTGCTGAATTTTGTCAGTCTTCAAAGTGCTGTGCCTGAATCGCCATCCGCTTTTAATCAATTCTCCATTTTCCGCAAACAATTTCCAGAATCCCCATTTCTCAACATATTTGTATTCATTACAATGTTTTGTTTCGAGATGGGTATAGAATTTAATCACAATTTCCTGACGATGCTGGTATCCTTCAAAAATAATTACTGCACAAATACCCACAAGGATAATAGTAGTTTTTTTCATGGTCCCCTGTTTTCTTTAGGCCTGTTTTTTAATATCTACTTTTTTAGAAAAGGCAGAGGCTTTGCTGCTTTCTTTCCACGATCACATCAGATTGTTGCTATGAGTGAATCCCTTTTTAGATTGTATACGAAGTATTTTTTCACGATAAATGTTTACAAACTATCACTAAAATTTGTCTATCTAATAATAGAGGTTAATATAATATAGAGATTTATATTATTGTTACCCTGCCTTTGTTGATATAGTTTATGCGGTCGATTCTACTAAGGTAAAAAAGAGTGGTCAAATGAAATTTACATAAGTGTTTGCAATAGTAAATGGAAGCATGTAAATATAAGCAAAGAATTACTGACTTTTTTAGATTAAATCTCGATTTTGTTTATTAGGGAGAATATGATGAGTACTTTGGAAAAGGCTATTGCCATTGCCGTAGAAGCGCATAAAGGGCAGGTGGACAAAGCCGGTAAGCCCTTGATTCTACACCCCTTGCGGGTCATGTTACGCATGAGCGAGGAGACAGAAATGATCGCTGCAGTGATGCATGATGTCGTGGAAGATGGTGGCATTTCGTTTGACTATCTGCGCCAGGCAGGGTTTTCAGAAGCAATCATTGCGGTAATCGATTGTCTGACCAGAAGAGATAATGAATCATACGATAATTTTATCGAAAGAATCAGTCAAAACATATTGGCTCGAACTGTCAAATGTGCTGATCTTGAAGACAATATGAATATGTTACGCCTCAAAAAGTTGTCTGAAGATGATATAAAACGGCTGCAAAAATATCATCAAGCCTGGAACAGGCTGCAGGAAGTGGAGACTGCAAAGAAATAGGGCTATAGATTAAAATGGTTAAATTTCTGAGAATTATTAAACTCCTTATTCTTTCGGTATTTTTTATCTTTGCATTCATTACCTGGTCATATCATTTCCGCCTGATTGATCGAACTACGGCAGTATACGGAATTTTTATTGCTTTTGTCAGTTACGGTTTTGTAGAATTAATTGAAAGAATAATCATTGCCAGGAAAAACAGCAAAAGAAAAAACTGTAGCAGCCTGTGCTCTACACACAGGAGCGGAACTGGTTCATGCTGACAAACATTTTGATACTATAGCAAGGCACAGCAACCTACAAGTTGAAAGCTTTGTTCGCGCCATACGATAGCTCACGCAATAAAGGGGTAATGCATTCAGGGATACCGTGCATTCTTGAGTTTTGCGAAGATTAGCAATCAGGGCTATTTACCAATGTCTTTGTTTATGTTTAGAGGAATGTATCAGATTAAGTTCCACAGAGATGGGCATTGCATCACCCTTCCCGGAAATTTCTACGCGCGATTAAAGGGTCAGACTATTCACCTTTTTGCTGCCGACAACAAATTCCTGATACTGCATACTAAAAAAGATGCGCTTCTTAAAGAAAATGCCCCATTCATACAAACAGACAACCTCAGATATTTGGGAGCACGAAAATTATCTGAAAAAAGCAACAGGCTATATTTGTCAGAAAAAGTAAAACAACTATGCGGTTTGAACGCAGCAGAAGAGGTTATTATTTTAGGGTGGATAGACTGCATTGAAATTATGAGCCCCACACAATATAAAAAACTTATTGAGTCTTGCTCGATGATTGAAAGCTGAAACACAAACCTTTCGCCTTAGCACCTTCACTCTTCACCTTTGCTCATCCACCACAAACGGATTAAAACGCAGCGGCAGCTGGCATGACGGTCAGAAGGACACGTCCCAAGCACGCTTTCCTTTAAAAGGCCCGGATTTCTTTCCCTGTCTAAGGATTTTCTCATGCCGCGGGAATGGGGAAAGGAGCTTGAGGCCTTGCATGATCTTCTGGTTAATAGCACGTTGCGGGGCCTGTTCATATACGGCGGGCGCGGTATGGGAAAAACAACCTGTGCCCTTGCGCTGGGCAAGCAGCTAAAAGAACAGAAACGCTCTGTATTGCTCGCATGGCAGATTCGACCTGTCGGCTAAGTAAAGTCCTTTTGCAAGAAACAGACTGGTCATCACGTTTATTTTGGTTCAAGACCAAGGCCACTTTTAAATGTGTATACTCACAAATTTTGTGGCAGTTTTGTGGCGGTACCAGGAGAAAATAGTGGTTGATAGTGGAGCAGGTGTATGATAATGAAATATTGTAATAGTTTGTAATAACGAAGGAATTAGAAAAAGCGGTGGATTCTCAGTTAATTAGAATTTTGCCCAAAAAAATTCTTCGAATCCGCAGGTCGCCCGTTCGAGTCGGGCTGGGCGCGCCAGCGAATAATTAAGTCTTTTCGATATATTTTAAAAGGGTTAGACGGTTTATAAATGACTATCTAACCCCCTTTTTTATCCTCTCCGCGGTGTTGTTTTCCGGTTTATTTAAGATAGAATTTTCTGTTTGAGTTAGACTTTTTCAAATTAACTGACTTCATGAGCAGTCATAAAAGAGCGATTGAGGCATTATGGATATCCTGTTGTATTTA
>Ga0172375_10008896_pt1 | contig 13377 bp, 18 predicted proteins | sample LakKiv1m_FD_114537 | JGI IMG/M metagenome (GOLD analysis project Ga0172375, IMG submission 114537) | Freshwater microbial communities from Kabuno Bay, South-Kivu, Congo - kab_092012_11.1m | ecosystem: Environmental > Aquatic > Freshwater > Lake | place: Democratic Republic of the Congo...
CATAGAAATTTCTAAGTTTAGTAATGGGGAAACGAGAGTTTGGATTAAAGAAAAAATAGAGAAGAGTGTGGTAGTGGTGCAGTCGCTCTCGACTCCGACCAACGAGCATTTAATCGAGTTTTGTCTAATTTGTGACGGCCTCCGTCGGGGAGGGGCGACAGAAATAGTGGCGGTCATCCCCTGGATGGGCTACTCCAAGCAAGATAAGGTTTTCCGATCTGGAGAGCCACTGTCAGCCAAGGTGGTGGCGCAGGTTATCCAAGTGGCAAAGCCAGATAAAATAATAACGGTTGATTTGCATAATCGAGCAACCTTGGGGTTTTTCGATACTCCAATTGTTGAGCTATCGGCGAAGCCACTACTGGTGGGGTATTTTAAAAAACAATTGAGTCGCAAAAGTTCCGAACACTCGCTAGCGCAAGGTTCGGAACTAGAGGGCAACAGAGTTGTTGTGGTGGCGCCGGATGCGGGAGCGGTGAAGGCGAGCTCACAAGTTGCAATGGAGTTGGGACTACCCATTGTTTATATGGATAAAAAGAGGGATTTGGTGAGTGGAGAGGTAAAGATAGTCGGAATGAGCGGGAGTGTTGAGGATAAGACGGTACTAATGATTGATGATAATGTGTTCACCGGTTCAACTCTGAGAGAGACAGCGAAAGAGTTGAAGAAAGCGGGGGCTAGAGAGATCCATGTGGGATTAACGCATCACCTCTATGTCCCGGGAGTACAGGAAAAGTTGGAGGCGAGTGAGATTGATGAGATAATTGTCAGTGACACAGTGTCACGTGACACAGTGCAGGAAAGCCGGAAGTTAAAAGTGCTGAGTGTGGCGGAGATAATAGTTGACGAGATAAGATAAAATGATGAGAATATGAGTGACTATACTGGTGAAAGGGTGTTGTGTGAAGATTGTGGAAAGATTAGTCCAAAAGTTTTTTCTGATCAGGAATTAGCTAGGGCAGGATTAGAAGCTCATGGTGAAACTACCGGTCACGTGGTAATGGCTATTGTAGAAAATGCGGAATTAGATCAAATGTTGTTTGAGGCATACGCAGGTGGTTGTCATCCGAATATTGTAATAGCAGCTCTAGCGGGGATTGACTAGTTCAAATAAGTTTGGCATACTATACGGAGTTTCCCGTAAAGATTTACCATTTGATTAAATTTCTGTTTGAGGAGGTAGCATGATCGCAAAGAAAAAGATTGAGGAAAAAGTTGTGGCGCCAGTAGCAACAGCGCCGGAGGCGACAGTTGCGCCTGTAATTACTCCGCAAGTAACACCTGCACCAGTAGTAGCACCCAGACCACAATTTAGTCGACCAGCGTTTGTTCCCCGACCTAATAGCTTTAATGCGACCCCCAACCCAGCCGAGATTGAGACGGTGGGTGGATATCTAGACGATAGCAATGATGGGCATGGGGTGCTACGACCCCACTTTTCTCCCAGCGAAAAAGATACCTATGTCCCGTCAATGGTAGTACGAAGACTGGGACTACGGCCGGGTGACCATGTAGAGGGAACAGCGAGGAAACCGAAGGAAAATGAGCGTTACTACGCGCTGGTTACGGTGACGAAGATCAATGGCAAGAGTCCGGCGGACGCGCACAAACGAGTCAAGTTCCACAATTTGACCCCGATTTATCCCAACCAAAAGATAACGCTGGAGATGGGTAAAGACCCATTGTCAAATAGAGTGATTGATCTGGTCGCGCCGATTGGGCGTGGACAACGCGGGATGATCGTGGCGCAGCCAAAGGCAGGTAAAACCACCATTATGAAGGATATGATGACAGGAATCGCCAAAAATTATCCTGATATTCATTTGATTGCAGTATTGATTGGGGAGCGACCAGAAGAAGTAACCGATATCCGTCGCCACCTAGAAGCGGTGACCAAGGGGAGCGCTAGACTCGGAGAGTGTGCAGCCAGCAACTTTGATGAGCCGGCCGAAGATCAGACACGGGTAGCTGAAGTCGCGCTAGAGCGTGCCAAGCGGTTGGTGGAGTCGGGAGAGGATGTGGTGATCCTACTAGATTCGATTACCCGTCTCGCACGGGCGTATAACCTGGCTATTCCAACAAGTGGGCGGACATTGTCGGGTGGATTTGACCCGGCGGCACTGTACCCACCCAAACGCTTCTTTGGGGCAGCCAGAAAAATGGAAGATGGGGGGAGCTTAACGATTATTGGAACGGCACTGGTTGATACCGGGAGTCGGATGGATGAGCTAATTTACGAAGAGTTTAAGGGTACGGGCAACATGGAACTGGTGCTTGACCGCAGGCTCTCGGAACGACGGATCTTCCCCGCGATTGATGTGTACAAATCGGGTACCCGACGTGAAGACCTACTATTCTCGGGGGCAGACTACCAAAATATCGTGGTGCTACGCCGGATGCTCGATATGCTAAATGATGACGAGCGAACGGGTGTGTTGGTCGAGAAGCTCAATAAATCCAAGAGTAACAAAGAGTTCTTGGCGATGCTCAAGGAGGGATAAAAACAAGGTTCGTAACTTTGTTTTTGCTTGACAGGGTGGGGAAAATGTGATTTCATATCGGTAAGTATACAAAAAATGTATACTTAGGGAAATGAAATGAGTAAAGATTGGCAGGTTCTACAGGAGAAGTTGGGTGGAGTGCCATACTTTGGGAATGTTGATGTGGCTCAGATTTTAGGAAAAGAAGAAGCGCAAGTGAAACAAATATTGTATCGATATCTGAAGGCACGTAAGATAATGCGAATAAAACGTGGGGCGTATATGATGCGGGAGTTTTTTCTTGTCCATAAATTAAATTTTGACTTTGCAGGCATGGTTGCGAGTGTAATTGCCCCAAGGGGATATCTCTCGACTGAATATATTCTTCATAATCATGGTGTGATGACGGAAGCGGTAATGGCATATACTGGGGTGACCCTCGGCAAGACGCAGCGTATTTCTAGTCAACTGGGAAGTTATATTTTCCGCAATATGAAACCTGATTTATATGGTGGATACAAAAAGAAACTAGCATGGGGAGTTGAGATACGCGAGGCAAGTTTGGGGAAAGCACTGTTTGACTTTTTATATTTGCGACCACACGGATGGACGTACGGGGCGTCGAATTATGATTTGGTTGAAGATTTGAGACTTAACTTGTTTGATTGGAATGAAAAAGATAAAAATGAATTTGCTATGTGGGTAGAAAAGTCGGAATCAAAAAAAATGAAGAATGCGTTAAATAATATCAAGGAGCATTTATGGGGGTAATAAATGAAGTAGTTGAAATGTTAAGGTTAGGAGAGAGTATATCTTTGAGTGATGCAACGAAGAAACTGTTAATAAAAGATTATTTTATTACGCATATTCTTGACTATATTTATCATCACCCAAAATATCGAAAGTTGATATTCTATGGAGGAACATGTGCGGAGTTGGTCTATGGATTGCCAAGACTTTCTGAAGATATCGATTTGGAAAATAGTGCAAAAGTTAAAATTGAGGAGTTTGCAAAAAATTTGAACGAATATTTGCAAAAAATTACAAAACTTGAGGGAATCGTAGTTTACGTGCAAAAGGGGGAGGGAGGGATACATCGCGCGACTGTCAGAATACCAGAAATATTGTATGAGACTCAACTGGCTCCTACAAAAGGAGAAAAGTTGCACATAAAAGTTGAAATGAGTAACCATGAACAAGTGTTTGAGGTACAGACAACGCCGATTATGAGGAAGGGAAAGTTGATCACCATCACGCATTTTGATAAGCCGTCGCTAATGGCGGGGAAGATGATTGCTTGCATGGAGCGAGTTTTCCGAAAAGGGGTGACTAGCGCACTCGTTAAGGGGCGTGACTGGTTTGATCTTTGGTGGTATTTGAATCAGGGGGTTGTACCAAATGAGGAGAAGCTGAGAAGTGATTCTGAGGGGAAAGTGGGAACGAGAGAGGCATGGGAAATAATTAATGAGCGAATTAAAAAGCTTAAGAGGCGTGATTTGGAGGTGGATTTGCTACCGTATTTTACGGATCAGATGTTTATCAATGATTGGCTCGACAATTTTTCCGAGTATTTTGGGCGGTTGCAGGAGGGGAAATCGAAGTGAAATGAGCGCTCTTTTGTGGTAGGATAGCTATCGCCTATGGTAGAGTTGACCGCGAGAGAGGAGTTCAACGAGTTTTTGCAACAGTTGTGGGTTTATGTAACGCGCAAAATTTACCGATTGTTTGGACATTTTGAGGCTGGGAAGGATGTGGTGGCGGGGGCGTTGTATCGCAAACGAGGGATGTACGCTCAACCATTTTTACACTCCGCGATGATGGCTTTGATCTTTTTTGGTATCACTTTTGGGCCTAAGTTGGTACGAGCTAACTTGACTGATGACCCGGGGACGGGGACAGGGGGAGGGAGCGTACTGGGGTCGGTGGATGGAGCGGGAGTAGTGACTTTGGTATCTGATAAGCCACCCTCCGAAATTCGTGATTATGGCGTGAAGGACGGAGATACTTTGAGCTCGCTTGCCGAAAAGTTTGACGTCTCGATCGACTCGATCAAGTGGGCGAATGAGAGTGTGGATTTTAAAAAATTGAAAGTCGGGACAACGGTCAAGATCCCACCTGTTACGGGAGTTGTTTACAAAGTGAAGCCAGGTGACACCATTTACTCGATTGCCAAGAAATTCCAAACAAGCGAGCAGTCGATTGTGGACTGGCCGTTTAATACATTCTCTGATGATGAGACCTTTGCCTTGGTAGCGGGGCAGTCGTTGGTGATACCAGATGGTATTATGCCAGATGCACCAACACCCGCTTTGCCTCGATTTGCTAATGTCTTGACACCTGACGCGGGAGCGGTGACTGCCTCTGGTTCTTTCGTCTGGCCGGCGTATGGGCGCATTACCCAGGGATATCGGTGGTATCATCCAGCGATTGATATTGCCAATCATGATGGAGGTGCCATCTTGGCGGCGGATGCGGGGACGGTGGTGACTGCGGGTTGGAGTAGTGCGGGATACGGGAATCACGTAATAGTAGACCACAAGAACGGGTTTAAGACGTTGTATGCGCATTTGTCCTCCATCTCAGTCGTGGTGGGGCAAAATGTGGGGAGAGGGGCGACTCTTGGACAAATGGGATCAACAGGGAGAAGTACAGGAACACATTTACACTTTGAGATTCAGGGGCCAAGTGCAAAGGTAGATCCGCTGGGATACTTAAAATAATTCTCCAATCACAAATGACAAATTCTCCAATCAGTTACAAAGTGGCGTTGTTTATCGGGAGGTTCCAGCCGTTTCATTTGGGACATCTGTATAGTTTGAAAAAATGTTTGGAGTTGGCGCCACAAGTAATTGTGGGGATTGGGAGTTCGCAGGAGTCGAGGACAGAATCAAATCCATGGAATTTTGAGGAGAGAAAAAGGATGATAGAGATGACCCTACGGGGTCTGGCCATGCCTGTCCGGCAGGCAGGCCTGATGGTGTTGGAGATGGTGCCGATTCCTGATACGCCAAGTGATGAAGAATGGGTTAAGAACATAGAACTTATAGTTCAAAAATCAAAATTTTTGAAGCGAGAAGTGGTGGTGGTGAGTAACAATGAATGGGTGACTAGGCTAATGGGGGAGGTGGGATATCCTGTTTTTGAGACAGGTTTATTTAATCGTGAGGAACTGGAGGGAGTGAAGATAAGAGAACTGATTAGGAAGGGTGATCCCAGTTGGAAGCTACGAGTACCAGAATCGGTGTCCCAGATTGTTACTTCTTTTTGTTAAATCCCTCGATGGCGCGGAGGACTTCGACCGGGACGGCGAAGACCACGGTATTGCTTTGGTCAGAGCTGATGTCATTAATCGAGTTGAGGGTGCGTAAGTGCAGGGCGCCGGGGCTGGTGGCGAGCATTTTGGCAGCGGCCGCCAGATTTTTACTGGCTTGCAACTCGCCTTCGGCGTTAATGATAGTCGCGCGCTTCTCACGTTCGGCCTCGGCTTGTTTGGCCATGGTTCGAACCATTGATTCCGGGAGTTCGATATCTTTGAGCTCGACAGTTTGGACGTCGATGCCCCAGCTGGTAGCATGTTCGTCGACTATACCTAAGATTTCTTTGGCGATCTTCTCTCGTTGAGACAGGAGCTCGTCAAGCGTGGCTTCACTAGCAACGCGGCGCATAGTGGTTTGAGCAAGCTGAAGCATGGCGTAGTAGACGTCCTCGACCTCGTTGATGGTTTTGCCGGCGTCGGTTACTTTGTAGTAGATAACGGCGTTCATTTTGCAACTAACATTATCTTTGGTAATGGTATCTTGCTTGGGGACATCGACCGCTTTGGTACGAATATCAACTTTGTGGAACGATTGAAAGATGGGGATAATCAATTTCCAGCCAGGACTCAGGATATAGCTAAATTTGCCCATGGTATAGACGACACCACGCTCGTATTCGTTGACTTGCTTGAGCGAGATCAAAATGACAAAGATAATAATGGGTAAAATGAAGTCCATAAATAATCTCCAATGAGAATTACATATTTATTTCGAGTATATCATAAATTTTTTGAGAGTTATTTAGTGACAAAATGAATTAAATCATTTATTCATTTAGAAAGCTTTGCGACGTTTGGCGCGGTCACCATCGGTGCGAGCAAAGTGAGCTTTCCAGTTGACACCTTTGGGTGGGAGAAAGTGATCTAGTTTTGCCTCGAGGGAGTCAAAGAAGGCGACAATTTTTTCTTGCTTGAGCATATGAGAAATGATTTTTTTGTAGCCAGAGCCAGATTTGAGATAGGAGTTGACGCGGGTAACTGTAGGTTGGCTTACTTTGAGGGTGTCGGCGATAACTCTTTGGGAGTAGCCTTTGAGAAGCATATAGGAGATGGCAAGACGCTTGCCGAGCATGACTTGCTCGACAGGAGATAAGAGGTCATAAAGGAACTCAGTAGCTATACTAGTGTTGGGAAGAGAGGCAAATGACTCAATAAAGATTTGAAAAATTTGTTGCTCTACCTTGGGATTGAGATAGCGGTGGGAAACTTGGGACATATTTTTGTGTATGTGATTAGTGACTAAATGATTTAATTCATTTTGTCACTTAAAGAGAAGAGTGTCAAGGGAAAAAGGAAGATGTTAGGGAGAGATAGTGGGTTTGTCGAATAGTGTCAAAGTTTCGTTAACTTTGTTTATGATTGATTTGTAATCTTCGCGGAAATGACCGGGTAGAGTAGTCTTTTCTCTAAAGAATATAATTACAGGACTTTTTTTACTGATGTCAGACATGTCGACGGGGATGGTTGCAAATAGTGAATGACAAGCTGCTCTATGCTTTTCTAGTTGTACTTCTATTTGGGCTAGACGTGCGGCTGTGCTAATTTGCGTAGCATGTTTCTCTGAATTAGCCACTATAATAGTTTCGATATTGGCATCTATACCCTGATCTTCTCTTAAGAAATTCTGAGTAGATTCCCTAACTGGTTCTGGTATTTCTTGTAGCTGATACGCTGCGGATTGTTCTGCTAATCTATTAATTTCTTCAGTAGATTGAGGTGTAGGTACTATTTTATCTGGGGTAGTCATGACATAATTTTAGAGAGAGAGAGTAAAAGTCAAATTGCGATGGTTGGAGACTTGAATAAGTGATTTAAATCATTTAGTCATTTGTATAGAGGGGATGGTATGATGGAGGATATGAAAAGTGGGGTGAAAAATGAAGATAATTAGTTTGAATATGGAGGGGGATAAACATCTTAAAACGGTTGAGGAGTTTATCATGCGAGAAAGGGCGGAGGTGGTTTGTCTGATGGAGGCCTGCGAACAAGACATGCTTGAAATGGTGGGAACACAGTACCCTTACTACCAATATGCGCCAAATGATATTTTACCCAACGGTAAGAGAACTGGGGTAATGATCTTGGCGAATAAACCGATTACGTTGGTGAAGAAGTATTATTGTGGAGAAGGGGAAGGGGCATATTTGACTGCTCCTGGGATGGGGACTCATTCGCCGATTTTGCTTTTGACGAAAATTGGGGGACTCCAGATTGGGGCAGTGCACTTTAGTTGGACGCCGGACGGGCATGAGAACCTGCGACAAGAGGCGCATTTGGCAAAGTTGTTGGAGTTTGTGAAAGCGCGAGGAGAGATGGTGTTATGTGGTGACTTTAATATCCCTAGAGGATATAAACTTTATCATGAGATTGCTCGTCAATTAAAAGACAATATTCCAACTGAGATTGTCTCGACGATTGACCCACATTTGCACAGGGCTAACAAAGTGGAAGCGGGCAAGCTTGCTTTGATGGTGGATTATGTATGGTCGACACCGAAGTATGAAGTCAAAAATGTAAGAGTGGTCTCGGGGGTAAGTGACCATTGTGGGGTGGTAGCAACATTGATTGTGTCACAGTGACACAGTGTCACGATGGCAGATTTCTCTGGTAGAATAGCCCTATATGAAAGATTTAGCACGGATTTATGTTAAGGGAGGAGATGGGGGAGCAGGGAGCGCGCATTTGCGGCACGAAAAGTATGCCCCTAAAGGGGGACCGGACGGAGGAGACGGAGGGAAAGGGGGCGACGTCATCTTGATAGCTGACGAAAATATTGAGAATCTAGTCGAGTTTAATTTTAAAAAGAGGTTTATCGCGGAGAACGGAGAGCGCGGGAGCGAGAAGCGAAGTACAGGCAAATCAATGGAGAACGTTTATGTGCCGGTTCCGGTTGGAACGGTAATATATGAGATTCCACACGAGTATTTTGAAGCTAATTTGCGGTCGAGAGAAAATTTTGAAGAAATAAACAAGGTTCGTAACTTTGTTTTTGATATGGATCAGCATGGCAAGGTATATGAGGCGGCGTGGGGAGGCAAGGGGGGACGCGGGAACTTCCATTTCCGTAGTAGTACCAACCAGACGCCAAGAAATTTTGAGCCAGGTCAGAGCGGAGACGAGAAATTCTTACTCTTGGAACTCAAGGTGATAGCCGACATCGGAATCGTAGGATTGCCAAACGTTGGGAAATCGTCGCTACTTAAAGCGTTGACACGAGCGAATCCTAAGATTGCAGGCTATCCTTTCACCACCCTTGAGCCGAATTTGGGGGTGATGAGTGTTGGAGATAAGAAGCTAGTCCTAGTGGATGTGCCGGGAGTGGTCGAGGAGGCATGGGAAGGGAAGGGGATTGGGCCGTGGTTCTTGAGACACTTGGAAAGGGTAGAAACATTGGTGCATGTGCTGGCACCAAATTGCAGTGACACAGAAGCACAGTGCCACAGTGTCACGGAGCAGTTAGTGCGTGATTACAAGATTGTGCGGAAAGAGCTGGAAAAATATGGGAAGGGGCTATCGGATAAGAAAGAAATTGTGGTGGTAAATAAGAGGGAATTAGTAGAGGAGGAGAGTAGGAAAGTAATCGGAGAGGAGTTTAAAAAAGAGACTGGAAAGGATTTGATTTGGATCAGTGCGGCGAGCAATGAGGTAGAGGAGTTGGCGGATTGCCTACGAGGATGATCTTTGTAAGGAGGAGAGGAGCTGTTCTACCATTTGGACGAAGCGAGGTATTTTACTAAATATATCTTGTGCCATCTTGGCGTCATAGATATGGGTAGTTTTGTTGCGCTCTTCGAGATATTCGAACCATTCTTCAACATCGCTAACTAATTTGAGATCGGCGGCAACGCGAAAACTTTCGCGTGGGCTTGCAACCATAATTCCTTGAGTTTTGGCGTATTCCTGGATTGTTTTCCAGACTAATTCGAAGGTAAATTCGAAACGTTGGAGTACGCCATCGATTTCGAGTTGATTTTTGGCTGAACTTACCCCTTCTTTGAGGCGGTTAAAGGCTTCGGTTAGTTTGGTTAGTTTGAGGAGTTCTGTCATAGATATTCCACCTTTTGCATGGCAATTTTGTTAAAATGAGCACTTGTATTATTAAAATCGACAAGATCAACACGATAGGGGAGGTTGCTTTCTTCGAGGTCGTTTTTGAGAAGGGCAAGGGTTTTGGAAGGGAGTGGAGAGGTACCACGAATGCCGAGATCTATGTCGCTAAAGGGACGGTTGTCACCCCGAGCGCGTGAGCCAAAAAGAAAGACTTGATAATCGTCGCTTACGTGAGAGTACACAATTCTCTTGAGGAGCGCTAGTGATTTGGGATCCATACAGATCGATTTTAGCATAGTGGAGAGGTTGTCGTGCCTGAAATTAAACTAACCTGGATCAGTGCGGCGAGCAATGAGGTGGGAGAGTTGGTGGGTATCTTACAAGGATCGTCCTTGTAAAGTAGAGTTGACAGGTTCCTAGTTGATACTTGACAGTTGACAGTAAAGTGTCAAGTATTATGTATTGACAATTGATGTACATTTTGATAAATTGAGTTTGTGGGATACAGGATTGAGTATAGTGAAGAGAAAAATCAGTTGTTGAAAGAAACGAGGGGTATCTGTTTTGAAGATATTGTTGGGGCATACGAGAAGAGACGAGTGATAGATGATATTAAGAGTAAGACACATCCCAATCAGAGGATTTTAATAGTAAAAATGAAAGAGTATATATATGCTGTGCCGTATGTAGTGGACGGAAAGAAAAGAACAATCTTTTTGAAGACTATTTATCCGAGCCGAGTATTAGTCAAAAAATATATGAAGGAGAAAATATGAAGAATGTGAAAGTTAATGACATGAAATTAACCAAAGAAGAGGAACTGCTTGAACAGGAGCTACTAGCGGGTGAGTATGAGAGTGGTCAGAACAAAGAAAGTCGAGAAATGTGGGCGGAGGCGATCGCACAGTATCGAGAGTTGTCTCAGACTAAACAAATGACAATGCGAGTGGACGCCGCTGATTTGATCAAAGTAAAAGCGAGAGCTAAACAATATAGCATGCCATACCAGACATTGCTTAAGATTGTGTTTAAGCAGTTTGCGGAGGGAAGAATAGCCGTAAGAGTGTAGTTTTGTGTATGATGAATGGATGGGGAAGAAGTTGCAGAAATTTTTGAAGATACTGGGGCCGGGAGTGATCACGGGGGCGGCGGATGATGACCCGTCGGGGATCGCGACGTACAGTCAGGCAGGAGCGCAGTTTGGGTTGGGCGCCTCGTGGGTTAACTTTTACCTTTTGCCATTCCAGATGGCCGTACAGGAGGCGTGCGCGCGGATTGGGGCGGTGACAGGCAAGGGAATTACGGCGGTCATTAAACAACATTACTCAAAGACAATGCTCTGGGTGGCGGTGTCACTGGTAGTGGTTGCGAACACGATAAATATTGGGGCTAATATTGGGGCGATGGCGGAAGCCTTAAACTTGATTTTGCCGTTTAATTTTGTGATCTACACTCTGTTTTTTACGGTTTCGATCTTGATATTGGAGATATTTACGAGTTATAAAACATATTCGCGGATACTCAAGTATCTGGCCGTGACGCTCTTACTTTACCCTTTAACATTACTCTTGGTTGCGAGGGGGGAGTGGGGGCAAATCCTGCTTAGGACGATTACGCCATGGTGGGAGTGGAGTCCGGCATTCTTTTTTATCCTGACTGGAATGGCAGGAACGACGATCTCGCCTTACATGTTCTTTTGGCAGGCGGGAGAGGAGGTGGAGGAGGAGAAGAGTGCACACCTAATTAAAAATGGTAAGCCGCGCATTGGAGTCGTATTTATTCGGCATTTGCGGACTGACAATATGGTGGGGATGATTGGGAGCGTCGTTGCGGCGTGGGCGATAGTTACTCTTTCAGCACTGGTTCTTTTCCCACATGGGGTTACGGATATTAAGACGGCGGCTGATGCGGCGGTGGCACTGGAGCCACTAGTGGCAGGGTTCCCGAACGCAGGCTACCTTGCAAAAATAATGTTTGCGAGTGGGATTATGGCACTTGGGATGTTGGCGGTCCCGGTACTATCAGGGAGTGCGGCGTATGCGGTGTCTGAAGCTTTGAATATGAGGGAAGGACTGAACCTAAAATTTAAGCGTGCCCACGGATTTTATGGGGTGATGACGATCGCGACACTTGTGGGATTGTGTATTAACTACCTGGGGATTGATCCAATGCGAGTGCTACTTTACTCGGCAGTACTAAACGGGATTGTGGCGGTGCCCTTGCTTGTGATTATTGCGAAAATTGCGGGGGATCGGCGGATTATGGGGAAGTATGTGAGCGGGAAGTTGTCACGAGCCCTGGTTTGGATGACGGTAGTAGTAATGGGGATTGGGGCGGTGGGGACAATAATTATGACAGTGTCACAGTGACGCAGTGTCACTATTCTAGGGTGGCCTTTTTCGCAGATGTTAGAACGTCTCTGCGGCCGCCTCCGGCGGCCTGATAAGGAGCGCGGCGGTGCGGGGCGCCGCGCAGTCATTTTGTTTTTTTCGCGCGCGATCCGCCAGCTTTGCTGGCGACATTATGACACAAAACAATAAAAACAGTTAGCTCCCGATCTAAATTGCCTCGTCAATATTCGTGCTGTCTCTTACTTCAGAAACGCTTTGTAGGAGCTCAATTTCGTTTATTTTCTCTTGCGTATCCTTTTCCAGGGCTCCCAACATGTAATGTAGTCCACCATATGCAATTGGTCCTAGAGCTCCAACTAGTATATCTGGCATGTTGCCGTTGCTATAGTTTTGTACAGCAAATAATCCTAGCTCGTGAGAAGCTATAGCCCCAATTCCCATGACAACAGCAAGGAGGATTTGGACATTATCTGGTATCTTTCTCTTCATTACTGTATTCAAACCCTCAATAGCCCAAAAAGAAGCAGCCGAAGCTACAAAACCAGGCATAATATCGCCACAATTTTGCAACAAACCAAACCAAGGCTGACCAATATTTGCGGGATGCCAACCTGGATGAGACTCCATATATCGTTGGATACCGTAAGAGTTAATGTTAATAAATCTTTGTATCTCAGCATAAAATAATCCCGTTCCAACGATAACGTCTGTTGATATTCCTACCGGAAATTTGAGCTCAGGATCAATAATTCCTTTGTCTGACATGACATCCTTGTCAAGAATTGATTGAGTATTCAAATCTACTTCCGCAGGCGCAAACAACATCCCTATATCTTTACCTATTTGGTCTGTGCTCATACGTTGATTATGGCGCAAATCTATGGCGTAGACAACTTTGATACAAAGTTGTATTTTTAAGTTGGACTCAGCGAATTCGAATTGCGATTTTTTGATGGCGCAATCGGACAATCGGAACACAATTCCATTGAGTCCAACCGGTTGCGCCTTCAATTATGTATTAGCAGCAAAGATCAGGCACCTTAAAATTTTTGCGTTGGCTGGCAGGTCCCAATGGGACAGTTCAATCCGATCCGTAATGACTGCGCGGCGCCCCGCACCGCCGCGCTCCTTATCAGGCCGCCGGAGGCGGCCGCAGAGACGTTCTAACATCTGCGAAAAA
>Ga0172375_10008897_pt1 | contig 13376 bp, 15 predicted proteins | sample LakKiv1m_FD_114537 | JGI IMG/M metagenome (GOLD analysis project Ga0172375, IMG submission 114537) | Freshwater microbial communities from Kabuno Bay, South-Kivu, Congo - kab_092012_11.1m | ecosystem: Environmental > Aquatic > Freshwater > Lake | place: Democratic Republic of the Congo...
CTTGAACCTAGAAAATCATTTGTTTGTGCTATTTGAGAATTTTTAGCAGCTTCTAATTGACCTAATTCTTGATTCATCACATTATATTCTGCTGTGTCTGCTGCTTGTTCTCGTAATCTTTCTTTTATATCTATTCCATATTGGTCTCTAGTTTCTTGTTGTATTTCTTCTGAGGTTTTTCTATTATCAATTAAATCTTGCCACCAATTTTTATTTTTATCACTTCTAGCTTGTTCTACTTTTAATGCTCTAGCTTTTTCTGCTTCACTTAAAGCTAATCTATCATTTTCTGCTTTAGCGTTTAATCCTGCAACTGTTGCCTTTGAATCTACACTTAATCCACTTGTATTAGTTCCACTAGGAGAACTTGAAGCCCCTCCTGTTCCACCTGTAGTTGCTCTACTTACTCCTATAGTTGTATTTATTTTAGAAATATTATCTGGAGCAGTTGCTTTATCTAAAATTATATTTTCATTTGTTGTTCCAGTTGTTCCTCCGTCATTTACTTTTTTAGAAAATAATCCTTGTATTCTATTTTTAGTTCCTGACATTGAAGCTATTCCTTGTTTAGCTATATTAGTTAATGCTTGATTTCTTGAAACATTATATGGCATAGCAGTATTAACTATATTTTTTGCTTGTTTTAATCCTGTAATTCCTAATGGAGTAGTTACAGAATTTAAAACAGCTTTAGCAACAACAGGAGCATATTTTTGAACAACTGGTGCAGCTTTCTGTGCTTGTTTAACTCCAGAAATTAATCCTCCTGTCTTACTTATTGCTCCTTTAATTACACTTCCAACTTTTGTATTTCCAAAAGATTTAACTGCACTTTTTACTTTATTTACTGTTGATTTAAATTTTGATACTATGCTCATATGATTATTATACTATATTAATTTTAAACAATACTAGTAATTACTCCTGAAACGACTGTTATCGTCTTCCCATCTACTGTTGTAAATGTTCCACTAGCGTCTGAAAAGTTTGCTTCTCTTGCTTCCATTATTCCATTAGAATTTAATTTCCAACCTTTTACTCCACTTTTAAAATTGGGAGATTGTTTTACTGCTGCAATATCTTCATCTTTAACTATTGTTTCTTGAATAGTTTTTACAGGAATTATATCTGGAGAGATATCTATTTCATTATCATTAATTAATGGTTCCATTTATTTTTATATTTTTTAATTTAACAGTAGCCGAAGTACTACTATTAGAATAATCTAATTCTATTCTACAATTTTCTTGTTTCTTTCCATTTAATAAATAATATGCAGTTGAAACTGCTCCTAATTTTTCATAAGAAATAGTATCAGAATAAATTGTTTCATTACGATTATTTTTTATTGTAAAATCTAATCTTGCTCCACTTTCTAATTTTTCAAAATTAAATCTTACACTATCAATTGTTGATTGAGTTCCATTTCCAGTAATATCAAATAGTAAACTTTTCCATGTACAATTTGTATCATACCCAGAAAACTTTGCTAAACGATAATTAGTATTATCTGTTGATGCTATTACTACTTCCCCAAAAGGTGCTGCTATTCCACCAACTGTTGAATATCCTCCATCTGCAAATTGAAATAATCTTGGTGGTAAATCTTTATCACCTGAACCAAAAGCAAATATTTTTCCATCAGAGTTCCATATTATAAAATCTTTGTAATCTGTAATTTGATAATATGCAGGAAGTGAACCTGTAAAATTTGCTACATCTACAACTGAATTTCCATTTAAATATGCTAATTTATATCCACCAGTATTTGTTATATCTTGATAAAATAAATAAAGTATTCCATTTTTAACATGAAGTCCTCCTACTTTTCCCATTAAAGGAATTTCTGATTCCCAAGTTGTATCATTTCCATCCCAAGTATAAATAGAAGCTGAAATTTTATTTTGTCCTGTTAAAGTAGTTTTATTTGCTGCAATCCAAATTCTATCTGACATCCAAGCAATACTTTGTATTTCTGAACCTGTTGGTAAATCTAAATCTTGTCTTACAAAAGTTGTTCCATCATAATTACCAACATATCTTCCATTTGCAAAATACATTATATCTACTCCAACTGAACTTCCACCTATCATTTGATGTGGAACATTATTTTCTATTGCTCCAAATCCTGAAGGAACTGTTGAGTTCCAATCATCATCAAAAGAACCATTATATAAACCTATTCCACAAGTTGTTCCATTGTAAGAATAATAAAGTTTTTCTTGAAACCAACAAACATCTTCTCCAGTTGCTCCTGCTATAGTATGAGGAAAAACTGCACTATTAGTTATTCCTGTAGAAGAAAATTGATAAAGTTTTGTTCCACCTATTCCGTAAGTTGTATCTGTTGTAGAAGGTGCTCCTAAAATTCCTTTTATTAAAGTTGTTACTAAACCATTATTAGTTAAATTAGCAAGTCCTGGTGCTTGCTGAATATAAGTAACATTCGTGCAATCGATATTTGTCATATCTCCTGCTTGATTTTTATTTCCAAAGGAAGGAAAATTTTCCTTGTACCATGCTGGTGCAAATCCTCCTTGTGATAAATTTTCTAAATTCAAATAGTATTTCATATAATTTTACCAACAAAAAACTCGACACTCTCCTGCTCCACCTGCTCCTCCTTTTCCACCTACGTTAGTTCCACCTCCTGCTCCTCCACCACCTCCTCCTGGTGCTCCACCATTTCCTCCAACTGAACCAACTGAATTTCCATCAGCTCCTCCACCCCCTCCACCTGAACCACATCCAAATCCTGAACGTGAAGTTCCTGCTGTTCCTACTGTTGAAGTTGCTGCAGAAGTTCCTGCTGCTCCTCCTCCCCCTGAAGTATAAACTTGATAAGAACCTCCTGCTCCTGGTTGTAAGTAAGCATTAGCTGAAGATACACTTCCTCCTCCACCACCACCTCCTCCACCAAATAAAGAAGACCCACCTGCACTAGCAACTGTTGTATCATTACTTGAAGTTGAACCTGCTCCTGCTCCACCATATTCTGCTGAACAACCTACGACTGGAGATATTGCTGATGGTGAACCTGCTCCACCTTGTCCTGCAATAGCATTTGCTGGTGAAGTTGTAACTGCTGTATTAGTCCCACCTGCTCCACCTGCAGCTCCAAAAGTTCCCAAAGCTCCTCCATATGCAATTAAATAAGTTCCAAAAGAAGTATTTCCACCTGCTACTCCATTAGAACCTGCTCCTGCTGTTCCACCATTTCCACCAGTTCCTGCTGTTCCTACTGTTACTGAAACATTAGAAGCTAAATCACTTGCTCTCATTATAATTTTTGAAATTTGTCCTCCTCCACCACCAGCACCACCTGTTCGAGAATTTCCTGCTGCTGCTCCTTCTCCTCCTGCTCCTCCACCACCTGCTCCAATACAAGTTACTTCTACAAAAGTAATTCCTGATGGTTTAGTCCAAGTATCACTTGCAGTATAAACATAAGTTACTGAAGATGTTGAACCAGACCTTGTAACCATTTGCATATTTGTTCCATCATAAACAACTTTAACTATTTGGTTAGCTACTATATCTCCTGTTTCTAATTCAGTTGAAACATTTTTCTTTATATTAGTTGCTCCTAACCCACAAACATTTAAAGTACAAGCTCCTGTATTAGCTGTATTTGCTTTAAAAGTAAATTCTTGTCCTGCTACATAAGCTGTAATAGCTGGAACTACTGTAATAGCATACGCATCAGTTGCACCTGCATCTGCAATATAATCGTTGTATTTTTTCCCTCTAGTAGTTGCTGGAGATGACATTAAAGGTGCTCCAGTTCCACCAGTTGCTGTTCCTGCATCATATTCTGCTTGTGTTGCAAGTTCCACTACTCCTTTTTCAGTTGCTGAAGAATTTTTTACTAAATTAGAATATTGAACTTTTTTAGTAGTTCCTGTTACTGCATCTGTTGTATCAGAAATATCTACAATAGGAAGTAAATCTCCATCTGCTGGTTGTGCTGAAAGTTCTGTTAAATTTGAAATTTTTTCATTTGCCATATTATATTATTATTTGTGAGCTAGTAATTGCTTTAACTATATTATAATCATCTATTGTATTAACAGTTACATTTGAAGCGACAAAAGAGAATGCACCAGAACTTGCAAGATAATAAGCACCTGGTATTAAATTATTTTGATTACTATCTTTTCCTTTATACAAAACATTTACAGTTTCTCCTTTAGAAACTGTTGATTGTGCTATTCCTATAAAATCATTTGACATACCTTCTATGTATGTAGCAAAAGTTGTTCCTGATTGTCCTATTGTAATAAAATAAGTTCCCATTGAAATAATTCTTACTGCCGAAGTAGAGGTTAAAAGTTGAATAATTACTCCTTGACTTGTTAAGGTAGTTCCACTTAAAGTAACTCGAACCATTGAAGTAAGTGAAGAATTTACTATTACAGAACTTGTACTATCTGCATAAATTCCACCTGTTCCACCAGTTAAAACAGAATCTAATACAGCTCCAAAAGTAGGAACAGTTCCAGAAATTGTTCCAGCTACCATATTTGTAGTAGAGCTTGATTTACAAAATCTTATAATTATTGTATCTGTTGTTGGAGAACAGGCATCAAAATATCCTATTGTTACTGTTATTGTTGTAGTAAATTGAACTTCTGAACCAAGTGTTATTGTAGTAGTTCCAACACACGTTCCAACTTGTGCATATCCTGACATAGATAGAACTATAAATTTATCAGTAGATACTTTTCTAATATGAGGAGCTGAATTAGCATCAACATTAGTTCCCATTGCAATTGGTGTTCCAGGAGAAGCTACATCACCTGATGTTGTAAATACTATTATTCTACCACTTGTTCCTGTGGAACTTTTATAAACCATTACTCCTTTTTCAGTTGATAAAAATTCGGAAGCGATATAATCAACTTGATTTAATGATGTTGTAAAGGTTGTTGCTGCTCCGAAAGTTATAGTTGTTCCTGATACTGACCCAATTCTATATTTCATTATCGTAGTAGAAGCATCTTCCATATAAAAAACTATAAATCTATCTGTATCTAATTTACATACTGAATATTTAGGACTTGTTATATCTGTTGTAACTGCAACTGAAGTTCCAAGTGTTACTGTTTTAGTCGTAGTGTTAATACTTCCAACTGTTGCATACAAAGTATCATCTGATGTCTGTATATCTAAAAGAATAAATTTATCTGTTGCTATTTGAACGCAAAAATTACTATTATTTTGTGTTAAACTTGATTCAGAGGTATAGCTAGTAGTTGCTGTTGATGTAATTCTATTAGCTCGTGCTACATATCCTGCTTTGTTATTTGACACTCCTACTGGTTGTCCTATTGTTAAATTTTCATCTGCTGTTGCAGAAAAAGTTAAATTACCTCCTGTCATATTAGGAAGATTATCATAGAGTTTTTTAGGGGTTACAAAAAGTTTAGCACCTGTTGCACCAGTTGCTGTTCCTGCTAATACTTCTGCATCTGTAGCTTCCTCCACCACACCCTTAACTGTTTCAGAAGCATTCACAGCACTTAAATCTGTTGCTAAATTTGTTTTAGTAATTTTCTTTGCTCTTGAACTATCATCTGTATCTGCAACTATGATTAAATCATCACTTGCGAGTGTTGTTAATTCATCTAGGTCGCTTGCTTTTTTATTTGAACCGTATGCCATTAGTTTTTGTTTCTATAAGACCAATCGTTTTGTCCTTGTCCTATTATAAGTTGATAATTGTCGTCTATTAAAAATGAATATGTGTCGTCTATTAAAAAATTAAAATCTGATACGTTTATTCCTCTATTACTCCAAGTTGTAGTATTTTTTGTTTGATTACTCCAATCTGGTTTTGAATTTTCTGTTAAAATATATCCTCCATTTTCTCTTAATAAAATATCTGATTGTTCTCTTGAGAGATTATGTTCTTGGATTGCTTTTGAATTATAATTCCAATTAGTCATTACAAATATTGTCGCCAAATCTTTCTTTGATTTGGTTTTATATTAGTATTAACTTCGACATCTCTTTTTGCGTAAAAATTTATTAAACCTCTTTCTAGTCTTTCTTTTTGTGCTGCCCATACTTGTCTTTGACTATTATCTTGTGAAAAATCCAAAGCTACTGCATAAGATAAAATTCTATGAAAAGGAATTGCAAATCCTGGAACTTCACTTGATGCACTTGTTGCAAATTCTGTTACGTTTCTTGAAACATAAACACCTAGTCCTGAAGTCATTGTACAATATGCAGAACTTGGTGTTGGATAAAGCATGATACTTCTTCCAATCATATCGTAATAAACTGGAAGTCCTGTTGTTTCCATATATTCTTCTGGTGCAATTGTTATATCGTGTATATCAAATGGTTTTAATTTATTCCAATTACCAGCACTATCTTTTACAATAACTTCTTCTAATTTTTGTGCATCAGTTGGTAATGAATAATCTTGTTGGTTATGAACTAAAGTTGTTTTTGCAATAGGTAAAGTAGTTGCATTTGAATCATCAAATTGCCAACCAGCAGCACTTTCCCATACTAATCTTGCTACATCATTATATGCAATATTTATATTACGAATTTTATCTGCGTCAGGATATGTTCCAGAAGTAGTTCCACAAAGAAAATCTATATCTGCTTTTATATTTGTTATGTTCACGTTGTTTTTAGTTATTTATATGAACATATTATATATAAAATAAAAAAGTCAAGCAATTATTTTAATTTAAAAAAGTCTTTATCATTGATTCCTTTATCGTCTATATAATAATCAGCATATATCTTTTTACCTACTCTAAGAATATCATATTTGACACCCCATTTTTTTAATTGTTTTTTAGTAATTTCTTCCCAATTTATACCAGTTTCTGAACCTCTTGCTGTATCTATAATTATCTTATATTTTTTATATAATTTATTTATTTTTTTTATTCTTCCTAAATATGGTTGAGCTTCTTCATAATTTTCTTCATGTGAACATAAAGTTCCATCAAGGTCAAGACAATAAGTTTTTCTTTTCATAAATAAAAAAGGTATCTCTAAGATACCTTTCTAGCAATTAAACGAATAATATGTGGGTCTTCAGACTTCATTTTAGAAAGTCCTTTTCCTTCAATAAGAAATTCAATGTTGAATTTATTTTCTTTCAACTGTTCAACTAATTTAGAAACATTTACATAATTTCTAAAATGGTTATTGAAAATCTTTTTTGTAGATTTATCTTCTGTTGTTCTTGCTTCAATAAAAATGTATTCCTTTGTCCATTTTATAATTTTTAATTGTAACTCATCTGAAATAGAGTGCCAAAAAAATCTTGTATAAACAAAGTTAGGACTTTTATTTTCTTTAATATATTTTCCAATATCACTTTTAATAATGTAATTACTTTCAAATGCAGAATCTACACCTTTAATATTTACACCATTATCTCGAAAATAATATAAGTCTCTACCATTTCCACAACCTAATTCAATTGTTTTACCAGTTAAAAAAGGCAGACAAATTGTCGCAAAAGAACTTGGAGAAAATCTTTTTTGATTTTCGTAAAATTGTTTCCAATAATTTACTTGTTCTTTCATATATTTATTTTTTAAAGAGTTTTATTAATTGTATCATGATATTCAATATACTGCATAGCATGTTTCCCTTTAATTTTCTTTTTCCAATCTCCATAAGTAAATTTTAAATATTCTTTTACTGGAGAAGGAACTAAAAATTTAACTCCTTTAAATTTAAATAATTCTCCTTTCTCGTAAAATTTAGATGGACTACAAATTAATTTCATACTACCATATTTAGGAATACAAACCATCTCTTTCCCATGTTGTGGACAATCTTCTTCTTTAAAGAAAAAAATAGTTATATTAATTCTTTTATGACAGACAATTATTCCTGTTTCATTATCTCCATTATATCCAGGTTCTGATGGTTCTAATCTACCACAAACATTAAATGCTATTGGTTGAGGTTCAAAACCTAAATTAAGTAATTTCCACCCTATTTCTTTACGAGTTTTATAATCTATTTTATCAGTAACAACTAAATCGATATCATCATCATAAGGAATAAAATCTTTTTGTCTTACCCAACCTAAACAAGCACCATAAGTAATAAAAAGTCTTACTCCAAATAAGTCAAATACTTTTTTAACTTCACATAAATCTAAAAATGCGTCTTTACTATTAATAGTTGATTCCTCGTTCATGTTGTCTTGCATAAATTACAAAATCTTTCATTTCAGTTGGGTCTGCTGAACCTTTTTGGTCATGACCTGGTAACTCTCGACTAAGAGTGAAATGTTTTTCAATAATAGTTGCACCTCTTTTTACTGCTTCTCTACACCAATACATTCCTATTGTATGGTCTGAAAATCCTTGATATCTTTCTCCTTCTCCAAATTTTGCTGGTATCTCTGTTATATAAGCTGGATATTCTGCAACACAATAAAGATATTCTGCGTTTTTTATTTCAGGTATTCCACGTTCATCTGTCTTACCAAGTGATGCAATAATTTGTTTCCCACTTTTTTCCATTGCTTCTATTAAAGGTTTATCATAAATAGAACGACTAGCGAGTTTATGTCTTTTAACTCCTAATTCTTCCATCCAATTAAATCTTTCTAAATCAAATGCTGAACATGCAAATTCAATCCCAATTTTATCGCAATATTCTTTTAATTCTTTAAAGTCTTCTTTAGTATGTTCTGACAACAATAATTCAAAATATCTTGATTGATATGGTTTTTTGATTATGTTTGTATCATATGCTTGAAACTTTACAACATCACATCCACATGCTTTAGCTTCATCTATATGAAGTTTAGCTAATCGCATATTTCCCATATGATTATGTCCAATTTCAGCAATTATAAGTATTTTTTTATTCATATATTAATTATATCAATTAATGCTCTTTCGTAATCCTGTTGTGTGTGGATATCTACACTTTCATCTACGAGTAATACATCAGGTTTAGGATTATAAAAGTCTTTATAATCTATTATCTTATCTTTTGTTATTGCCCAAATACTTCCATAAATAGAATAATCTGGATAACAAGTCATAAGTTCACTTTTACCTTCTTCCATTATTTTCTTTGCGAGACGAATCAAATTAATATCTAATGTAGGACTATTTGCTTGAACAGCTACAATTATATCTTCTGATATTTCTTTAAGAGCATGTTTATATACTGGAATATTTGGGACATCTCCACAAAGAGATAATGGTCTTCTAATTGGTATTGCACCAATATTGGTTGCTTGTTCTAATATATCTAATGAATCAGAACTAACATAAACTCTATCAAATACTTTTTGACATTTTTTAACATTTACCAAAAACATTGGTTCACCATTTATAGGTAAAATATTTTTATTTGGTAGTCTTTTTGACTGACTTTTTGCTAGGATTAACGCAATTGATTTTCTCATCTTCAATCATTTTTGTTATTGCATTATAAGAATGTTCAAAGCTCAAACCATACATTGAACAAAGTTCTGCGAATGATTTTTTACCATCCATTCCATAAATCATATAATCCCAAGACAAATTAAATTGTGGATTAGAAGATTGAATATCATATTTACTTCTTCGTAATGGGGCTTTAAAATTTCTTTTTGGAATAAAATCTTTATCCCAATATTCAATAATCTTTTCAATAGCTTTTCCCATTTCTTCTATTTTCTCATAATTTATTTTATCAGGTGTATCATCTGAATTATGATATTCTTTATAATTATGTCTTGATAACATTATTCCAGGAATATTAATTTCAGGGTCATTAAATACATATTCATCAGAACCAATAGTAGCTCTAAAAGCACCACGTCTAAAATCTTTTTCTAAACTAAATAATGCCAATTGTGCAATATCATTTATTCTATGAGGAGTAAAAGTTTTTTGTAATGCAATTGAATTATCATTTCCACAAATATCAACTGCTAACATAAAATCTACTTTAGATAAATCTTGTGTCATAGCATAAGCAATTGAACCTATTGTTTCTGGACAAAAGATTATTTTTATTGTATGTTTAGATTTTAATCTTTGTGCTAAATCAACTAAACAAGCAACTCCTGAAAGATTATCATTTGCTTGAAATGGATGGTCAAGATGAGCAAATAAAAGTATTTCTCTTTCATCTCCTTTAATTGTATGAACACCAAGTTTCATAGTTCCTGGTTTATATTCTGTATCTATAAATACTTCATAATCTCCTTCTTTTAATTTATCTTTCCATTTTGGTTTATAGTCTCCACCTTCTACCATAATCTTTCCTACTTCTGGGTCAATTTCTTTTAATTCAGGCATACAAATACCATTTTCACATCCTTGTGGTATTTTTTCTAGGACATCTGTCTTACGGACACAAAACCCCCATTCATTTAATGATTGTCCTATAGCTCTATCTCCCATCTCTATATTTTCTTTAGGATAGAATTTAAACATATAAGGAATAGCATCATGATTATCTTCATCATAATACCAATGCTTTCTTAATTCATCTAAAGTAACTATTCCATGAAAAGGTTTAATTCCAATTACTAAAGAAAGTGGGTCTTTTTTATAATCTATTATTTTATTACCATCTGGGTCTTTAACCCAAGCATCTCTTACTATCCATTCATTAGGAACTTTCCAAGTTCCAAATTCTGTTCCACTAGGAAACTCTAAAATATCTAACTTAATTATATTATTTATATATTCAAGTCCTTTATCGTATCCTTCTCCTAAAAGACAACGATTTAAAGGATATAATGTTTCTATTAAATCTTTCATTTGTTTTCTATTATTTTAATTAACTCTGATAATGGGTTTTCAATATCAGTTCCACCATCATTTATTACTATTTGTTTTCTTTCTTCTCTTAGTAATTCAGGATGTTTCACATGGAACATAATTGTTTCATTTAGTTTTTTAATATCTTTAACTCTAGTACAAGCATTTGAATATTCTCTATAATAGTCTTTATATCTATCATCTCCATCACATGCTTTAGGTTGCCATATATCTGCAATTACTACTGGTATGTCTAAAGATTCTGCTAAGAGTTCAAATGTTGATTCTGATATTGCAACAACTACATCTGCTGTTTTTAATACTTCTGCACAAATTGGTAAATGTTCTCTAGTTCCTCTATGAGAAATTACTGGATTAAGATAAAGTTCAGGATAATGTTCATTCATTAAAAGTTTAGAAATAACATTTACTCCTTTTAATTTTCTAAGTTCATTCATTACAATTATATTTTCTTGAACTTCACCACCTCCCCAATGTTCTGGAGAAAAAACTACATTGATTCCTTTATGTGGGACTCTATCTTTAAGATGTTTAAAAATAGTTGTTCCTGTAATTTTAATTCTATCTTCAGATACTCCACAATCCATCAATCTTTTTTTATCATTTTTACTCCAAGCACAAATAACTTCTGATTCCAATTTTTCATTAAATGGTGGATAGATACGTGATGTTCCACGTCTTCCATGTTGGATAAGAATTACTTTCTTTCCCATTTTACGATATTGTTGTATCCATTCTTTCCAACCACCTAATCCTGTTTCATTCCATAAAACAATTACATCTGCTTTTTTAGCTGTAGATTCTTTACCATCTAAAGGTAAAATATTATGTCCTCTATCTCCTAATTCTTGTATTACATCTGTAAGAATTTCATTGAAGTTAAAAATTAAAATATTTAATTTTTTATTTCTTTTTTTTGTCATCTTCTTGTTGCATAACTTTCATACCTTTTTGATTTTGTAAAGCGAGTTCCCAAGTTAATCCAATAGCTTCTGTTGAACGATTTTTCTTTACCCATTCTTGTTGTTTTTTTAATTCTTTTTCTCTAAATTCTTTATTAACAATTAATTTTTCTAATTTGTTATACCAATCTTTATAAGTATTTTTTGCACGATATGTTACTTCATCTTTATAAGGTAAAACATCAGAAGACAATGTTACTGTTCCTACTGCACCATATTCATAATATTTAACACAAGATTTTCCTGAATTAAATTTATTATCTTCAAGTGGAGCAAGTCCTATATCAAAATCTGCATTAGATAATGTTTTAGGTGAAAGTTCTGGAGGCATAAATGGAATATGCCACATCTTAACTCCTTGTAATTGTTTATAGAACTCTATAAGTTGCATATAGTATGGAGTCTTTTCTGGTTGTAGATTAAATTGCAACATTTTATTTGCGTGATAAACTGCTGATTCTAATTGTTCTCCTACCATTCCATAAATTACAAATAAGAAATCATATTTTTTAGATAAGTCTGCAACAACTTTTCCTATTAGTTGTAAATCTTTCCAATGAGAAGCTGCTCCCATATATCCTACTTTTAGAACACCATCATCATTATGTGGTCTTTCTAAATATTGATACATTCTTCCTGAATCTAAATCAACTCCATTATGACAAATAAATACTTTCTTTTTAAAGTGCTTACTAATTTTTTTTGCAAGAACTTTAGAAGGAGTAATAATTGCATCACATTCTCTTATCATTCCTTCATATTGGTCTTTAAAAGCAGAAGCAACTAAGAAAGAAGGATTATCTTTTGGAACATTCCAATAATCATCATCAAGGTCATAAATAACTCTTTTTCCTCTTTTCTTAAATTCTTTCATTAAATTAACTGGGTCATAAGTTTGATTATATGCTCTACCAAATACTACAACATCACACCAATCATAAAATTCATCAGGAACTGTTTTCCCTATTGCAACTTGTTTAACTGCATGTCCTCTCTTTTCAAGAGCAAGACTTGGCATTTCGTTTCTATGAAACCATATACCACTTTGATAAGCAACAAGTGAATCCATCATAAATAAAATTTTCATACTATATTGATTTTAGAAATGCTACAAATTCTTTTTGACCAGCAATTCTTAATTTAATTTCTACTAATTGTTGTCGACTTTTTATCATCTGTTTGTCATTTAAATTACCATTTAGAATTTTATTAAATTCATGTTCTTCTAGTAATTTATTAACTTCAATAAGATAACTATATTTATTAATTAAACTTCTTTTTGCACGAAAACGATTAAATTTTTCTTTCATAATTTTTATTAAGTTATTTCAAATAGTTATTTCCTCAATTGCCCTAGTCGTTTTCCTCGTTGAGGTATGGAAACGAAAAGGGCAAACAACTACTATGAGTAGTATGCAGATGCAATAACAACGTTTAATCCTCTTGAACGATTCTTGGTAAATACAGATGAACCGTAAACTGTCCATGTAATGTAATTTGAACCAATCATATCGTCTTTTGGAGTAACACGTAGTTTTGGAGCAGCTAGCATAGCAACATCAATTGTTCCTTTTTTACCGAAGTAAACTGAACAACATGTAGTTGCTGAAAGTGCAGCAGCAGTAACACC